>Ga0335081_10000619_pt1 | contig 59308 bp, 36 predicted proteins | sample Lox_Sample_35_FD_206713 | JGI IMG/M metagenome (GOLD analysis project Ga0335081, IMG submission 206713) | Soil microbial communities from Loxahatchee National Wildlife Refuge, Florida, United States - Lox_Sample_3.5 | ecosystem: Environmental > Terrestrial > Soil > Wetlands | place: USA...
GTGCAGGTGAGCGATGGCTGAGCCGCCTGCGGCTGTCCCCGCCGGGATGGCCGCTCCGGAGCGTGACGTCCTGCTGGCTACCAAGCTGCATATGCCCGCGACGCGGCCGGGCCTGGTGGGTTCGGGATCTTCCGTGGTACCGGCTGCTTGCCTGCTCAGTTCGCGGGCGCGGGCAGCAGGCCGAGCTGGGCGGCTAGGGTCATCTGGTCGTAGTAGGCGTGGTTGCTGGTGATCCGGCCGGCGGCTACCTCGAAGACGAGGCAGATGGGCAGCTGCAAAGTGCGGCCCGTGGGCGGTACCTCCCCCTGCGGGGTGGCCAGCGGCCCGGTGTGGGTGCCGGTGTAGACGCCTTCGGCCACCGCGTGGTGGCCGGACTCGATGATGGTGGTGACCTCCATCCGCGAGTCCGGGAACGCGGCGGCGAATCCCTGTCCGTGGCCGACGAAAGCGTCGATGCCGTGAGTGGTCCCGGCGGGCTCGACGGTGATCAGGTCGGGTGCGTAGATCTCGGCTGCCCGGTTCCAGGCCCGCTCGTTGAAGGCGCGGATGTGCGCTTCTGCCAGGTCGCGTGCTTCGGACATGGTTCCCCTCCTTGGCTGGTACGTCTGTTACCAGCAGCCTGGCAGCGCGCGGGCCGGACCGGACCGGGAGTTCTCCCGGTTTTCCGGCACCAGCACGCCGGGGTACGCCTGCCCGGGCCCGCCCGCGGGGTCAGGAGGGCAGCAGGTCGTTCTGGACCGCGAACAGGGCGGCTCCGGCCCGGGTCGTGACTGCGGCCTTGGCATAGATGTTCTGCAGGTGGAAGTCCACGGTCTTGGGCGCCACGAACAGGGCCGCGGCGGCCTGCTGGATCGAATCTCCGGCGGCGATCCGCCGCAGCACGTCCACCTCGCGGTCGGTCAGGCCGGCCGGCCACGCGCGCCGCACCCGCGGCCCCCTGTCGCCCGCCGCGGCGAGCACCGCGTTGACCGCGGCCGGTTCCAGCTTGCCCTCGCCCCCCAGTGCCCGCAGCTCCGCGCCTGCCTGGCCGGGATCCAGGGCCGGCCGCCAGGCCCGGGCGTTCCGCATCGCCACGTAAGCGTCGGCGGCGGCGAGCAGGCAGGACAGCACGGGCTGGGCGCGGCTGCCCCGGTGATACCCCGAGCCGTCGCACTGCTCGTGGTGGGCTCCGGCCAGCCGGGCCGCCTCAGCGAGCGCAGGGACTTTCAGCAGCATGCGCTCGGCGTAGTACGCGTGCAGCCGTACCGATTCCCATTCGCCGTCGGTCAGCCGGGCGGGCTTGTCCCAGATCGCGGTGCTGATCCCGACCCGGCCCAGGTCGTGGGCGAGCGCGGCGAACCGCAGCGTCTGCTGTTCCGCGGGAGCCAAGCCGAGCCGTCCGGCCGCGTTCACGGCCAGGTCGGCGACCTGTGCGGAGTGACCGGCGAAGAACGCCGACTTCTGGTCGGCGAAGTCGCCCATCACCCGGCCCGCCTCGGTCAGCCCGTCCTCGCCGGTGATGCGGTGCGGCTCGGGTTCGGCGGCCAGCAGGTCCTGCCACAGCGAGGGCCGCCCGATCACGGCCAGGATGCCACCGGGATCGGCGCAGAACAGCTCCACCACGGCCGGGTCGAAGGCGCCGCCGGACCGCTTCCTGGCCATCGCCACCGCCGCGTCCGGGCCTGCGAGCCGGTGGTGAACCTCCAGCTCATTGGCCAGGCTCATCACCCGCACCGCCAGCGGCAGTGCCTCACCGGCGACCCCGTCCGGTACCCCGCTGCCATCCCAGCGCTCGAACACGTACCCGAGCCCATCGGTCACCGCCCCGGCCAGGCCGAGCCGCGATGCCAGCATCCGCGCCACCTCGCAGTGACCCGCCAGGCCGGCCCGCCGCCGCTCCGGCGTGTAGCTGAACAGCTTCTCGATCATCCGCTGGCGCTCGTCCGCGGGCCTGCCGGCCGCGAACGACTCCATCACCCAGCGGCCGAACCCATCCGGATCACCGTAGTCGAGGCGCTGGGTGTCACGGGCGAACGCCACCTCGTCGCCGAACAGGTCCGCGTAGTAACCCGAGTCGGCGGTGCAGCCCAGCATCCGCAGCAGCGTCAGGTAGTACAGCTCACTGAGCTCCTCGTCGCGCAGGCCCGCGCGCCGCCCGATCTCGGTACTCAGCAGGCACGACCGCACGGCATGCTCCATCGGCAAGCCCAGCCCCAGGTCCGTCGCCATCGCCAGGACGGCAACCACCTCAGCAAGCCGGAACCGTCCCCCCATGACCCCTCCCTCATCCATGGCCCCCAGCAGGCCAGGCAAGCGCTAACAATTATGACGGTGACGGTGACGGTGACGGGGCCGGGCCGACCATGCCCATTGTGACCCGTAGCCACGGCACCGCCCGCGAGGACGGAGCCAGATGACGCGCCGAAGATCCTGGGTTCCGCAGCTCAACGTGAGCCGGGTCATCCGGATCTGACCTGTATTCCTGACCGACCGGCTGCCCTGCGGGGCTACAGGCGGTCGGGTGCGGTGACGCCAAGGAGCGCGAGGCCGTTGGCCAGCACGATCCGCGCGGCCTCGGCCAACCACAGCCGCGCCCGGCCGGTCTCGTCGAGCGGACTTCCGTCACGAGGCAGGACCCGGCAGGCATCGTAGAAGCGGTGGTAAGTACCGGCCAGGTCCTCCAGGTACCGCGCCACCCGGTGCGGCTGCCGGAGCTCGGCCGCTGCGGCGACGACGGCCGGGAACTCCGCTAGCGCCTTCAGCAGGTCGTTCTCGCGGTCATGGGTCAGCAGGGCCGGGTCGTACCGGTCGCCGCGGGTGATCCCGGCCCGTGCCGCGTTCCGCAGCAGCGACGCAATTCTGGCGTGCGCGTACTGCACGTAGTAGACCGGGTTGTCGTTGCTCCGCCGGGTCCACAGGTCGAGGTCGAGGTCGATCGTGGAGTCCAGTGAGTACCTGGCCAGCGCGTAACGGGCCGCGTCTACCCCGATCGCGTCCACGATGTCGTTGATCGTGACGACCGTTCCCGCGCGCTTCGACATCCGCATCGGCCGGCCGTCGCGCAGCAGGTTGACCAGCTGCCCGATGAGGATCTCCAGCGTCTGATCAGGATCGTCCCCGAAGCAGGAGGCTATCGCTCGCATCCGCCCGATGTAGCCATGGTGGTCAGCACCAAGGATCAAGATGAGCTTGCCGAAACCTCGTCCGCGCTTGTCCAGGTAGTAGGCGCAGTCGGCGGCGAAGTAAGTGAACTCGCCGCTGCTGCGGACGTAGACCCGGTCCTTGTCGTCGCCGAAGTCCGTGGTGCGGACCCAGGTGGCACCATCCGCCTCGTAAACGTGACCCGCCTGCCTGAGTCTGGCCAGGGCAGCGTCGAGCTCCCCCCTGCCGTGCAGGTCCTTCTCGTTGAAGTACACGTCGAAGTGCACGCCGAAGTGGGCGAGCGACGCCCTGATCTCCTCGAACATCAGCGCCACGCCGCCGGACCTGAAGGTCTCCAGCGCTCGCTGGCGCGGCATTTCGAGCACGTCGGGGTGCTGCTCGGCCAGCTTGCCGGCGATGTCGCTGATGTACTGGCCGGCATAGCCGTCATCCGGGGGGTCCTCGTGCCGCGCGCTCGCGAGCAGCGAGTTCGCGAACCGGTCGATCTGGGCACCTGCGTCGTTGAAGTAGTACTCCGTAGTCACATCGGCGCCCACGGCACGCAGCAGCCTGGCTAGGGCGTCGCCGACGGCAGCCCAGCGCACCCCGCCGATATGGATCGGGCCAGTCGGGTTGGCCGAGACGAACTCCAGATTTATCCGCTCGCCTGTCAGCGTCGCCGTGTGCCCGTAGGCCGCACCCTGCTCGACGACGATGCCCGCGACCGCCCCGGCCGCGGCGGAGCTCAGCCGGATATTCAGGAACCCGGGACCGGCGATCTCCACGCTCTGGATCGCCAGGTCCTCGCCGAGCCTGCTGGCAATCGCCTGCGCCAACTCACGCGGCGGGACGCCCGCCTTGCCGGCGACCTGAAGGGCGAGCGTCGAGGCGTAGTCACCGTGCTCGGGATTCCTGGGCCGCTCCACGGTCACTGCATAGGGCAGCACCGACGGATCGGCGCCCAGATCGGTCAGCGTAGCCGCGGCGGCAGCGCGGACGGCGTCAGCTAGTTGCGCAGGAGTCATCGGCACTCAGGGGCACGCTGCCGCCATCAGCCCCGTTCCCCGCCCCCTTTCCATCCCCGCGTGCTGTTTGGTATCTGACTTGTCCGATGGTCTGCCGGTCCCTCGAGCCAGGGGCACCATTGCGTGATATCTGGAGCGCTCGCCGCACCACGATTTCCTGTCACTTGCTTCCGTTCCGCTCCGGTTGTGATCCTAGTGGACAGCTGTTCTGCCGGTCCCGGATCAGGTACTTCCCGGGGGGAGGCCGGGACCGACGCCTCAGTCCACCTCCTGGGTGTGAGTCAATTTTGTAGGTGACAAAGATCACCTGTGGGCTGCAGCCCGCTCCTGCCTGCACCTCCATATACCATCTGACCTGCGCAAACGCGACTGGGCGATGTTCGCTTTGACGACGCTGTCCGCTATGTGTCCGTGCCTGCGGGCTCCTGGCCGCCCTGGCGTACTGACAGCCACGGACAGCGTCCGCGTAGTGCCGGGAGGGCCTGATGGCCGGGGAGACGGCGAAGCCGCAGTGACGCCCGCGGCGCGGGTGACGCGGCGGCCCGGCACAGGGCATGCTGGGGGGATGGTCGCCGTCAGTCCGGTGCTGGTGGGCCGCGCCGCCGAAATGGCGGTGCTGGATGAATCGTGGGCGCTGGCGCGAGGTGGCTCACCGGCCACGATGCTTATCGGCGGTGAGGCCGGAATCGGCAAGACGCGGCTGGTCAGGCACTTCACCGCCGACGCCGACGGCGAGGTGCTGTACGGCGGCTGCGTGGACCTCAGCGGCGGCGGCCTGCCGTTCGGCCCGTTCACCGCGGCGCTGCGCGGGCACGCGGACACCCCCGCGGAATTGCTGCCGTGGGACGTGCAGGCGGATAGCGACACCGCCCGGGCCCGGCTGTTCGAAGAGGTGCTCATGCAGTTCGCCGGCTTGTGCGCGCGGCGGCCCGTGGTGTTCGTGATCGAGGACATCCACTGGATTGATCGGTCCAGCCTGGACCTGCTGTCGTTTCTGGTGCACAACCAGCAGGCGGCCGGAGCCCTGTTGTGCCTGGTGACCTACCGGTCCGACGAGCTGGAACGCGCGCATCCGCTGCGCAGGTCGCTGGCGGAACTGGACCGGGTCGCCTGGACCCAGCGCATGGAGCTGTCCCGGCTGACGCGGCGGGCGGTGGGCTCGCTGGTCGGGGCCATCGCGGGCGTGGAGCCCGCGGCGAGCCTGGTGGCGGAGATCCACCAGCGGAGCGAGGGTAATCCGTTCTTCGCCGAGGTGCTGCTGGATCGTCAGGATCAGCCCGGGCTGCCCGAGTCGTTGCGAGACCTGCTGCTGGCCAGGGTCGCGCGGCTGCCGGAGGACACGCAGGCGGTGCTTCGGACGGCGGCGGCCGGAGTCGGCCCGGTCGGTCATGGGTTGCTGGCCGCCGCCAGTGGGCTGGACGACGGCGCGCTGTCGGCAGCGCTGCGTCCCGCGGTGGCGGCCGGCGTGCTGGTGGTCGACGGGGACGGTTACCGGTTCCGGCACGCGCTGATCAGCGAGGCGGTCCGGGACGACCAGCTGCCGGGCGAGCGTGCTACCGCGCATCGCCGGTTCGCGCAGGCGCTGGCCTCGGGTCACACGCTGGCGGCGGATGACTGCGGCGCCGCCGAACTGGCGTTTCACTGGCACGCGGCCGGGGATGCGTCCCGGGCGCTGGAGGCGGCATGGCAGGCAGCCGGCGAGGCCGGAGCGCGGCTGGCCTACGCCGAACGGCTGGAGATGCTCGAGCGGGTAATCGAGTTGTGGGCGCGTGTCCCTGATGCGGCCCGCTGCATCGGCTGCGACCGGTCCGCGGTCCTGGATGCGGCGGTGGCTGCGGCCGTGGAAGCCGGCGGGGATGAACGCGGGGTGACGCTCGCCACGGCGGCGCTGGCCGAGGCCGAGGGCGATCCGGTGCGGACCGCCCGGCTGCTCTGGCAGCGCGCGACCATGCTCGCCGACCTGGGCCGTGCCGGTGTCGATGATCTCAACGCGGCGGTGCGCATCGCACCGCCCGGCCATCCGGTGCGGGCGGCCGTGCTCTGCGCGCTGGCGGGCCGGTTGCTGAGGGTCTGGCGCGGCGACGAGGCGGAAGAAGCCGCGGCCGAAGCGCTCGATATCGCGCGTGCAGCTGGTGACGCTCGCATCGAGGCGCTGGCGCTCATCATGCTCGCCACCAGCCGCGTGCGGCGGGGCGATCTCGCTGCCGAGCTGCCGCGTCTGGCCGAGGCGGAGGAAGCCGCCGTCCGGCTCGGCGCGCACGGCGTGCGATTGCTGGCCGTCTTCGCGCAAGCCACGGTGCTCGTGGCGTTCGGTGAGTACGAGCGCGCTGCCGAGCGGGCCCGGCACGGCATCGTGGTGGCCGAATCTATCGGCCTGGCCCGCACCCTCGGTGCTATCGGCGGCAGCCATCTCGCCAGTGCCCTGATCGGACAGGGGTTTTGGGATGATGCGACGTCTGCCGTGGAGCACGCGCTCGAACACACGCCCGTCCCGGCGCTGCAGGTTCCGCTGGTCTGCCTGCGCGCCACCATCGCGCTGGCCCGGGGCGACCCGGCACCCGCCGAGAAGGCGTTGGCCTTCACCCGCGAAGCGCTCGCCCCAGCGGTCAGGCTCTCAGTGGATCCATGGTTGGCCCTCCAGTTGGAGGCCGAGCTGCAGCTCGCCCAGGGCCGAGTGGCCGAGGCGGCCGCGGTCATTGAGCGCGGCCTGGCCGACCCCGACTTGCGCCGGTCTGAGTGGTTCACCTGGCCGCTGCTGGCCATCGGGGCTCGAGTGGCCGCCGCAGGTGCGCCCGGGCTGCTCGGCGGGCTCCGCCGCCGGGCAGCCGAGACGCCGGCTACCGGCCCGTTGGTGCGCGCGCTGGCGTTGACCTTCGCCGCGGAGGCGGACCGCGCCGCCGGAACCGTTGCCCGCACACCCTGGGACCAGGCGATCGCCGCCTGGGAAGGGATCGGAGACCCTTATCAGCTCGGGCACGCCCTCATCAGGGCGGCCGAGGCGGCCGCCGCCGACGGCGACCGTCCCGCCGCGGCCGCGCAGGTTCGCCGCGCCGCGGAGATCGCCGACCGGCTCGGCGCCCGCCCGCTACGGGAACAAGCCGAACTTCTCGCCCGGCGGGCCCGCCTCACCCTGGCCGGCGACCCGGCCGCGCAGGCCGCCGACCCCGGCGAGCAGGCGCGGCGCCAGTACAGCCTGACCGCCCGCGAACTAGAGGTGCTGCGTCTCCTCGCCGTCGGCCGCACCAACCGCGACATCGCCGCCGAACTGTTCATCTCGGCCAAGACCGCGAGCGTGCACGTCTCCAACATCATGTCCAAGCTCGGCGTCGCCAGCCGCGTCGAAGCCGCCGCGATCGCCTACCGGCTCGGCCTCGGCGACCAGGCCGGCCCGGAATAAGGCCTCATATAAGGCGCCGCCCAATGCGCCGGGACGGCCTTAGCCCGAGGCTGGCGTCATGAACATCGAGCTGAACCGCATCGTCATCCCGGCCCGCAGCAAGTGGGCCTCGGCCACCTTCCTCGCCAGCATCCTCGACGTGCCGGCCGGGCCGCAGCGGGATCTGTTCGTCCCCGTCAAGGTCAGCAACGGGATCACCCTGGACTACGTGGACACGGAGCGATTCGATCCCCTTCACTGTGCCTTCCTGGCCAGCGAGGCAGAGTTCGGCGCCGCGTACGCGCGCATCCGCAGCACCGGGATCACCTACTACGCCGGGCCGCATCACCAGCGGCCCGGTGAGATCGGCCAGCTGCGCGGCGGCCGGAGCGTCTACTTCGACGACCCCGACGGGCACAACATCGAGATCATCACCCGGCCCTACGACGTCCGCTAGCCTGTCCCGGCCCTCCGGCCGCGGTCCCAGCGGTCCGGGGCTGAGCCATTCGGTCCACTCACTGGCCCGAGGAGTGGGCTCGGTCGAGCAGATGCGGCGCTTCGGCGCCGGCACCGAAGGTACGGGCGCGCCGAGACGGCGAAGACACGATCGCCGCGGTCAGCGCCGTCCGATCCTCATGGAGGAAATATGACGGGCTCAATCATGATGCGGAACCCAGCGCTCCGGACAAAGCACCGAATGTGCTCGCATCAACCCCGGTGCCCGGATGCGCTAGCGCCGGATCGCATTGCCGCCTGGCCAGTTGCTCGCCGTCCCGAGCAGGGGTGGAGCCTGCTGTGCAACGGGGTGGTGTTGTTCGACGATGGCGGCCAGCTGCTCCCAGACGGCCGGGCCATCTCCCCGGCCTCCACCTGTACCGCTGAGTCGCGAAGCTAAGGAGAGCTGTATGTCCGTGACACGATCCGCCGGGCAGCGTCCCGGCCATGGCATGGCCCTGGCTGTCATCGCTGCCGCGCAGCTGATGGTAGTGCTGGACGCGACGATCGTGAACGTCGCCTTGCCGCACATCCAACGAGCGCTCGGCTTCTCCGGGACCGGCCTGGAATGGGTGGTCAACGCCTATGCGCTCAGCTTCGGCGGGTTGCTGCTGCTCGGCGGCCGCGCCGGTGACCTACTCGGCCGCCGCCGGGTGTTCATCGGCGGGCTGCTGCTCTTCTCGGCCGCCTCGCTGGCGGGGGGCTTTGCCGCCTCCCAGTCCTGGCTGCTGGCGGCGCGGGTGATCCAGGGCATTGGCGGGGCGCTGATCGCGCCGACTTCGCTCGCGCTGATTGTCACGGTCTTCGCTGAGGGCCCGGCCCGTAACCGGGCGATGGGCGTGGTCGCCGCGATGAGCGGCGGCGGCGCGGCGGCCGGCCTTATCGCCGGCGGCCTGCTCACCACCTACCTGTCCTGGCGGTGGGTGCTGTTCGTGAACGTGCCGATCGGGCTGCTGGTGGCAGCGGCCGCGCGGCTCGCGCTCCCCGAGTCAGCCCGCCGTCGCGGCCGGTTTGACCTGGCCGGGGCGATCACCGGCACCGGCGCCGTGGTGCTGCTGGTGTATGGCCTGTCGAACGCGGGCACCGATCAGTCCGGCGTCTCGCACTGGACCGACCCTAAGGTCACCGTGTCGCTGGCGACGGCCGTGGTGCTGCTAGCCGCCTTCGTAATCATCGAGCAGCGCAGCAGGCATGCGCTGATGCCGCTGCGCATCTTCGCTAACCGCGCCCGCTCCGGCGCCTACCTGATCATGCTGCTGATCGGCACCGCGATGTTCGGGATCTTCTTCTTCCTGACCATTTTCGTGCAGACCGTGCTGGGCTACAGTGCGCTGAAGGCGGGTGTGGCCTTCCTGCCGTTCGCCGGCATGCTAGTCGTGGTCTCGGGAATCGCCGGCCGGCTCATCGCGCGCGCCGGCGCCCGGCCGCTGATGCTGGCCGGCACCGCCGTTACCACCGGTGGCATGTTCTGGTTTTCCCGCATCACTGTGCACACCGCCTACGCCAGCGGGCTGCTCGGCCCCAGCCTGATCACCGCCGCTGGGCTTGGCCTGCTGTTCGTCCCGCTGGCGCTTGTGGCGCTCAACCGCGTCCGCCACGAGGATTCGGGGCTGGCCTCCAGCTTGCTCAGCATTGGCCAGCAGGTGGGCGGCGCAATCGGGCTGGCCGTGCTCGGCACGATCGTCTGGACGCAGGCCGCCAGCAGCATCCGCAGCCAGGCAGCCCGCGCCGCAGCCGCCGCGCGGGCCGGGCACACTTTGACCACCACCCAGCTGGAGACATCGATCTACCGTAACGCCCTCGCGGCGGGCATCACCCGCGGCTTCCTGGCGGCCTCGGGAATCGCTCTCACCGCCCTGGTGATCACGGTGATCGCCATCCGGATCCGGCGCGAAGAACCCGCCAGCCCGGCAACGGCCGCCCAGGGGCAGCCGGTCAGCACTGGGCCCGTAGCGGAGCCAACCAGCACCTGACGGCCAATCTCACGCGAGGGCGTCTGTGACGCCGCCCATGCCAGGAAGGAACACCCCAGGTCCAGGCTCATCCCGCAGCACCTATCCCGCAGCGACTGGATCCGTCACTGGGCCCGCTTCCACCGCAAGAACACCCTGCACCAGAAGGAGAATGAGATGAACGCCACCCAGACCAGCAGCGCCGTCCAGATGACCACCGGCTCCGTAACTTCCGCAGACGGCACCGCGATCGGCTACCTACGGGCCGGCCACGGCCCCGCCGTGGTGGTGCTGCATGGCAGCAACGAGTCGGCCCGCAGCCACATTCAGCTCGCGCTGGCGCTGGCCGAGGAGTTCACCGTCTACCTGCCCGACCGGCGCGGCCGCGGCCTGTCCGGCCCGCACCTCCCGGACCACAGCATGCGCACCGAGGTCGAAGACCTGCAGGCCGTGGTGGCCCACTGCGGCGCGCAGAAGGTGTTCGGGGTCAGCGTCAGCGCGCTGATCGCCCTGCAGGCCGCCCGCATCACCCGGGCCATCTGCCAGGTCGCCGTCTACGAGCCGGCCCTGCTGATGGACACCTCTGGCACCTACACCAGCTGGGTGCACCGCTTCGACCAGGAGATGGCCCACGGCCAGGTGGCCGACGCGCTCATCACCAGCCTCCGCGGGCTCGACCTGGCCCCGTCGGCGCTCCGGGTCATGCCGAGGCGGCTGCTGGTGGCCGTCACCGACTCGGCGATGAGGAAAGAGGACGCCCACGCCGCCTCCGGCGCCGTCACCATGCGCGAACTCGCCCCGACCCTGCGACATGAGCCGCTGCTGCTCGCCGAGATGGCCGGAACCATCGCCACCTTCGCCGACGTGCCCGCCGACGTCCTGCTGATGGGCGGGGACATGAAGCGGCCGGCCTTCATCCGGCCTGCCTTCGACGCCCTGGCCCAGACCCTCCCGCGTGTCCAGTGCGCGGTCTTCCCCGGCCTGGACCACGGCGGCTCCGGCGACCCCGGCCCAGCCAACCGGGACGGCAAACCCGAAGTCGTCGCGCCGGCAATCCAGTCCTTCTTCGCCCAGCCGTGACCTTCAATCGCCCGCTCGGCTACTGCCCGGCATAGGTCAAAGGCCACTGCCTGAGCGAGGAGGAAAGCCCGATGTCACAGCAATCGCCGTCTTCGCGCCGCAGGAATACCGGCCGAACCTAGTCACCAGGAGAAATAGATGAGTCTTCGCCCGACCGCCGTCATCACCGCTGCGGCTGCCGCGCTGGCAGCCACCCTCATGGCAGGCCCGGCCAGCGCATCCCGACCGCCGCTGGCAACGCACTGGTCAGCGAGCTGGGCTTCAGCGATGCAGCAGCCCGTTGCCAGTAGCCCAGATATGGGAGAGAACTGGTCCATGGAAGGCTTCTCCGGTCAGACCGTCCGCCAGGAAGTGCGCATCAGCGGCGGCGGCAACGTGGTCCGGATCCGCCTGTCCAACCTGTACGGGACAAAGCCGCTGCGTCTAGCGGCCGCCACCGTCGCCGAGTCCGCTGGCGGCCCGGCAACCGAGCCCGGCACGATGCGGTCCCTGACCTTCCGCGGCAGCCGCTCCGTCACCATCGCTGCAGGCCAAGTCACCGCCTCCGACGCCGTCGGCCTGCACGTCGCGCCGCTGGAATCACTGACCGCCACGCTCTACTTCGCCGCCCCCACCGGTCCGTCGACCTTCCACGAAGACGGCCTGACAACCACCTACCAGGCCACCGGTGACCATGCCCGCGACAGCGGAGCCGCGGCCTTCGACGGGCCTACCAGCCACTCGTACTACTACCTGACCGGAGTGGACGTGGCCACTCGCGGCCCCCAGACAGTCGTGGCGTTCGGGGACTCCATCACCAACGGCCACAACTCCAGCGTCGGCGGCAATGACCGGTACACCGACGCCCTGGCCGAACGGCTCCTCGCGGAACACAGCCCGCTGTCCGTCGCCAATGCCGGGATCACCGGGAACCTGCTGCTGCACCAGCTCCCCTGCTTCGGGGAGACCGGGATCACCCGATTCGAGCGAGATGCCCTCTACCAGCCCGGAGCCCGCACCGTCATCTTGATGGAAGGCTCCAACGACATCTGGGACTCCCAGGCTGATCACGGATGCGGGACCACGCCCGCGGTCACCGCCGGACAGATCATCGACGGGTTCCGGGCCCTCATCGACGCTGCCCACGCCCGCGGCATCCGGGTCATTGGCGCCACCATCTTGCCGTTTAAGGCCGACTACGAATCCGCCGCCGAATTCCAGCGCGCCGAAGCGATCCGCGAAGCCGTCAACAACTGGATCCTCGGCTCCGGGAAGTACGACGCCGTCGCCGACTTCGCCGCCGCCGTCGCCGACCCCGCCGACCCGCAGCAGCTCAACCCCAGCTACGACTCCGGCGACCACCTCCACCCCAACGACGCCGGCTACCGGGTCATCGCAACGGCCATCGACGTTGACAACCTGTGACACCGCATAGACCGGGCGTCCCAGAAGTCATGCTGCCGTCGACCGCTACGTCGCGATGACCCGGGCGACCCGGCAGCTCGTCATCCTCACCAGCTCCTGACGTCGGCCAGGACAACCTCAACATCATCCACCTGCACCAATCATCGGAGGCATCAAGTGGCTATGACCGGACATGCGGTAGTGATCGCCGGAGGAGGCCCGACAGGGATGATGCTGGCGGGCGAGCTGGCGCGGGCGGGGACCGACGTTGCCATTGTCGAGCGGCGGGCCAGCCAGGACCTCGCCGGCTCGCGCGCCGGCGGTCTGTACTCACGCACCATCGAGGTTCTCGATCAGCGCGGAATCGCGGACCGGTTCCTCTCGCAGGGGCAGGTGGCGCAGGTCGCGACCTTCTCCGGGATTCCCTTGGACATCAGCGACTTCCCTACCCGCCACCCCTACGGGCTCGCGCTATGGCAGAACCGTTTCGAGGAGATCCTGGCCGGGTGGGTCGACGAGCTGAAGGTACCGATCTACCGCGGGCGTGAGGTGACGGGTTTCGCGCAGGACGAGACCGGCGTCGACGTCGAGCTGTCCGACGGCCAGTCGCTTCGGGGGGAGTATCTCGTCGGGTGCGACGGAGGTCGCAGCCTGATCCGCAAGGCAGCCGGTATCGAGTTCCCCGGATGGGACCCGTCAATCAGCTCCCTGGTCGCCGAGGTCGAGATGGACGGGGAGCCGGAGCTCGGCATCCGCCGCGACGACAAGGGCACTCAAGGCCTCGGCAGGCTCGAGGACGGGAAGCGGGTGCGGGTCGTGGTGAGCGAACAGTACGCGGGGCACACCGGTGAGCCAACCCTGCGTGATCTCAGCGAAGCGCTCATCGCCGTCTGGGGGACGGATTACGGTCTGCATCATGCCACCTGGATCTCCAGGTTCACCGATATGACCCGGCAGGCGGCGTCCTACCGGGACCGGCGGGTGCTGCTGGCCGGCGACGCCGCACACGTGCATTACCCGGTGGGCGGACAGGGCCTTCAGACCGGCGTGCAGGATGCGGTGAACCTGGGCTGGAAGCTGGCCCAGGTGGTCAGCGGGACCTCGCCGGACGGCCTGCTGGATACCTACCATGCCGAGCGGCACCCGGTCGCTGCCCGCGTGCTGCGCAACACCCTGGCGCAAACCGTGCTCACCCGCTCCGACGCGCGTATCGACGCCTTGCGTGACGTCATGTCCGACCTGCTGGGCATGGACGAACCGCGCAAGCAGTACGCCGGGATGATGTCCGGCCTGGACATCCGCTACGATCTCGGCGAGGGGCACCCGCTGCTCGGGCGCCGCATGCCCGATCTTGACCTGGTCACCGCCAGCGGCCCGCTGCGGGTCTTCACCCTGCTGCATGAGGCCCGGCCCGTGCTGCTCAACTTCGGCGAGCCAGGCGGCCCCGGCATCGCCCCGTGGGCGGACCGGGTCCGGCTGACCGACGCTAAATACGCCGGCATCTGGGAGCTTCCGGTACTTGGCGCGGTCCCCGCTCCCGCCGCCGTGCTGATCCGGCCCGACGGATATGTCGCCTGGGCGGGAGACCCAGCCCACCCGGGGCTCCCTGACGCGCTCACCACCTGGTTCGGACCGCCTGCTGCGGGGTAACCCGAAGGGGCACCCGCGGTTGACCCGAATGCCGCTATGGCATGACGACGAACGAAGCCGCGCGGCCTCAAGCACTGCCAGAGCCGGAGCACCCTGCTCAAGGGCGATCTTTCACGACTGCTCGTTCCGCGTGCTCCGGATGCGGGTGCAGCCCCGGGCGGCATGGTCCGGCACGGAAGGACCGCTGCGTCCTGCCGTCCGTGCCGATCGCCGTACGCCGCCGAGTCCGGCCGTCCGCGTTCGGCTTGATCAGCAGCGTGGCCGCGGTCAGCCACAGCGCGGAGAACAGCAGGCTGCCGAGGATGTCGGTGGGGTGGTGCTCGCCCCGGTACATGCGGGACAGGGCCACGAGGGCTGGCATGGCGATGGCGGGGATCAGGAACAGCCACCGCCACCAGCCGCGGGCGTGGCCGATGACCAGGATCGCGATGGCGGCGTAGAGGCAGCAGGTGGCGGCCTCGTGCCCGGACGGGTAGGCCGAGGTGGGCAGGTGCTGGTCGAGGTGGGTGACGTCTGGCCTGGGTCGTTGGACCACGGCCGCGGTGGCGAGGAAGGCCCCGAGTTCCCCGAACATGAGCGTGGCCACGAAGACGGCAGGCCGCCAGTGCCGGGTGGCGGCGAGGAATACCACGCAGGCGGCGAGGGCGACGATGAGGATCGCCTGGGTCGCCCCGAGCGTGCTGAAGACCTGGCTCCAATGGGTCCAGCCGGGCGTACGGTGGGCGGCGAACCAGTGCGGGATCGTCCGGTCACCCAGTACGTTGCCGTTCCCGTTCCTGGTGACCAGTTCCCCCACGCCGACGGTGATGCCGAGGATCAGCACCCAGGCCACCAGGACCCCGGCGGCGATGCGGCCGTAGTGCCGGACAGGCGTATTACTCATGACGGGCTCCGGTTGGGTCGGCTTGAGATCGGCGCGGGCCTCGGGCTCAAGTCCTTCGGTCACCGGATCGGTCACCGGCTGCCCGGTCGCCCGCCGGGTCAGCTCGAAGGCGAAGGCGGTGACGCCGAGCCAGGTGATGCCGAGCGCCCAGGCTCCCAGCACATCGGATAGGTAGTGCACGCCGAGCAGGATCCGGCTGATCCCGATGAGGACGATGAGCGTGCTGACCCCGGCGAGGAAAACGCGGCGCCACCGGCCGCGCGCTGCGGGCAGGAAGACGAGAAGTACCGCCCCGTAGCAGACGATCGAGCCGAGCGAGTGTCCGCTGGGGAAGCTGTTCCCGTCGCCGTGCGCGATCGGGTGTGCCACGACCGGACGCAGCCTGCCGACCAGCGATTTGAGTACCGGATCCAGGACCAGGGCGCCCGCGCCCGTGACAAGCAGGTAGATCGCGAGCCGCCAGCGCCGCCTGATCGCCAGGACGACCGCCGCGGCCCCGATGACGGTCCATAGCACGCCATCACTACCGAGCCAGGTGATCGCCTTGACCACCGTGATGAGCGCGGTGTTGCCCGCGATCAGGCCGTTGATATCGGCAGCGGCACCATGATCGGCCGACTCCAGCGGAGCCCATTGCAGGCGCACCAGGATTAGCACGATCGCGAAGAACGTCGCCGCGACTGTGATCATGAGAAGCGGCGCAAGGCTGCCGCTCCGGCGGCCGCGGGTATCAGGCGTCCTGGTCGCGAACTGCCCGCTGGGCGCGGGCTCACGCATGTTCGTCTGCAGCCGCCGCGGTGGAGGCGGACGCGACCTTGGCCGGGACGCAGATCTTGATGGAGCCGGGGCGGGCCTTGACCCGCATTTCCCTGACGGCCGGCCGCGCGCCGCCGTCAAGCTCGCGCAAGCCGCCGCCGAAGCTCTTGCGGGAGTGCGCCACCACGGCGACCTTACCCATGCCAGGCCTTCTCTCTTCTCATGCCGTCCCGCTCGCTCCTCCAGGTCGCACCGCGGCGCCGGGTATTCAGACTCTCCGCCAGCGTGCCTCGCACAGTCCGTAAACGCCGAAGACCGCCAGGCCGAGCGCGGCCAGGATCATCAGGAACTCGCCGAACGGCTGGTTGCGCAGCGTCAGCAGCGCCTTATCGATGCCGCCCGACTCAGACGCCCGGTGGGTGATGGCCGCATCGACCACGAGCGCTCCAGCCAGAGCGAAGACCAGGCCACGGGCGCAGGTCCCGATCACGCCGAGCAGTTCGACGACACGGCGCGTCCTGGGGCTCATCTGCGACCTCCGCAGGAACTTCATGAACTTGCGGAGGGCCCCCTCGCTGACCAGGACCAGGCCGATGACCACGACGATCAGCCCGGCCATGCCGACCAGCCACCGGCCCGCGGCGTGCTGTATGGCGGTGGCCGTGATGTCCTGCTGCTGGTGAGACTGACTGCGCTGAGTACCGGAGATCACCTGGAACGTCAGGTAGGAAAAGCCGGCGTAGATCACCGCCCGGCCGAGCGACTTCAGCCGGGGACCGGCGCCGGACGGCTCGCCGGTGACGCCGAACGCGGCTTCGCTCAGCCGCCACAGGGCGTAGGCCGCAAAGCCGATGCCGAGCAGCCAGAGCGAGACCAGCCCGTACGGCTTGCTCGCGAGCAGTTGCAAAGCGCCCTGCTGGTCCGCTTCCCGCGAACTGTGGCCCAGCGCGACCAGTACAGCAACCCAGCCGATCAGTATGTAAATGACACCACGGGCCGTCAGGCCTGCCCTGGCCAGCACGTGCGCCGCCGGGCTGTCTGAAGCCCGCCTGGCTCTGTGCCTCACGCCCGCGACAGAAGTGGAGTGCATACCCGTCACTACCTCCAGAGCGCGCGAGGAAACCTGCGGCGACCGGCCGGCGCGCCGAACCGCGGCTGTCCGGTCTCCCCCGGCTACCAGGTGCCCCACGGGAGGCTGGGCTTGGGCAGCGACGGGGGCTTGAGGAAGGCGGGAGCGCTGGTGAGATCCAGCGCATCCAGGGGCGTATTGGCCGCGGCGTCCCGCGCGGTCAGCGCGGGCAGATTCCATTTCTCCTCGACCAGCTTGAGCACGGAGGTGTGGTCGAGAAGTTCAGAGCAGACATACCCGGGCCGCGCGTACGGCGACACGATCACGGCGGGAACCCGGAATCCGTACCGGTCATAGCGGTCCGGTCCCTTGTCCAGGTTCTCTTTGCTCTTGACCAGACCAGGGAAGACCGGCTGCAGGAATGCCGTCAGCCTGCCCTCGCCCCCTATCACGCTCCGGCCCTCGATGTCATCGGGCGGGAGCGCGGGAGGCGGCGGAACGTGGTCGTAGTATCCGCCGTGCTCGTCGTAGACCCAGATCAGCAAGGTGTGCGGCCACCCTTTGCCGTGCAGGACCCGGTCGATCACCTCCGCAGCGAAGCTTTCGCCCTTCCTGATGTCCTGCGGGTTCTCCTCTGAGTAGACGTTGAAGTCCGGGTCCACGATGCTGAAGGCGGGCAGCGTACCGTCATCGGCATCGGTGAAGAACTTGTCCAGGCCGCGGACATGCCGCATGTACCGGCCGATTCCGAGCGGGAAGACATCGGCCGTGAACTGCAGGTCCTTCTGGGTGCCCTGGGTCACTGCGGGAAGGGACCGGCCGGCCGACTGCACCCGGCGCCGGGCCATCTTGTGCTTGTGCCGGGCATAGTGCCTCCACCTGGACTGCTCGCTGGCTACGGGGTGGTAGTTGACCCACGAGATCCCGTGTTCGGTCAGCAGGTCGAAGATGGTCCCGGCCGCGGGGTAGTCGAGCAGGTTGTAGGGAGAGTCGTCGATCAGGCCGTGCGCGGTCGCCGCGATGAGGAAGCGGCGGTTGGGGAAGGTGGGGCCCAGGCACGAGCTGAACCAGTGATCGGCCAGCGGAAAGGTCCGGGCGAGCCCGTAGTAAAACGGCAGGTCGTGTTCGGACCAGTAGCCCATGCTCACGGCTGCCGCCTCGGATGAGGTGTCGACGTCGGCGGCGGTGCCGGCCCTGGCCTCCGACTGCACGGCCTGGGCGCTGGTCACGAATCCTTCGTTTTTCCCCTCAGCCCACTGAAGGTGGCTCGCATGCCAGCTCTGCGACGGCACTCCATGGCGCTGGATAGGGGAAGGCAGCCGAAAAGCGCGGATGACCTCGCCATCCGCTCCGCGATTGAACACCTCAGGCTGGCCACCGGGATCCATCGGGAAGCCTTCGCCGCGGCCTTGCAGCATGCCGAGATAGTTATCGTAGGAGTGGTTCTCCATCATCAGCACCACGATGTGCCTGATCTGCGGGAGGAGATCGGTCCCGGCAGGCAGGGCGGACCGGGGGCGCGGGCCTCGCCTGGCGGCCGCCCGGCCGCGGGACAGGCGCTTCATCTCGTGATGTTCGAGCAGGTACCACACGCTTGTGCCGCCTTAAGTCAGGTGTGATCACCAGTCACAGGTTGGTGATCACAGGTGTCTCACTACCCCGGCTGGCGGATGTAAGCGTGATTCAGTGGCAGCGACCGACATCTACCCGGTCACGTCACGCCCGCCGCCGGTCCCGGTTCCCGCGCTGAATCGCGGGGAACTGGATCAGCCAGCACGCCGCGAGTAGTCGGCCAGCATGGCAGTGAGCGTGAACGAGACCGAGATCACATACGACGCGCCCGCAGGGGCGACCTTGCCTCGCCTGGACGGCCAGACGGAGGTCGCCGGTACCTCCGGGCCGGGCGAGGAGAAGCTTGAGGCCGAGTACTACGACACCGATGAGCCAGCCCATCCCGTGCTGGCTGCGCCGCCGTTGCGGGAACGGCCCGAGGCCGGTTGCGGGGAGAAGCGGCCGGCGAGCGCCGCCAGGCCCGCCGCGGCCTGGGACCTGGCCACGGGGCGGCCGTGGCCGCACGCGAGCACGTCAGGCTCGAGCCTGGCAAGCGCCGAGACGGACTGTCTGGCCGTGGGCCAGTTCCAGGTCGAAATGTAGGGGCCGGACCCGGCAGACGGCCGGATCCGAGCGGAGACCTTGGTTGCGCATGCATTTGGCACGGCGCCTCCCACCCGTGCTGGTTGTCCTGCGGGCACAGTCACGGTTGGGCTGGAGGGGCGGACACGTGCACTCAGCGGGCCGTCCCCGACGCTGGGCTCGGCTAGGACTCCTCGTTTCAAGCATTCGTCCCGGTTCATTTTGTTCACTGCACCGGCCACTGTCATGACCGCGGCGCGTTCCGCGCGCCTTAAAACCGAAGAGAAACTTGTCACAGATATGGTTCTCTAGTTGGTTTCCTCTTATTTCGAGCTTGCTCGCCGGGCCTGCTGACGTCGAATGCGCCGCAGGCTAGCCGCGTCGGCGGAGTTTTTCTTATAGATGGAAACCTGGCGGAAGACGGGGGGTTTTGAAGAGCACGAAGAACACGTACAGGCGCTGAGGAACATGGTGTCGACGTGGAAGAAGCCGAGGCCAGGATCCCGAGTTTTGGCACGCCACACGAGGCCGCCCATGTCGTGGCGGTGGCCAACAATCTTGAAATAGCTCTCTCACATTTCGGGCATATAGAACTCCGTTACAGGCCGACGACGCAGTTCAGCCTGGCATCGTCATCCGGGATCGGACTCTATTTCAGAAGCTCTCACGGATCGGCTCAGGCGTACTACGAAACACTGGTATATGGCTTGCGTTCACGTCCGCCTGCGACCCTGACTTGAACTTGAACCACTGCAGACCCTCCTGGTTCTGGTCCGTGGGTACTGCGCGGTACTTGCCTCGCTGAATGATCACGGTCGTTCCGGTGCCAGAGTTCGAACCAGGGTACTTGACGGCAGCGGTCGCATCGATGTCATGCACCCGGAGCTGGAGTGGCTGGCCGGTGGCAGGCCGCTCAAAGGACATTATGGTGTGTTGACCTGAGCCAAACGGCTTCGTTTCGAGACTGTCCAGCTTCGGCAGGTTCGTAAAAATACGGTCGGTCGCCATCTTCTCGACGGCGGCATCGATTTCGGCGTCAGTGACCCTCCGCAGTGAGGCTCGCAGCACCGCCCTCGAAATCGCCGATTTCACATTATTAGCCAGACTACCAATCATGCCTGCCGCGTGGCCCAGCCCTTCCATGGAAAAGTAGTCTGAGACAGCCGAGGCAGCCGATTCCTTCAAGCTGGCCAACCGGTCGACATGTGCGCCGCTGATGGTCTCGCCTGACAGCGCCTCCCCCAGCCTCCAGCCGGCGTCTGCGCCCGGCATGAACCAGAGGGGATTTTTGTCGCGCTCGCCTCTGTAGGCGGAAAGTTGCAGACCACCCGGAACCGCATCTTTGTTTAGCGCTTTTCCTCTGGCAATAACAGCTTCGCGCACGTCCGCCATTGGGTCTCGGCCCGGCTTTCGCTGGTCGACTTGGGAGCCTTGAGCGTCGCTTCCGGAAAGGCCGGTGTGATCGGTGAGGCGTGTCGGCTGTCCTGCACAGTACTCGTACAGATTCAGGCCGTCCGAGGTTCCCGACGGGTCGGCGGATACCCAGCGGCCTAGCCAGCAGGCGTAGTAGCGCGCACCGTGGTAGGCGAGGCCGGTCTCGCCGTCGCGTTCCTTGCCGGTGTGCCGGTATCTCTTGCGCTGGTAGCTGCCGAATGAGGTTTCCCCGTAGGGCAGGTATTCCTCGGTATTGAGGACGATTCCGGCCGGGTCGAGAGTGGCGATGACGCTCGCGAGATGATCGGCTACCTGGTAGCGGACCGGCTGGCCGGTGATCCCTTCGTCGGGGTGCGGCGCCCCGCGTTGGATCATGGCGAGGCGGGTGTCGCGGTCGGTGAGGTGGATCTCGTCATACGGGGTGAGTTGCCCGGTGATGCTGCCGGCCAGTGACCGTTCGAAGCCTCCGACGTAGATCGTGATCTCGTCCTGGGCCGCTCCCATGCGCACGACCTTGACGGCACGCTCGCCAGTGGCGTCGTACCGGTATTGGGCGTACTTGCTCGGTGTCGCACCGTCGGTCTGGACGCGGAACGTCGCCAGCCGGTTGGCGTGGTCCCATTCGAAGTGCCGGGTGGTGGTCTCCTCGGTGAGGTTTCCGGCGGCGTCGTAGATGTAGGTCCCGGTGAGGTTGCCGCTGACGCTCAGCGAGCTCAGTTGGTTGCTGCCGGGGGCTGGCGTGTACGTGCGGGTGTATGCGCCTGTCCCGGCTGCGTTGGTGTCGTGGTCGATGGCGGAGAGGTTCCCGACGGTGTCGTAGGTATATGTCTCGGTGTAGGCGCGCGCCTTGGTGACGTCCAGCCCGCGCGGGTTGTCGTCCCACGGCTGGGCGGGGATGGTGTCGGTTTCGCGCCCGGTGGCGGTCAGGAGGCGGTTGAGGGCGTCGAAGCCGAACACCCGGTCAAGCGCGTTCTCGCTGGTGGAGTGGATCGGGTCTGCGCCGACTAGCAGGCCGCTGCCCGGCGTCCGGTCACCGAGGGTGAGCAGGTTCCCGGCCGGGTCGTAGCGATAGGTGTGGTCCTGCACCACCGTACCGCTGGTCTGCCAGGCGGTCGTCGTGGTGGTACCGTCCGGCTGGCTGATGGTGGCGGTGCCGGTTGCGGGCTGGGCGTGCCAGCGTCGTAGCCGCAGGGTGCGCGGGTCGTACAGGTAGCGCAGCAGGACACCGTTGCCGAGCTGGGCGAGGCTGCGGCGTCCGTGCGGGTCGTAAGCGACCTGCTGCAGGTAGGGCACGTCGTCGAGGCTGAGCCGGGTGAGTCCGCCGTTGCGGCCGTAGTCGAAGGTGATGATGGCGCGGCTGCCGGTGTTGTCGAGGGGGGCGGTGCTGGTACGGCGGCGGCCGAGGGCGTCGAAGGTGGCGTCGGTGCGGTACTCGGTGTTGTCCAGCAGCGGGCTGGCGTGGCCGGTGAGGGTTTCCCCGGTGGCGGGCTGCCAGTCGACGGCGTAGGCGCTGGCGGTCCATTGGCCGGCGGCGGGCGGCGCCATGATCAGGCTGGGCTGCAGGATCTGCCGGGTCGTGTTCAGCGGGTTGCCGTCCAGGTCGTAGCCGCCGGTGGCGATCCGGCCGGCCTCGTCGTAACTGGTGACGATCTGGCCGTTGGCGTTCGCGGCGAGCGCCTGCACGTCGGTCAGGCCGCTGTCGGCGGTGTTGTCGCCGTAGACCGTAACCTGACGCAGCGTGGGGATCTGACCGGGCCGGTCGCCCGCCCACAGACGCACGGCCCGGTGTGCGTTGTCGAAGCCGGTGAGCGTCACGGAGCCCTTGTCGTCGCGGCGCTCCACCACCCCGCCGGCCGCGTCGCGGACGGTGCGGGTCGAGCCTGCGTCGAGTAGCCAGCTCAGCCACACCGTGCCGGTGCAGTCGTAGACGTTCGCCAGGCACGGCCGGCGCAGCGGGTCGACGACTGCGGTCAGGTGGCCGTCGATGTCGTAGCTGCTGGTGGTGACGACATCGGCATCCAGGCCGCGTTGCACGGTCTGGACGGTGCGGCCGAGGGCGTCGATGAGCGTGCTGGCCGGCGTGTTCCATTGCGCGGCGAGTTCGAGGGTGAGCGTGGGGTGGGTGCGGCCGGCGTTGTCGTTGGCGTCGTAGGTGTAGGTTTCCCACGGGTTGGGGGCCGCGACCGCGGGGTTGTCCTGGAGGGCTGGCGTGCCATAGATGACCCGGGTCTGGCTGCCGTCGGGGGCGATCGTGACCGTGGGCCGCCCGCGAGGGTCGTAGTGCTGGATGGCCGCGGCCAGCGTGGTGAGCACGTCGGATCCGGGCGTGTCGTAGCCGTAGCCGGCGGCGAAGAACGGTTCGTAGGTGAGAACCGGGCGGCCCTTATTGTCGTAAATCTTCCAGCCGCTGACGACGACGCGCGGGGCGGTGGCGGGAGCGGCCGGGTCGGCGGTGACGGTGCTTGCCGGAGCTGAGGTGTCGCCGGGCAAGCCGGTCGTGCTGACGGTGACGTTGTCGGCCTGGGTGCGAGTCTGCAGCGGTCGGCCCATGCCGTCGGTGAACTCGACGGTGTGGATGAACCGCTCCGGGTGTTCCTCCGGCTCAATGCTGGGGTCGAACATGTCCGTGATCTCGGCGTCGGTGAGCGGGGGCTCGCCGCTGGCCGCGCGGGCCGCGTTGGCCTCGTTGACGAGCGTCCAGCGGTGGTCGACGCGGCGCACGCTGATCACGCTCATCGGCTGCGGGTGGTCCGGATCGGCGGCGATCGACTCGTCATAGGCGGTGAGGTCATAGCCGAACGCCTGGCCCGGCTCGCTGTCGGTGTCGCCCTCGGTGCCGTCGTTTTTGCCGAGCCGGGCGATCTTTGCGGGCAGCCCGAGCGGGGTGTAGCCGATGCTGGTGATGTTCCCGTTCGGGTCGGTGATCTGCGTCGGCTTGAAGATGCGGTAGTCGTGGACAGCGCTGGTGGCCAGCCCGGCCGGGTCGGTGACGCGGGCCGGCAGCAGGGCGAGGTCGTCCCATTCGGTGGTGGTGTCGCCGCCGTAGGCGTCGCGTGAGACCACGACGAGCCCGCGGGGCGCCGGGCCGGGGGTCGCGGACTGGACGTCGTAGGCCAGCCGGCTAGTCTGCGCGTAGTAGCCGGCGGCGTACGGCGCGGCGTCGTGCCAGGTGTAGCCCAGTTGGCTGCCGCGTGAGCCGGGGACGCCGGGACCGGTGACGGCCTGCTGGAACGCCCCGGGGTAGCCCGGCCAGTCCTGGCCGGGCGGTGCCGCTCCCGCCGAGTCGAGGTAGGGCGGGAGGGTACCGGCGGTGGCGCCGTCGGCCGCGGGCTGCATGGTTTTCTTGAGCTGGCCGCCGGTGATGACGAGGTGTTCGGTGCGGACCGGCAGCGCGTGGTCGCCGAGCTGTCCGAGGGCGAGGCCGGTGAACGCGTCGCCGTCGTAGTAGCTGAACTGCATCGCCCGGAGTTCGCCGTTGGCGTCGCCGTCGAGCGCGCTCGCCGCGAATCCGGTGACCGCTGCGGTGCCGGGGTCGACCGCCTCGTAGCGGGCCGTGCTGGCGGTGCGGTCGATGCGGTACATCGCGGCGTCGTCGCGCGTGGCGTAGCTGGTGAACGTGACCGCGCCAAGGCAGGGCGCGCCGGGTTCGCGGGGATCGCGGCCGCGCGGCACCCCCAGTTCCATGCTCGCCCGGGGCCGGCCGTAGCCGTCGAAATACCCGCTTGCGGTGATCCGGGTCAGCGGGTCGCTGCCGCGGTCCCAGACGGTACTGCGGCTGAGCACCTCGTGCACGGTGACCACCGGGTGGGCCAGCCAGGCCGCGAGCCACGCGGGGTCGCCCGGGCCGGCCGGATCGAGCACCGGCTGCACGCTGAACGCCGACTCGTGGACCTCGTAGGGCCGGGCCGCGTAGGCCGGGTCGCCGTCATCGGCGTAGAGCTCGGTGCGCAGGATGCGGCCGCGCAGCCCGCGCAGCGCCTCGCGCCCCTGCGGGCTGTGCGCCTCGCCCGGTATGGCGGTCTGGTCGAGGTAGGGCTGCAGCGGCCGGTCACCAGGCCAGTAGTCGCCGGTGAGCGCGCCGGAGTCGGTCCAGTCCCCGGTCGCCGGGCCCACCGGGCCGAGGTGGAACCAGGTGACCGTGCGGGCTGGCGGGCTGTCCACCGGGACGAGCGGCACGTCCAGGGCCGTGACCCACGCGTGGTCGGCGTAGAACTCGGCGCCGCCGCCGGCGGCGGCGTAGATGATCAGCTCGCTGGCCGGCGAGCCGCCGTTCCCGGCCTGGACCAGGACCCATTGCCCGGCCTGGTCGCAGACGACGTCGCGCCCGGTGCTGCCGCCCGCGCCGGTCCCGACGGCGACGCTGCCCCGCACCAGGTACAGCCACACCGAGGTGAGCGTGCGGGCCGGCGGGCCGCCCGGCGCGGCGAAGGCCTGGACGATGCCGCAGCCGTCGCCGTCGGTGGTGACGTGCAGCGCGGTCCCGCCGACCGCCTGAGGTAGCTGGCCGGGGACCTGGTAGGCGGCCACGAGCTCGGTCGTCGTGGTGGCGGCGGCGTTGTTCCACGTGCCCCAGCCCGGCGCGGCCGCCGCCCCGCCGCCGACCGGCTGGTCGACGGTCGTGGTGAGCGTGGTCGGCGTGGTTCCGGGTGCGTCGAAGCTCCAGTTGGCCAGCAGGTTCCCGGCGCCGGCCGGGTCGAAGTCGGCGGGGACGGTGTAGCGGGGCGTGAGCGGATCCAGCGGCTGCACCGTCGCCGGTGCGGCCGGCGGCGCCGTGGCCGGCGTGAGGGCGTCGGTCTGCTCGACCCGCCGGAAGCCGCGGAACTCGCGGTCGGCCGGATCCCAGTAGCCATCGTGGTAGGCGAACGTCGTGGTCAGGGTCGTCTGGGCAAACACATCCTGGCTCTGGATCTGGGCGACGACATGCACCGGGAACGGCAGCGTGGTCGCCCAGGGCTCGCCGGCCGTGCGGTCAGCCGCGGCGTACGCGCTCGAGGTCGACCAAGTCCAGGTCGTGACCGCCCCGCGGTGGTTGTCGATGCCGGTCATCAGGTACGGCTTGACGCCGCCGGTCAGGTCCAGGAACGCCCAGGTACCCGCCGTGCCGATGCCGCTCCACAGCAGCCCCCCGGCACCGATGCCGCCGAAGTCGGCCAGCCGGACGGAGGACGTGCTCGCCACGCGGGGCGTGCCGGGGACGGTGACCGGCGGCGCGAAACCGTTGCCGGACCGGTTCAGCCACACGGTCACGCTGCCGTCGGCGACGTAGGCAACGTCGGCCGTGCCGTCGCCGGTCACGTCACCGACGATGAGCCGCGCCGGGTCGTAGCCCACGCCCGGGTCGGCGACCGCGTCCGCGAACCGCGGCGCGCCGGTCATCCGCACCGGCGGGCCGAACCGGCCGAAGCCCAGGCCCGGCCAGTACGTCAGCGCCCCGTCGTATATGAGCGCGACGTCGGTGAGGCCGTCGCCGGTGAAGTCGGCGAGATGGACGTGCGGGTCGGCGAGGTCGGTCAGCGGCGCAGGCGCACCCGGCAGCGGGCGGGCCACGCTGAACCCGCCCTGCCCGTCACCGGTCGCCGCCACCGGCGGGCTGCCGCCGACGAGCAGGTCGACGACGTGGTCGCCGTCGAGGTCGACCAGGCGGACCTGCGATCCGGTGTAGCCGACGCTGGGCACGGCCGTGGTGAAACGCGGCCTGGGCTCGAAGCCGGGTGGGCCGCCGTTAACGTTCGCGGACGCCAGTGACCACACCGTGGTGCGACCCCCTGCGGTGACCGCGAGCTCGGGGCGGCCGTCGCCGTCGACGTCGCTGAGCAGCACCCCGGGTGAGCCGAGGGTCGCACCGGCGGGAACCGCGCTCAGCGGGCGCGACCGGTCGATGGTGGCGTTGCCGAGATTGCGCCAGTACCGCGCGGCACCGTCGAGTTCGACCACCGACGGCAGGCCGTCAGCGAACAGGTCGACCAGGTCGAAGGCGCCGCCGAGCGGCACCGGCGGCAGGCCGGGCAGCGGCCGGTACCGCCGCCCCGTAGGGTCCCAGTCCCGGTAGGTGAACGTCAGCGGTGGCAGCGGCTGCGGGTCGACGCCCGGGGCGTGCCCGGTGATCGTCACCTGAGCCAGCAGGGACACGCCGCTGGCGACCGGCCCGTCGGCGCTCTGGTCGCGGTAGGTCAGGTCGACGGTCGTGGCCGGACCGGTAGCCGGGCTTCGGTCGCTCGCGAGCGTCGTGACGCTGATCCCTGCGGCCCGCAGCGTGGTCCGCAGTTCGAAGCCGGGTCGCCGGTCGCTGAACGGATCGGGCCGCGGCGCGGACGGGTCGGCGATCGAGTCCTCCGGCGGGCTGTAGTCGATCGTCACGGTAACCGCGTAGCTCGGCTCGGCCGGGTCGCCGTAATCGGCGTAGGCCATCGTCTGCAGGTAGCGCTGCGGGCCGCCGGTGCCGTCGTCGCAGTAGTCGTAGACGATGCGGTTGCCGAAGCTGTCGCGGGTGCTGGTGATGAACCAGGTGAAGATGCCGCCGCCGGGCCGGGTGATCACCGCGGGGTCGGACCAGCCGGTGGTTTCGGCGCCGGCCGGCGCCGGGGTGCCGTAGCGGCTGCGCAGACCGTCGCGCGACCACACGTCCCAGTAGTCGTTGCCGGCTCCGGTAACGTGCACGATGCGGGCGAAGCCGGATTCGGTGCGCGGCCGGTAGCGGGTGACGCTCGCGCCGTCCGGGAGATCGTCCGGCGTGGCGGCGCCCAACGGCACCGGGGCGAGTTCCTCGGCGCCGGAGAGCACGAACACGTCGGCGGTGTCGTCGTAGACCGGAACGCCGCGGTCGGTGCGCCGGCTGATCCGGGGCACGGCCAGCGACCAGCCCAGCCCGAACGGCCCGTTCCCGTTGGCCGAGCTATAAGCCAGCGTCAGCGTGGGGGTGAGCGTGCCGCGGCCGGGCGGCAGCGGGATCGGGACCGAAACGTTCGCCGTGCCAGTGTGCAGGTCGGGCTGGAACGTCTCCCCGATGCCCTTCAGCGCGCCGCCGCCGCCAGGGACGCTGATCTCGCTCCCGGGATCGGTCATGTCCGGCCTCCCGCTACTGCCACAGCGGCGCCTGGCCGCCCCAGGTGATATCCAGCAGCACGTCGGTGACCGTGCCGGCGTCGATCAGCGCGCCGCCGGCCGCGTCGAGGGTGATCTGCCAGTCGCCGGCCGGCGAAGACGTGATGTTGGCCCAGTCGGCCGCGCCCCGCCGGGTTCCCGCCAGGCCGGTTCCGTCGGTCGTGGCGATGCGGGACTGGTTCGCGTGTCCCAGGGTGATCGTCACAGCTGGCAGCGGGTCCGGGCCCGCAGTCACGAGCTGCATCGTGATCGCCTGGGTGGTGAGGCCGCTGACGTTGACCGGGAAGTCCCCGGCGCGCAGGGTGATCGTGACCGTGCGCGGCTGGGCCGGGTCGGCGCCGGAGCCGGGGTTGGTGAGCTGGTACCACTGGTCCGGGTAGCCGGCGGCGAGGCTGAACAGGCAGTCTCCGCTGCGGGCGCGGTTGGCGTTGAGCGACCGGACGACCAGGTCGCGGTAGCCGCCGTCGGCCAGCGCGGTGTAGTCGATGGTCAGCATGACGTCGGTGATCGAGGAGAAGTCGAACGGGTTCGCTGCCGGCGGCAGGCTCAGCGACCAGGTCGTGGCCACGCCGTTGCCCTCGAACGGCAGCAGCATCTCCGGTTGCAGGTCGGTCGTGAATACGCCGGTCGCGGCGCTGGTCGCGGTGACTGCGATCAGCCCGGGTTCGCGTTGCAGCGTGACGTCGGAGAAACCGTAGGGGCCGGCGGTGGTCACCGTGGAGATGCCGTTGCTGGCCAGGGTGGCACGGATGCCGCGGCTGGGTGGCACCAGGGCGACGATGGTCAGCGACACCTGCCGGATCAGGCGCAGGTACTGGCCGGGGAAGTCGGCGTCGAACCAGGACATCGGGGTCTGGAAGGTGAGCTGGCCGGTGCTGCGGAAGCCGAGGAACTCCTGCGGCATGACCTGTGACAGCGAGAAGGTCTGCGAGATGTTGAGGCGGCGCTGGCCGCTGCTGAACGCGTAGCCATCCAGCGTGGTCAGGTCCTCGCTGAGCTGCTCGGCGCCGGTCAGCCCGTAGGTGTTGGCCGGCGTGGCCGCGGTTACCAAGATGGCGGGCGGCTGCCAGTAGTCGGCCCGGATCAAAGTCCGGGGGGGCTCGGCCCGGTCGAACGCGAGCTGCGCCTGGGCCAGTTGCGCGACCGCGGTGGCCTGCTGCAGGAAGTACCGGTAGGCCCCGCCGAGGACCTGGACCAGCCACGTGTACATCGCCGGGCTGGTCACCTGGTCCTGCAGGGCCTGCAAGGTCGCGCTGGCCTGCGTCTGCTGCAACACGGCAGCCTTCAGCTCGTCCTGGGCCGTGATCGCCTGGGCTTTCGCGCTGTTCGCCTGGTCCTGCGCCGCGGTCACGCTGCCCTGGGCCGAGACAAGCTGCAGCTGCCACTGCTGCTTTCGGTCCTCAACGCTCGCTAGCAACTGATTGGCCTGCGTTTGCGCCTGAGTGAGGTCCAGCGCAGTTTGGACTCCGGCCTTGGCGGCTTGGCCCGCGATCTGGGTTGCGATGGCTGCGGTGTCGAGCCCCAGGCTCATGACGGTAGTAGCCGCGTTCCATGAAGCCGCGGCTTGAGCGACTCCGATCACCGCGTCGACGGCGGCCATTCCGTTCTGCAGGTCGCGTGTCTTCTGGTAGTCCTTTAGGAGGTCCTGTTCGTAGCTGTTGGCCGGGTTGCTGATAGCGTTCCGCAGGCTGGTCACTACGTACTGGGCGCTGGCCAGCTGATCATTGGCGGTGGCCACCGCGTCGTTGGCGGTCGTGACCGCGTCCGTGTGTGCGGTGACCTGCGCGCTCGCCAAGTCGAAAGCCTGCTGGGCCTGCTCGGCCTGCAGGTTCTTGGCGTCCAGGTTGCTGAGCGCGCTGAGCAGCTGGGCCTCGAGCTGCTGGGCCTGGATGGTCAGCTGCTGGGCGCGGACGAGCAGCGTCTTGTAGGTGTAGGTGCTGGCGGCGGTGATCGTGGTCGTGTCGACCGGCACCGGGACCCGCGGCTGGCCGGCGATGTTGCGGCCCTGGCGCAGCTTGGCCAGCTGGCTCTGGACTGTGGTCTGCAGGGCGGTCAGCTGCGGGATCGGCAGCGCCGGCTCGGAGGGCTGAACGGGCTGGATCACGGTGAACGCAGGGTGGCTGGTCAGGTCCCGGGCGTCCATGTACATCTCGCGGGCCCGGGCCAGCGACTCGTCCGTGCCGCTGGTGAACTGGGCATCGGCGTACTGGCGCAGGCAGGAGATGATCGCCAGCAGGGTGGCCCGCAAGTAGGGCACCGGCCGGGGCGAGTCCGGATCGGTCGTGAGCGTGAACGGGTCGAGGTTGGCCGCCCAGATGCTGGCGCCGAGTTGCGGCGCGGGCAGCTGCGGAGGCGAGGCCGCGGCCGAGAGCCGGTAGTCCTGGTTGACCTGGGTGCAGATTGAGCGCTGGTTGAGCGGGTCGGTGTAGGGGAAGACCAGGCGGTACCACTGCAGGGCGTCGGCGTAGTGGCCCTGGTCGGTGAGCAGCCCGCCGATCAGCATCGGCACGACCCAGAACGCCTCCCGCAGCAGCGCCAGGCCCGGGCCGGGCGGGTTGGTCCGGGCGATGTTCAGGCAGACATCGGCGAGCGCGGCCTGGTTCGCGGCATTGAACGGTTGGTAGCTGAACGACGGCCCGCCGGGCAGCAGGGGGCTGACCGCCTTCTGATAGGCGGCGATGCCCGCGGTGCCCGGGGGCGGGTCGGGGTCGAGCGTGCCCGGGGCGAGCACCCCGCCGTTCTGCACCGCCGCCAGCAGGTCCTTGAACGGCGCTGACGGACTGGTCCACGACAGCGGGCTGAGGGCCGGTTCGGGGAACAGGTAGGTCGTCACGGCGCTGCTCCAGGCGCCATAGCTGCCCATGACCTGCCAGCCCTTGTCGAACGTACCGGCGTCGGGGACACTCCAGGCCGCGGCCGGCGAAACCGGCTCCACGTCGCCGGTCACTTCACCCGCGCGGATGTCGCCCAGCAGCAACTGCACGCTGGTGGCGGCGACCTCAACCCGGGTCGTGGTCAGCGCCCCGCTTGCGAGCATGTCGACCTCGTAGCGGCGGGTCAGCAGGTCCCCGTCCGGCCGGGATAGGGTCTGGATGCTGGTGTCCCATGGCGAGATGCCGTACGGGCCCTGCACGATCGCCACGGGCCAGGACGAGTCGTCAAAGCCGATCGTGTTCCAGCCGGGGGACGGCGAAGCGGGCATCCCGGGAAACGCCTTCCAGGTCCCGTCAGTCACGATCCGCGTCGCGTCGAGTTGCGCGACGGCGATAACACTGCTCGGGGTGGCGGTGTCCGCGATGCCCGCGATCGCGATCACGTTCGTGCCCGGCACAAGCAGTGACCTGATGTCGCGGACCTGCGACGTCTGCCACCCGTTGACGACGTTGCCCGGCGCGCTCGAGACCAGCGTTCCGTTCACGTACGTCCCGTGGCCGTCATCGGCGTTGACACGCAGCACTGCGCTGGAAATGGACGACGGAGTCGCGACCGTGAACGTCTTGCGCAGGTAGATTGTCCCCACCGGGGTGCCGCTGCTTGCGCCCGTCGTGTTCCAGATCCAGTTCGCGCTCGGCGTCCCGGCATACGCCGGGGCACCGCCGCCGGACGCGGTCGTGATGTCGTCGAGCAGGGCGTCGCGCAGGATTGGCAGCGTCGCACTCTCGGTGGCGGCCAGTAGTGACTCGGTCGCCGCGCTGAGCGCAGCATCCTGGGCGATCCGGCCGGCCAGGACCCGTTGCCAGTCCTGCCGGGCGGTGGTCTCGGCGCGGTAGGTGCCCAGGCCGGGGCCGGATCCGTTGATCTGGAAGGCGTCCGGGCCGAGCAGGCAGTTCGCGGTCACCTCTTCCTGCCGCCAGATGGGCTGCTTCAGCCGCCGGTACGCGGCCACGACCACGTCACGTGCGTCGGCCCACTCCTGGTCGGTGATGAAGCCGGCGGCGTCGGAGCCGGTGGCCGCGCCGGCCAGTTGCTGCAGTTGCAGCAGGTAGCTGAATCCCGGCTGGTCCAGGCCGAGAGCGGCCAGCGTGCCCGTGACGTCCTGCCCTTGCTGCTGCAGTTCCTGCAGGCCGCGCAGGACCGTGATCAGATCGGTCCCGGCCGGGTCCTCCGCAGCGCCGGCTGGGGCGATCCCGGCGGCCGTGTTGATGATCTTCGCGGCGGCGGCGGAGAACGCGCTCATCAGGTCACCGGCCTTCGCCTCCGCCTGGGCGGCCGCCGCGGAGACAGCCGTCAGCAGGGCGGTGTCCTGCGCGGTCAGGTCGGCGAGGCGGGCCGTCACCATGCCGACCAGCGCCGGCGCGGTGTCCTTCACCTCGTCCGGTGAGACGATGTCAGGGTCGATCAATGCCTGGTAGGCGAAGGGGACGGGCGGGTGCAGGTCCTCGGCCTGCCATGTCGCCCGGGCCCCGGCCCGCTGCCAGGCGGGCAGCTGCGGCGTGGTCACCGGCGGGGCCAGCGGGTCCGGGTTCTGGGTCGATGCCAGCCCGAACAGCTGCTCGAGCGCGGCCTCGGTGAGGTTCGGCCCGTCGAGGACCAGCGCGTCGAGCTGGTCAGGCCGCGCGGTGTCCGGGCTCGGGCCGGCCAGCACGATGCCGAGCTGGCGGGCCAGCGCGCTGCGATCGGCGTCCGCCGCGGCCCGGGCGAGGCGCAGCTGGGTGTAACTGGTGCCGAGCCCGGCCAGCAGGCTTTCGTAAGCGGCCTGGAGGTATGCGGTCTTCTCCGCCGGGCCGGGAATATGCTGCTGGCCGATGTGGCTGCGCAGCACCTCGATCGGCACCCGCAGCTCGTTGATCGGCGCAGTGGCGAGGGCCGACGCTGCCTCGGTCGGCGGTTCCGCGAGTCGGTTCACCGGCTGGGCCAGCACCCCGGCGATGTCTGCCGCCGCCGGCCCGGCGCCCGCCGGTGTCGCGACCTGGCCGCCGTCGGCCGATCCGGCGAAGCTGAGCAGGTCGTTCAGGTACTCCCACTGCGCCAGCCGCCCGTCGAGGTCGCCCGGCCGGTACACCTGCGCCAGCGAGAGTTCCACCTGCTGCGGCCCGGTCCGGTTCCCGGCCGGAGCCTTGTCCGTCGCCCAAAGGTAGACCGGGACGACCAACGTGCCGTCGGCGGCGACCTTCACCGGAGACTCGTTGAGGGGTATCACCGCCGTCCAGGCCACCTGCTCGCCGTCCCCAAGGTTCGTGACCGCGCCCAGCGTCGCCGGGGTCGGCGCCGTCGCCGCTGGGTCCCAGGCCCAGGCCACCCCCGCGACGCCGGTCTGGTTGTCGGTGGCAGCACCCGTCACCGTGATCGTGGCCGCGGGATCGGTGAGGTTGTTCACCGGCGTAACGACGTTCTCGTGCGGGTAGGTGACGACGAGGCTCGGGGGGGTGCTGTCCTTCACGGCGACTGGTGCTGTCGCGGTGCCGGTCGGCACCGCGACAGCACCAGTCGGATCCGACGGCTTGGCCGTTTCGACGCACAGGACGGTCGCGGTGATCGTCTTTGCGGCGAACGGCGCCTGAGGGACCTGCACGATGCCGGTGAACTCGGTGCTGCTCACCTGGGTCAGGACTGGGGTGTCCACCCCGGCTGAGACCGTGACCCGGTGCGGCCCGAACTGGGTCTGGTCCGCCGTCGTGACCGTCACCGGGACGGGTGTCGGCTGCGTGTCGCTGAGATTTACCGGCGCAGGGACCGGGGTGAATTGCACGGTCGGAGTGGGACTAGTCAACGTGACCGGCATCGTCGCCGATCGGTAGGCGGACAGCACCGTGGCCGCACCGGCGGCGGCCTGCGCGGCCGCCGCAACCGCCACGCTCAGTGACCCGGCCCGGTACGCGCGCACCTGGACGGTGAAACTGCTGCCATCGGCCGTGACGGCGGCGGGATAGACGAGCCCGTCACAGATCACGGTGACCGACGGACCGGAAACGAGATCCGTGACCAGGGTCCCGGAGACAGTGAATTCCGCTCCCGGTTCAGCGCCGGTGCCGCCCGGGCAGCTCAACGTCGCGACCGTGAGCGTCGGCTTCGAAAAGGTGATAGGCCCGCCAGGTAGTGCGGCCGGCCGGGCGGCCGGGCCGGCGATCGTCACCCCTTCTGCCGCCTGGGTAGGCAACGGGCCCGGCTGCTTCGCGGCCGCCGAGCCTTTCGCGGCCGGAGCGTGCTTCGCCGGCGCGGCTTTCGCCGCTTCTTTTCTCGGCGTGACTTTCTTGGCCACGGGCGTCCCCGTCGGGGGCACTTCGCTCGATGCCGGTATCGCCGCGTGATCGGTAGTGCGTCCTCGCCCCCCCGATTCGGCCATCGGCAGTCTCCCCCCCTCGTGTAACGCCCAGGCCGCGCATCAGATCTAGTGCAGGACGTCGCCCACTGCCTCACTTCAGCGCAAGCCGCCGCTGCATGTCAAGAGCAGGCAACTCGAAGGTCAGACGGTACCGGGAACGCATGTGAAACGGCCCGCCAGGGAACCGGAAACCATAAGCTCACCCGGGTTTGACGCCTTCGATGTAGGCGGTCGGCAGTTGGCGGGATGCAAGCAAGAGATGCAACCGGGGTGTGCTCTGCACCTTGCTGACCAGGCCGATCATGTCGCCGTACTGGCCACCTCGGGTGCGGCGAAACAAGACCGAACCGGGACCAGTTCAGGTGATCACACTCAGCCGGTAAGCCCGGCCTCATCGTCGGCCCGGAGGCGTGCTGACGCCACTGAAGCTTGCGCGTGCAACCCCATCCCGCCGGACCTCAAATCACGGCCGGGTGGTGCCTCACTGGCCGCCACGGCGGGCAGCGTACTCAACGCCGACCGGTCATCTCCCACAGGCCGACGGCAGTCCTGTCCTCCCGGCAGATCTTGTCGGCGAAGTTCAGGTGCGTGAGGAACCGGATGAGACCGGGCGGGTCAGCCAGCCATTCCGACGTCACATTGCTGAAGTCGTCTCTGCTCAGCAACGCGACGGTCGAGGACGTGCAGGCCAGTACCACCTCACCGGGCACGGTTTCGAATCGCGCCCACCGGACCGCGTCCGGTTCCATCGGCAACGTGGCAGTGGACTGCCGCTTCCCGCTCTCGTCGGGACCCAGCACCGTAACGGCGGAACTGCCGGAGCGGAGGACGAGCACTGGCCCCGCCCCGACGCAGAAGGCGAGATGCGCCCGGCTCGGGCCATCGCCTAGGCGGGTAAGGACACAGGTAAGTTCCGTCGCGATGTCGTAAGGGTCAATGCCCCGCCACTTGGCCGCCTCGGTCAGCGGGTCAACGACCGCCCGCACGGCGCCCCGCAGCGATTCGGCGAGCCGCTGGTCAGATTCCTCCTTCCCGTCTGCCTTCATGCGCCAGGCCGCCTCGATGGCGACCGCCGCATCCGACAGCTTGTGCTGGATGCTGCGGCAGGACTGAGCCGCGCCGACCTGCGATCGGCGCCCGCCCGCCCGTCCCGCCGCCACTGCGGAAAGCAGGACCGGCGGATCGAAGGATTCGAGGACCGCGAGCATCACCGTCTGCCGCCGTACCCTGGCTCCTTCGCGTGCTGTCTCGCCACGAGTCGAGGCAGCGCGAACGATCAGGTTCCCGAGCCTGGCGCCGTCCACGACGCTATCGGGTACGCAGTCCGGCACATCAGGAAGTGCCTCGGGATCGGCGAGGTGCTCGGAGCCTGGGACCAGAGTGTCGGGCTCCAGGCGCTCGACGTACTCCACTTTCCGTTTGATCACCTCAACTGGCCTGTCGACGTACTCCACTTTCCGTTTGATCACCTCAACTGGCCTGTCGACGTACTCCACTTCCCGTTTGATCACCTCAACTGGCCTGTCGACGTACTCCACTTCCCGTTTGATCACCTCAACTGGCCTGTCGACGTACTCCGTTTTCCCATGGTCCGCGGCGCTCTGGGCCCGGAGACGCACCAACGCCCAGCCCAGTACCACAAGAACCACCACCAGCGCCGCGCTCAGTACAGCAACGTCCATGCCTAGGCACCCTTCAGCCGAGTGTTTTCCGTGCCGTCAACGGATGACGGGGCGGGCGATAGTACGGCGGAGCCGGCTATGGCCCGGCTCAGTTCCGACACTGCCTCCGTCATGCGCCCGGCTGAGGACCCGAGCGACTGGGCGGCCGTACGCACGTCCCCGACGTATATGGCCAGCTGCTCACCTACCAGGGTCATCTTCTCCTCGAGATCTGCTGCGGCCGCGGCAACGGCCTCCTGGTAAATGGCCCCGATATCGCGTGCCGCCTGGCTACCAGATGCGCCGATCCGGGTGGCGAAGTCCCCGCCCGCCGCAGTCAGCCCGTCGGTGGCGACCGCGATACGGCTGGTGATCTCGTAACCCAGTCTGTCCACCGCGCCGCCGAGCACAGAAACGGACTCCTCCATCCTGCCGCCGACCGCCTGGAGTCGATGGGTTGAAGTGCCCAGCTCAGCGGCTGACACTTGCAGTTGCCTGGCCACCTTGCCACTCGACCGGATCAGCGACTCGGCGCCGCTGACCACCGTCCCTGTCTGCTCCTGGGCCTGCGACACGCTGACGGCCATCTTGCCGAGACGGCGGGCCGCGGCGGAAAGCTCGGCGGTGAACCGGGCGGGTGATTCCAGCCGGTGCTGGCTGAGCGCCAGCTGCGCCCGGGTGAGCGCGGAGACCAGGCGAGCCGTGAACCTCATTTCCGCGCGCGCGCATGCCTGCGCCTGCCGGGCGCGGACGAGTTCGAGGACGACGAGAACGAGGCCGGCGATCAGCGCGTAGCCCGCGACATGAGTGAGGTCAAGCAGCTTCGGCAGCTGCCCGCCGAAGCCGTCTTCCCACAACCTGGGCAACCCGTCGCCGATCGCGGCTGACTGCTGAGCCGGATCCCTGATCATTCTCCCGTAGGCCCTGGAGGCGAACGTGATCTCGAGCGGTACGCACAGCACGAGGAACGCGATCAGCACCCGTGACACCGCGGAAAGCGCCCGGCCGGCCGAGCGGTGACCGCGAAGCCCCATCGTCACCGCGCCGGCGTTCCCGAACAGCGGGAAAAGGTCGACCTGAGTCCAGGGCTCCGCATCGGCGGAATCCAGCGAGCGCATGATCTGTGCCAGCCCGGCCAGCTCACCAGCGTAGCCGCCAGCCAGGGGGGTCCCGATCTGGCGTGCGAGCTCATCGAGCTCGGCGGCGAGCTGTCCGGGATCCCCTACGGTGCCAGGGCGGCGCTCCGATCGCGATTTTGCCATCTCCCTGCCGTGGTCCGCTCGAAGGGTACTTCCTGTACGGCGATCTCACCCGCGGAAATCCCCGAGGGCATCAGTGAAACACGGCACCGCATGGCGGAATCCCATCTCGCGATGGGATGTGGCGATCCGCTTCATATGTACGCTCGCGGCGGATGCCGGAAGCGGGAGGGAATCCATGACGACCCAGGGGATCGCGGAGATAGCCAGGCTCCGCAAGGAGGCATGGGACCTGCTCGAGGTACTTGGCCGGGAGTCGTTTCCCGATGACGAGGATGCGCGGGACAACCGCGACAAGGTCGTACAGCTCGCAACAGACCTGGTCAATGCCGCGAAGCAGCCGGTCACGCTCGGCATCGTGGGAGAGTACTCCTCGGGCAAGTCGATGTTGCTGAGCACCCTGCTCGGCCGCCCTGGACTGCTGCCCACCGAGCAGCGCCCGACCACGGGCAACGTGACCGCCCTGCACCTGCTGCCGGGGAATCCGGGCCTGGGCACCGGGTTCGAGGGCGACGCCACGGTCACCTACATGAGCCGTTACGAGCTGGCCGCCTGCGTCCGTTACATGCTGGATGAGTTCGCCCGCAGGATCGAGGAGAACTTCCCCGATGCCGACGTGTCGCCGGTCATCGACTGCGATCCGGTGAACAAGGACTGGCGCGGGCTGGAGACCTGGTGCCGCACGAATTTGTGGGGCGGGGAGTTCCGTAACCCGGGGCACCGGCAGATCGTCGCGGAACTGATGGCGATCCGGGACGCCCAGCTCAGCGCCGGGGACCTGCTCGGCCAGCAGGTCCCGGTGGCGGACAAGCTGATCCGCGAGGCGCTCGATCTCGGTGACGAGGAGGCGGTTCCCGCGGCCTTCCCCGAGCGGGCTTTCCGGCCCGGGGTAACCAGGGACAGCGTCGCCCGCGACGGCGACGACCTGAAGGCGACGTTTCCGCTCATCAAGCGCGTCGGCTACCGGGTCAGGGTGGATCCCGAGGTGTGGCCGCTTGATGGCCTCAGAGACGAGAACGAGGTCGTGCTCCTGGATTTCCCCGGGCTCACCGCCGGACGCTCGGCGTTGCGGGATGAGTACCTGAGCCGCAAGGAACTGCACGACATCCACACCATCACCGTGATCATCAGCGCGGACAAGCCCGGTACCGAGGTGCCGTTCAAGTTCTACGCGATGATGGAGCGGCATGACCGCGACGGCATCGGCCGCGATCCGCGTGAGCTGCGCGAGTCCATCCTGGTCGTGGGCAACCGGTTCGACCTCATCAGCCCGCCGCGGCCGCCGCAGGAAGGCGCGCTGTCCATCGGGGACCTGCGGGGCCTTTCCCAGCAGCTCGACGGCCTGTGCATCAAGGCGTCCGACCTGGTGGAGCACCAGGACGGCAAGATCAGGCTCGCGTCTTCCGTCGTCGCCATCAGCCAGTCCGGGGAGCTGGATGGCTTTCCCGGCGAGGAGGGCGAGAAGGTGCGGGCAGCGCTGGCCCGCGCCCCGGCCGTGGCCGGGGCCTGGAGTGAGCTGGCCGCCCGAGTCATGGCGACGGACCCGAACGAGTCCTGGGGAGCGGCGCTGGCGGAATTCGCCCGCGACGGCGGAATGGCCGGAGTGCGGGCGATGATCGAGGCACACGCGCGCGCCCACGGCATACAGAACAAGCTCCGCGCGATGAGCCGCATCCACGATCGGATGTGGGCCGCACTGCGACTGCTGGCCCGGTCGCTGCGGTCCAGTCAGCCCTCCGGCGGCGTGGACGTGGCGGCGCAGCAGCGCATCGGCGAGTTGCTCGAGGACTTCCGCAGCCGTCACCGGCTGGTCGCCGAGGCGGTCAGCGCGCTCGGGAACCCGGAGGACCTGCGCCGCCCGGACGGCTCGCTCCTCGTAGACAGCATCCGGGACGAGGCGGTCACCGGGGTCATGCGATGGCGGGAGTGGCAGCTGATCCTGCAGCGGTGCGATCGCGGCTATGTCGTCAAGCATCAGGCGAGCCCTTCCGACGACATTGACGAGGAGGATATCGAGATCTTCGGCACCGGAACCAGAGGCGACGAGACCACGAGGACCTTCCTGCCCGCCTACCGCAGGGAACTGGCCACCGCAATCCAGCGCGGGCGCCAGAGCCTGGGGGAATCGGTGCAGAACTGGATCCAGGTGCAGAACGAGCAGCTCGGGGACCTCGCGGACCGGTTCGCGGACCCCGAGGTACAGCGCCTGCTCGAACAGGGCCTGGCCAGGATCAGCGGGGACTTCGGCGGTGCCGACCTGATCCAGGTGCTCAAGCGGCTCACCGATTTGTCCTGGCTCGGTGACTGGATCGCCAAGGCCACCTCCGCCCCTGTTCCCGACGACGACATCGACGCGGGATACCCGCTCTACGTAGAACGGGCGCTGCCGTGGCACTCCCGCGTTCCCGAGCCGGACGATGACCTGGAGCAGAGGCTCGCACGCCATCAGTTCTACGTGCTCCGCCTGCAGCGGCAGCTCGCCAACGGCGTCGCCGATGCCCTGGGCAAGCGCATCTCCCGCGACCTCGATGACGTCCGCAGCAGCCTGGAGCGCAGGCTGCGGCGGTACTGGCAGAGCATCCCGGGCGCGGTGGACGTCCGGATCATGTTCCCGCCGGAAGCCGCGGCCGAGGATCCCGGCGGCGGCCCAGCCGACGGCGGGCCACCCGGCCATTCACCGCTTCTCGACTTCATAGCCGAACGGGAGGTGAGCTGATGCTCCTTGAGCTCAGATTCGAGGTGCCAGGCGATCAGGTACAAGAGGCCGGAGCCCTCATCTACAGGCTCTACGAGGCCGACGACCGCTATTTTCTTCCTGACGTCGTGCTCCGTTCCGCGCCAGGCGCGCAGCGGGTGGAGGTCCAGGAGGTCAGCGTGACCTCGGTGACGCCCGCCGCGGGCTCCTACGGGCGGCTAGGCGCGGCGCTCCGCGAGAGGTGGAACGCGGTCGCCAAGGACGGCGGCGGCTGGGTGGTCGGCCGCCGCGAACTGGCCATGGGCACCGACCTGCCCGCGTGGCTCGCCGACCCCATCTTCGGCGGTGCTTCGGGCCAGCCTGCTGAGCTGGTCGTCACCTGGCACTACGTGTACACCGACGCCAGCGGCGTGGCGGCAGCCAACGACGTCCGGGTGCGATTGCACTTCATGCCGCGCGGAGCGCAACCAGAACCACGGGCTACGGGCCCGTCCGACGATGACTACGCCAGGATGCACCACCTTCCGGGGCCGCTGCGGCCCCGGGGTGAGCATCCGTACAACAGCTTCGCCGCGGTGGACTTCGGCACGTCGTCCTCGGCGGTCGCGGTGCATGACGCGCGGCGCAACGTTCCGCGGTCGATCGACCGGGGCCAGGCGGAGCGCCTGCGCCACGACCTGGCGAGGCTGCTCAACGGAGGCGCGCCGCCGCTGCTGGCGCAGCAGTGGCGAGACCAGCTCAAGATACTGGTGGCGGATGTCGCCCGGAGACTGCCCGCCAAGTACGCCATAGAGGATGTGTCGAGCCTGACCGCCGAGCTCGACGGGGTGGCCGCGGCCTCCCGTGCCTTCGAAACCGCAGATCCGGTCCTTGACACGGTGTGCCTCGCGCTTCAGCACCGCGTAGCGGAATGCGGACCCGAACTCGCACGCTGGCTCGCGCCGCTTGTCCTCGGCGTCATGAACCACGCCTTCACCACCCCCGACCTCGATGACCAGAAGATCAGGGAGGTGGTATTCGACCCCGATACGAACAGCAAGGAGATCCTGAGCGCGTTCAAGATCATCGAAAGGAACCCGCTCAAGATCGAGCTTGACGCGGACACCGGAGCCGACGCGATCTCGCGCGGGCTCAAGGCGGAGATGTTCGAGGGCGCAGCGCTGCCCGACGCGACCGGGTCGCGAGGACGACCCGCCACGACCGACGACCTGGTCGCGCATGTCTACTACCACCTCGCGATCATGACCGAGGGGTTCCTGCGCGCCGACAAGGACGCGCCGCTGCAGCCCCTGGTCCATCTCGTCGTCACCTATCCCACGACCACCCTCCCGGCCAACCGGCAGCGGCTGGCGGACCTGCTCCGGTACTGCCTGGGCCTGGACGAGGTGGTGGTCGACTTCGATGAGGGCGTCGCCGCCGGGTTGTTCTTCCTGATGCGCGATTTCGGCAGCCAGCGCGTGGAGTTCGGGGCGGAGTCGCTGCAGGCCCGGGCCCGCCTGGTGGGCTCGGACCCGCCCACCTGGCAGCAGAACATGCTGATCATCGACATCGGCGCGGGGACGACCGACATCGCGCTGATCGGCCTGACGCTGCAGGACATCACCAGGGACGGCGACGATCAGCTGGTGCGCGGGCGCCATCATCTCATCAAGCCCGAGGTCCTCAACTCTACCGGCCACCCCCAGCTCGGCGGGAACTACCTGACGCTGCGAGTCTTCTACTGGCTCAAGGCGGCCATCCTCGACGCTCTGGTGACCGGGCCGGGCGCGGCGGAGACCCGGCAGGTACTGGCCGGGCGGATCGCCAACTCCCTGGGGCCGGACGCCGCGGGAAACCTGGCCGCGATGGTGGCCGACGGGGGGGCCGACGAGCCGGCGCCGCCCGAGGTCGCCGAGGTCCTGCGCGCGAACCTGCCCACGCACAGCCAGAACGAGCAGGAATCGCCGAGCGCGGCCTTCGAGCTACTGTGGTCGCTGGCCGAGAAGGCCAAGATCGCGTTCAGCCGGCGGGAGGAGGACGAGGAGAAAGAGTACGCGATCAGGCATTCAGACCTCCAGCCGGTCCTGCGGACGATCGACGCGCGCAAGATCCCCGGGCTGCCCGAGCTGTTTCCGCTGCTGCCGGCGAAGGACCTGCTGCTAGAGTCGTCCCAGTTCGAGACGCTGGTCCGCCCTGTCCTGCGCAAGGCCGCCGAGCTTGCCGCCTGGCTGGTCAGGACCACCTTCGACGGCCTGCGGGAGGCCCGGCTGGACCGGGTCATGCTCTCGGGCAAGACCAGTAAGATGCCGCTGCTGAGCAGGGTCGTCACCGAGGTACTCTCCGGTCAGGGCGAAGCCGGCAAGAGGCTGCCCTGGAATCCCGCGACGCTCGAGGTGGAGTCCGAGCGGGCCAAGCAGGCGGCCGCGCTCGGCGCATGCTGGGCGCAGGTGTTCCGCGAGCGCGACGCCGGCGGCGACGAGTCGGAGCTGAACCGGGGGCGCAGCCTGGTGACCTTCGACGTGGAGAACTTGTTCCGCAGCCTTCCCTGCGGATTCTCGCTGAAGCTCGTGGCCGCTCAGGGCAAGCCGCTGCTGCGCGCGGGCACCAGGATGGTGGAGGACAGCACGGGCACGCTGGTCGCGCGGGCCGACTGGGAGCGCCTGATCCCCACATTCGAGGTGCACCGGCCGAACGGGCAGACGGAGACCATCCAGTGGGGGGTCTTCCGCTACTACACTCACCGTGATCCCGACGGTTTCCGGCCGAGCCCCGCGGTCTGGGGTCCCGGCGCCGGCGCCACGCGCGGGTCCCGGATCAAGGCCCAGCTCGAGGTGGACCAGGCCCTGAATCCGTACCTCTACCTGTGCCACGGGAATCCGCACTACTACGTCGGGGTGCCACGGGACCTGACCATCGAGCTGCGCTCCGAGTTCGACAACGACTGCTGGGATCCTGGCCAGCGCCGGCTGCGGAGGCTGCCCGCCGCGATCTGGGTGCGGGCAGCCGACGAAGACGGCAGCCGTGACGAGGACGCGCCCCTGTTTCCTTCCTGGCAGCCGACCGAGGGTGACCAGACGGCCAGCTATTTCCCCGTGTTCTTCCATACCGAAGAGGGCGTGCCGAGCGTGGCCATGCCCGGCCGGATCTCCGCCCCGCTGCCGGCCCCCTCTCAGGACGGCTACTACGAGTTCTCCCTGCACTGGGCGGACGGCAAGAAGAAGGTGCTGGAGAGCCTGAAGGTGAGCGGACCGCGCGGACCCGCCGCGCGGTACGTGGCGACCCTTGACGTCCAGGGCACGCTCCGCGTGCACCGCGGTGACCCCCCCTACTGGGCGGCCAAGTCGTTCCGCGATATCGAGCATTTCCCTGGCTCCGTCCGCCGGGTCGAGATGGATCCGGGGATACCCGAGCTGAAACCGAGCTGGAAGCCGTTCGAGGGGAAGCACTGAGCCATGCCCACGGTGAACCCGGCGCCCGGCGCCGAAGACCTCGGCGATGCGCTTATCACGATCCTGTCCCTCGCGCCCGACGAGGTGGCCACGGTCGTGCGCGATGAGCTGATCCGGCTCTATAAGACGATCGACCAGGCCCTGGTGGCCACCGTCAACAGCGCCGCCGCCGACGAGGCGGTTGAGCAGTCGTACGTCGCCGGATGCGCCTCGCTGCGGGCCGTCATGAAAGCCCGGCGGCCAGAGCCCGCGCCCCGCCCGCCCCGCCCGCCGAGCCCGCCTAGCCCGCCGGCCGGGGCGCGGGAAGCGGAAGCGGAGACGGACGGCGAACGCGCCGAGGAGGCCCGTCCCCCGGAGCCAGGCGACACTACCGAACCCGGGAACTCCCCGGCCGGGGCACCGGCGGGAAACGTCACGGCTGTCTCGGCGGGCGGCCCGGCTCGTTCCAGTGCCGAGCGGGTGGACGCGGCGCTGGGAGTGCTGTGGGAACAACTCGCGGAGGACGCGGAGACCCGTGAGTACGCACTTGCCTATCTGGGGCAGAAGCAGTCAGGCGAGCCGCGGCAGCGCGCCTGCGACCGGTGGGAACGGTTGCACCTGCTATGCCTGCGCCTGGCCGGGCCCGCCGCCCTGAAGTGGCGGAAGGCGGCCGCCGCGGCGGCCGCCGGAGCCTTGCCGGACGGCGGTCAGTCCGCAGACGCGGCGCAGGACGCAGACGCGGCGCAGGACGCAGGCAGGCCGGCCGCCGCCGCCGAGATACCCGACCTGCCGAAGATCGGCTATCGCGGTCCTGGGGCTCTCGACGGAGGGGAACCGCTGCCGGAGGACCTGGCCGGGGCGGCCGTCACGCTCCTGCCGAGGTCGATGCCGCTGGCCAAGCTGGCCGCGTCCGCGTCGTGGCTCTACGAACACGACCTGATGAAAGAGAAACGAGGGCCGCGCGCTTCAGGCTTGTACCGTAAGGCGCTTTTCGACCGCATTACGAACCTGGCCCGCGAGCAGGCCGAAGACGGTGCCGGGGAGGAGTTCACCAGCGTCGTCGACCTGGACGCGGAGATCCGCTCGGTGGTGCCGATCCCGTTTCCCCAGCCGGGCAGCTGGTGGTCGGATCACCTGGATCGCCTTGCCGAGGCGGTCTTTGCCCACCCGAACCACGAGTGGATCACATCGCCGCCCAAGCTGCTGGTAGGACAGGCCTACAGCGCGCTGCTCAGCCAGGGGCAGGTCGACAAGGATGAGTCCTTCGGGGTCAGCTCGAGCGAAGAGATCATCGGGCCCGCGGGAACGCCGGGCTTGATCGCCTGGGTGCTGCGCTTCGGATACCGGGATGGGGACCAGGTGTCTCATCCCGCCAGAGTCGTGTACGTGAAGAGAAAGTGACCCAGGAGGAGTTCGCTCGGTGGCATCGTGCGGGCAGCCTGCTCGCCCGGCTACCCGCCAGCGTCACCGGCGGCCTCCTCCCGCAACGGCTGCTCGACGACCTCGCGTCGGCCGCTCGCGGCGACGCTGCCCACGGCACGTGCCTGCTGCGCATCGTGGTCCTGTGGGCAGCAGCAGCCAGAGACGGCCAGTTCATCGAGGCACTGTTCGCCGCGCGCCTACCCGGTTTCGAGCCCGGGCGTCCGGCAGGCGGACAGTTGCCGCTGCGGATAACCCCGCAGGAGGGCCCGCCCCGGCTGGTACATGACCAGTCCGGGCATTCCTGGCCGGCCCTGGAGATACGCCCCGGCCAGCGTGCCGCCTGGCGCTACGCCGCTCCGGTCACCGTGATCGTGCTGCCGGTCGTGTCACCATATGGCCAGGCCGGCCCGGGCTTTTCGATGGCGGCAGCGATCCGGGGCGAGCTTGCAGGTGCGCACGCCGTGCTCGGCGTCGTCGGCTTCGAGGACATCACCGGGAGCGGCACGAGCGCCGGCCCCGCAGGCTGGCGCCTTGCGCACCTTGACCACCTGGCTGAATGGCTGTCGTTCGCGCTGGATTGCGCGGGCACCGAACGGGTCACGATCGCCGTGGACGGTGTTGGCGGGGCCCGCGCCGACCCCGGCGTGGTCCGCGACCTGGTGCGGCAGCGAGCCCGGGTCCGCCTATGCCTGCCTTCCTCCTGGCCGACCGACGCGATAATCTCCGCCGACTCTGGCCTTGCGCTGGCCGGGGGGTACCGGGCGGATGAGAACTGGGCCGCCTCGGGGCTACCCGAGTTGCTGCACAGGATCAGCGACCCGCTTGCCGCCGATCCGATGCTTATCTTCATGTCGACGGCGGCACGCGAGTTCCGCGACGCGTGCGTCAAGATCAGCCACAGGAGCGCGGAGATCCTCGCGGCCGGCACCACTGCGGGGGACCAACGGCACCCGTGCCCGGGAAACGCGGCACACCGCCGGGCTCGGTTGGCCGCGATAGCCGCAGGTCCGATAGCGGCGCGGGCCCTCGAGGGGCGTCCGCTCGCCTCGCGAGGAGGCTAGCCGGATCACATGCCTGCAATGCAGTTCAGTTCATTGAAGTCCAAGATCGTGAGGCTCCGGTAACCCGTGGCGATGACGCCGCGCTCGCGCAGCGCGCGGAGCGCCTTCTGCGCCGTCGGTTCCGCGACCGCCGCCAGGCTCGCAAGCTCGGGCTGGGTCAGCGGCCAGGCGATAACGACACGGTTGCCCGACCGGTCCCCGTACCGGACCGCAAGCTCCCTGAGCACCCGGGCGAGCCGGGTTGGCGCGCCGTATCCGGCGAATTCGACGCAGCGCGCGTTGGCGGCCCGCGCCTTGCCTACGACGGCCCGGTTGACCGCCCCGGCCAGCTGATTGTCCCGGTGCAGGGCGGCAAGGAAGTCGGCCTGCCTGATCACGCGGCCGACGACGGTACCGCAGGTCGTGATCGTACTGGAACGAGGTCCCCCGTCAAGCGCCGCGAACTCTCCCACGATGTCGCCGCCGACGCGAATGGCGAGCAGAGTCTCCTTGCCGTCTAAGGTCAGGCCCGTCGTCTTCACCACCCCGTCAAGCAGCACAACGACGAACCTCGTCGTATCCCCTTCACGTATAACGACCTGGGCTGGCGGGTACTGCCTGGTCGTCCCAGGCTCGAGCAGGCGATCCCTCGATGTCATGGGCAAGGAACCGAGCAGGCTCGACGGCGGCCATTGCCAGGCTCCCCACCCGCGCTGGCAGCGCGAACCAGCATGCTCTCGCTGGTCCATGTTCCCCCCTCTGAGCCTCCGGGCTTTATCCTGGCCCTCCAACTTGAAGATCACAACCGTTAGCAGTCACAGTTGCGCAAATTGTTGCGGCATTTCGCGGTGATCACATCTCAGGACGGGATGTCACATCCGGCCCCGGTGCATAGTGGTAGAGGCTGGTACGAGCGAAGGACACGCTCTGGGTTGGGGCGCAAGACGCGATGGAGGCGACCTTGGCCGAGTACGAACCAGCCGTACGCAGGCTCTGCATTGCTACGGCCGCGGGGACCCCAGGGCTCCTGGCCGGCATTCTGCAATCCGAGGGCTTCTACCGCCTGTACTTCAACTCAGATCCGGCCGGGGACGTCGAGTTCGCCTTCGCCGCTCCCGGCCTGGACGAGATGGGCCTGGTCACAGACCTGATCGCCGCGCTACACCGGAAAGCCATGATGGCGACCGGCCTCAGCCGCCCGGTACTGGCCGGATTCCACGTCGGGATCACCAAGGTCATAGGAGATGGCCTCGGCGGGGCGGGCGCGGACCGGATCCGTGCCCTGCTACAGGACCCGGCGATAAGGACAGCGTCCGAGCGAGCCGGATCGCCAGCCCTGCTGGCCGTCGCCGTCACCTCCGGGCTCTTCGAGGACCTTCGCGCCGAGGGCCTGCCCGATCACGGCTGGCAGTCGATCCCCGCCGCCGGAGCCTGGCTCAAGCTATTCGACTCAGCACCGGCGGAATAAGCCGTGGCACCTCATATCCGGGGATTACCACAAGCCCGGGTCGGTCTGCCGCGGTGAACTTAGTATCCCGGTCCCGGATCAGGCAGCTAAACCGGGCTCCGGCTTCTTCCCAGCTCGCAGACCAGGTTGCGGGCGAGCTGGGTGGCCCGCTGGCCCGTCGGGTGCCTGGTGATACCGAGCAGGTGCACCCGCCGTGTCTGGAGTTCGATGACGAACGCGACGTACAGGCGGGTGGGCGTGAGCGCGCAGTCGACGTGGAAGAAATCGGCGGCCAGCAGCGTGGCGGCGTGGGCGCGCAGGAAGACACGCCAGGATCGGTCGTGCCCCGATGGCGGCGGGATACGGTGAGCCCGCAAGATCTTCCGGATGGTGGAGGCGGCCACCCGGTGCCCGAGCCGGCGCAGCACGGCCACCTCGTGCCGCAGCGCGAGTATCTCCCGCCGCTTCAGCGCCGCTTCAGCGCCATTTCAGCCCTCGCTGACAGTATCAGACAAAGGAGGTTACGTATTAAGAAAGGATACGCCTGTGACATTGCGCCCACGCTTAGCGGTCGCCGCGAGCCTGGTAACCGCAGCTCTTGTGCCCCTGATGGTGACTGCCGCCCCAAACCGCCATGATTGTCATGGTCACCTGGACAGGTGTTGTCGAGCTGAAAGAGGGCTTCGACAACATGCGGAGGAAATTTCGATGCCAACGATAGAATTCTATGGCTTCACTGGAGATGAGCGCATAGGAATCGAGCGCCTTGTCCGGGAGTGCTTGGCGGATGAGGAATTCCGCGCGCACTGCGTGTTCGTGGTGGCAGCACAGTGCCGGGTGTATGACTGGGACGGAGCTGAACGTCCCTTCGTCAGGGTCAGCACTCGTTCTGCCGGGCGCGCGGAGCGGTTCAGGATGCTGCTGCGGGATAAATGTGATCTGGAAATTGTGCGGATAGAGTTCCAGCCGCGGGAGAAGTCGTGACATCGGTGATCGGTGATTGGGGCTGTCAGGTGGGGTTGTCACCATTGAGCCGACGGCTATCTGCGGTGGCACAGGCAGCCGGCGAAGGATGGAGGTTGCTCGCGGAGAATATTCCAATATGGCCGGAGCCTCCGTTGCCTCCAATCAATCTGATTAGCGGTGATGGGCACTATGACTATGCGCCGAGCCAGGGTGTCGATGCGCTGAGGGTTGCCTTGCGGGATCGTGGCGCCGCCCAGGGAGCCGACATCGGAATCGAGTCGGTTCTCGTCACCAACGGCGCATTCGATGGGCTTGGCTTGGTGGCCAGGAAATTGAGCGGGTCGGGGGTGCGGCGGGCAATCTGCGGCGGCCCTGTGCTGCTCAGTTTCGCAAATCTCCTGCATGCGGCCGGCCTCGAGGTTGTGGTCGAAGATTGGCAGAAGCTGATAGCCGCGCAAGGCTGGGTCCCGCTCGGCCTCGGTCCAGGTGACCTGCTCTATGTAAATACGCCACACAATCCTACCGGTGCTTGCCTGGATGATTCCACCGCTCGTGCGCTCCTGGCTGCGCGGGAACGGCAAGGATTTTCGGTCGTTTTTGATCTGGTTTGCGACTCGTTCGTTTTTGACCAGGCGGTGATCGGCACCCCGCTGCCGCTGGTAAGGGACTGGCAAGGTGTGTACGCGATCAACAGCTTTTCAAAGAACTACGGAGCGCCAGGCCTGCGGATAGGGTGGATAATAGCCGGGCAGGCCGCGATCGAGCAGCTTACAATACAGCTCGAATGGGAGCGGATTTCTGTGGGCACAGCCGCTCAGTACCACGCGGCCGCGCTCTGCGGTCACGGAAACGCGGCGTTGGTGGAGCGGGTGAGGACTGGGCGGCGAATGATCTTGGATTGGGCAGCGGGCAATGACATCGAGGTCGGCGCTCTGCAGGGCGGGGTGCAAGCATGGCTGAACCTGGGAGACTCGGGCGGCTCGGGTTGCGAAAATGCGGAGGATTTTGCCGACGAACTGATGATGAAACACAAGATCGTGATAACTACAGGAGCCAACTACTATCCGAGGGCTGCCACCTGGTTCCGGATTCCGGCAGGCGTGTCAGAGGCGCTGCTGCGAGACGTCCTGCCTGCGCTTGCTGCCAGCTGGCCGAGCCGGAACACAGCACGACGTAACTGAGCGACAGAGGTACAGGAGACATGGAAGACACATTGCTGCTCCCTATCCGGGAGAGCACCTTGGTCACGGCACTGGAGCCGTTCCGGGGTTTCGTTCTCAGCGCGGCGATTTTCGCAATGCACAAGAGCGGGCTGGCCTCGGAGCTCGCGGACGGCGCGACGCTCGGTGAGCTTGCCGGTGATGGCCGGCGTGATGTGGAACGGCTGACCGCGATGCTCGATTACTTGCGGGCCGCCGGCTTGGTGACGTGCGACGAGGGCACGTTCGAGCTTACTGAACTGGCGCGCACATACGGGGCGGCCGGGTCGTGGTACGAAATGATGATCGGCGGCTACGGAATGACGTTCCTGGCGCTCGCGGACCACCTGGATGCCGGGATGCCTGGCGCGCCGCGGGCCGGCCGCTATGTCGGCTCGGGCAGCTGCGGAATCAGCATGCATGACTCTGTGCCCCTGGTACGGCGCCTGCTCGCCTGGTCAGGCAGGCAGTACAGGCGGCTAATCGACCTCGGCTGCGGGTCCGGCGTATACCTGACCGAACTCTGCGCGGATTACCCCGGCCTGCTGGCAACCGGCATCGAGCCGGACGCGGACGCGGTGGCCGCCGCCAGGCAGTGGGTGAGCGGGCAGCCCACCGCGGACCGGGTCACGGTCGAGCAGGCGGGTGCCCTGGAATGGATTGCCGAAACCCCGGACAAGCCCGACCTTGCCGTTCTGGCGTTCGTTATCCACGAGATACTTGGGCAGCATGGCGAATACGGTGTCAAGCGGCTGCTCCTGAGCCTGTTCGATGCGGCACCCGGCCTCGACCTTGTGGTCGTCGACGTCGACCTGCGCTCGGCTGACCTGGCCGCGATGGCCCACCCGCTGGCCCGCACTTATTACAACGCTTACTTCCTTCTGCACCCGTTCACGGACCAGCGGCTGATGCCGCGTGAGTGGTGGGAGCGCCTGTTCGCGGACTGCGGGCTGACCGTGGCGTACTCAGGTACCACAGATCCGGCAACCGACTCGACCGGATTCGAAGTGGGCTGGCTGCTCAGGCGGTGCTGACCTGCTCGCCGGTCAATTCGGGCCGCGTTCGAGGCGCGTTCGGTGCCGCTGGAACGCAGCCGTTGCGCAGGGGCACTCGAAGAACCACAGCCTCGCGATTCATGTGCGGCAGCTAATTTCCGCTGACCCGTTAAGAGAAAGAAAGGTATGACCTTGCTGCGACTGTTCAACCGGTGCATGGCACTCCTGATAACGCCCGCAATCATCAGATCGCAAACATCCAGGGGGTTTCACGATGAGTGACGCAGTCTCGCGGGAGGCAAGTCATGATCGCTACTGGAAGTTCCGCGCGGAGAACTTCCCGCAGACGGAACTGTCCAGGTATGTTCCGGCGGACGGGGTCGAAGTCAAGTTCCTTGACGGGTGTAATCGTTCCTGCATCTTCTGCGTCAATGAAGATCATATCGGGAAGCGGCTCAATCCGCTGGACGCTGAACGCTTCCTCGTGTCGTTCTTCGACTGGTTCGACGATCCCCGGGAACCGGAAAAGCCGGAAGCCGTATACGGCACCGGCGGCGAGCCGCTGATGGCAATGGACATCGTCGACGCGGTCTTCCGGCCGCTGGGCGAGCGCGGGATAACCACCAGGCTGGTCACTAACGGGACACTGCTCGATGAGAAGAGGATCGCGCGCCTCGTCGACATGAAGCTGTCCGGCGTCAAGGTCACCTATAACACGACCAACAGCGATCGGCTGATGGCGCTCATGAAGGGCTCTAAGCCAGGTGACACAGATATGGTGCTTCGTAATATCCGGATGGCGAAGGAAGCCGGGCTGTGGGTGTTCATCCGCATCGGCCTGGGGCGGCACAACTTCGACGAAGCAACGAAAATCTACTGGCTTATGCGCGATATCGGCGTGGATGTGGTCCAGATAAAGCCGTGGATTCCATCCGGTATGGCAGCGAACAACCAGGCGGAGCTCAGCCTGCACCCGAGTGTCCTGTTCGACAAGTTCACCGCGGTCATGGAGGACCTCTACGAGGAGATCGAGGAAGCCGGCGGCCCCGAGGTGACGGTCTCGTGCTACCCGCCCGCCAGGAACCTGGGTTTCACGGTGAAAGACTGCGCTAACGTCGCCAAGATTTACTGTGAGCCATGCGGGCACGCACTCATCTGCAACTTCGCTGACGAATATCTGGGAAGCTGGTTCCGGGAAGATGGCGGACTGCTCGCGTGCGTCGCGCGGCGGCGGGAACTCTATCCGCGGATAATGGACGACCACGGCGTGGCATCCTGCCCCGCGCGGCTGAACTGGTCCACGCCAGCCAGCGTGATAAGCCCGGCGCCGGCCTGGAAGCCCGAGGCCGCCTTCGTACCGCTGGCATCGCTGTCCGCGCGCACCGATGCCACCTAGATTGCTCCTGCTGTCCCGCAAACCATTGCGGGAACGGCCACTGCACCATTGGCTCGGCGACACCGCGGCCAGCACGGTCCTGCTGACCGTACCGGGCGCGATCGAGGGCTGCGAGGATGTCGCGCGCCGGGAGTTCCTCGACTGCCGGGTCGTGGCGAACTACCTGTGCTGGTCCACCGAGTGGACAGCGGAGCGGGCCGCCAGGGAGCACGGGGTCACGCTGATCGTGAGCTCCAGCGAAGACGACGTGCTCAGGTGCGCCCGGCTGCGGCACAGGCTCGGGCTGCCCGGGCAGGGCGTGCCGTCCGCGACGGCGTACCGCGACAAGCTGGTGATGAAACGGCTCGCCAGCGCGGCCGGCATTCGCGTCCCGCCTTTCAGCGCGGTCGACCGCCCGTCGGATCTGCTGGACTTCCTGGCCGCGTCGGACGGCCCGGTGGTCGTGAAGCCGCGCAGGGAGGCCGGCTCGATCGGAGTCCGCGTGATCCGGGATGCGCCCGAGGCCGAGGGCTTCCTGCGGGACGCAAACCTGCCCGCCGCGCCGGCCAGGCCGGGTTACTGGATGGTGGAGAGGTTCATCGAGGCGCCGTTCTTCCACGTGGACGGGGTGATGGCGGGCGGCCGGGTACTGCACTGCTGGCCGGCCCAGTACAGCGGCGGGAACGCGGAGGCGGTGCGAGCCGGTTCCAGCCTGTCCGGCGTCTTGCTGGACGCCAGAGACCCCCGCACGCCGGTCCTGCGGGACCTCGCCGCCGCCGTGCACCGGGCGCTGCCCGCGCCGCCGTTTCCCACGAGCTTCCACCTGGAGGCGTGGGTCGGGCCGGACCTGCGCCCCGTCCTGTGCGAAGTCGCGTGCCGTACCGGCGGAGGCGGGGTGGCCACCGCCTACGAAAATGCGTTCGGCATCCACTTGTCCAGAGCCAACATACGCGGGCAAGGCGGCTTGGACGTGTCCTTCGACCGGCAGCCCGCCGATCCCCGTCAGTATGCCGGGTGGATCGTTTTCCACCGGGGACACGGCCGGTTCTCCCCGCCGGCTTCCCCATGCCCAGTCGCCGGGGCGCAGCTCACTTTCCGCATGTCGGCCGGTGAGGCAGCCAGTGGTCCGCAGTACGCAGGCCACTCGGCCGTGGACGCTACCGTGTGCGCGGCGACCACCGGGCAGGTCCAGGACCGCCTCAGCGAGCTGGCGGCCTGGTGGCGGGAAGGCTGCGCATGGCTGTAGCAGACCTTACGCCCCACTCCGGCGGGCCGCGGCGCCGCGTGGCGGTGCTGTCCAAGAAGAACCTCCTTACGCATCGTTACGATCAGTGGCTCGGGCAGGAAGGGTTTGACGTCTTTCTCTTCGCCGACGACACCTCTGCCACTCGGGCGTTTGTCAACTCCGTCCCGCATAGGTTCGCCGGGGTCCGGCTGTTCGGTGACTGGAAGCGGAACCGTGCGGTCGACGCGGCCGTGCTCGCCGAGAATGCGTCGCGGCCATTTGCGGCGGTGGTGGCGCTCAGCGAGTGCGATGTGGTGCGCGCTGCTGAACTGCGGGAACGAATGGGCCTGGGCGGACAGCAGGTCGCGTCGGCATCGGCGTTCAGGGACAAGTCAGTGATGAAGGCGATCGCTGCGGCCGCTGGCCTCGACACCCCCGCGTACCAGTGCGTCAACTCGGTAGCTGACCTGATGGACTTTGCCGCCGGGCACCGCGCCACCGTTGTGGTAAAGCCGCTCGATGGCGCCGGGTCGGCCGACACGGTGCGCCTGCAGGGGATGGATGCCATCGAATCGTGGGTCGCGGAAAAAGCATTCCCCTGTGACGAGCCCGGGCGTTACCTGGTCGAGGAGTGGATCGACGCACCGATGCTCGCGGTCGATGGCATCGTGGAAGCCGGAGGAATCCGTACCTCCATGGTCGGCGCGTACGTGGGCACCTGCCTGCAGACGATATCGGCGCTCGAGCCGAGCGGCATTCTCATGCTCGATCATGCTGATCCGCGCGGTCCGGCGGCTCTGGACTACACCGCCCGTTTGCTGAAGGCGATACCCTGCGCTGACCGGCCGATGGTTTTTCACTGCGAGCTGTTCGACATCCCCGGACGGGGCCTGGCGCTCTGCGAGATCGCGTGCCGTACCGGCGGCGGCAACACCAACCTGATCGCCGAGCAGGTGCTAGCCCTCGATCTGGAGCGGGCCGCTTGCCTCGCCCAGGCCGGCCTCCCCGTGGACGTGCCGCTGGCCAGCGCGCGTCCGGGCACGATCATGGGTGACATGCTGGTGCCGCACCCGGGGCGGCCGCTCGCGGCGCCTGTACCGCTGTGCCCGATCCCAGGCGTGCTGAGCGTTACCGTGAACCAGGAGATTGCCGCCTCGTCCGGCAGGGCGTCCAAGATGTCACAATACGTGATCGACGCGCTGTTCGAGGCGGACGACCACGCAGGCTTGCAGCGGGTTTACGCGCAGTTCGAGGACTGGTTGCGCCACGTGCTCGTGTGGCGCTGAGGCAGCTACCTGGGCCCCGCGGTTTGCCCGGTGTACGCAATAGCATCAGAAGGCTCAATAAAGTACAGAAGCGACAATCGGGAGATACGTGGATCTCGGACTGGCCGGACGCAAGTACCTGGTGACCGGCGGCAGCCAGGGCGTCGGGCGGGAGATTGTCAGGCTGCTGCTCGCGGAGGGTGCCCGGGTGGCCGCCTTGGCCAGGGACAAGGCACGGCTGGAGGAACTGCGGGGGAGCCTTCCGGCCGGCCAGGAACAACGATTTGCCGCCTGGGCAGCCGACGTCCGCGACGCGCAGGCCATGAGCGAGGCGGTCGGCGGGGTGACCGCGGGCTTCGGGGGTCTTGACGGCGTGGTAGCCAGCGCCGGGGCGGGCGCGACCGGCGGGGTGCTGAACACCCCGTATGCCGTCTGGCAGGAGCAGTTCGAGATCAAGATCGGCGGCACGCTCCACGCGGTCCTGCCCGCGATCCCCGCGCTGACCCGGTCCGGCGCGGGCAGCATCCTGCTCATCAACGGGGTCACGGCGCATGCGCCGGAACCCGGCATGGCCGCCGTCAGTTCCCTGCGCGCGGCGCTGGCCAACCTCATCCGTACGCTCGCCACCGAACTCGGCCCTGCGGGAGTACGGGTCAACGCGATCAACCTCGGGATGATCATGACCGAGCGGCAGTCTGCCCGTTATGCGGCGAGCGGCACCAGCAAGACGCTCGCGCAATGGTGTGCAGAGGAGGTGAACAGGCGCGGAGTGCTGCTCGGACGCCCCGGCCGGCCGGAGGAAGTAGCTCCGGTCGCCGCCTTGCTGCTCTCGCCGCTGTGCTCCTACGTCACAGGGACCTCGATCGACGTGTCTGGCGGCAGCGGTGGGCGTACCTGAGCACGAGCTGATCCTGGTCCGGCATGGCGACACCGCCTGGTCCGGCGCAGGCCGGTTCACCGGGCACCTGGACGTTCCGCTGAGCGCGAGCGGCCGGGAGCAGGCGGCAGCCCTGTCCCGATGCCTGGGGGACCGGGTCCCGTACCAGGTGCTGTGCAGCGATCTGCGCCGGGCACGTGAGACCGCTCGGGTGATCGCATCCGCGCACGGCGCTGCGCCGCAGGCTGACCCGAGGCTACGCGAGGAGCATCTTGGCCGCTGGCAGGGACTGGCCAGGGACGAAGTCGCCAGCAGGTACCCCGCTGGGTATGCCCGCTGGCTGGCAGGCGATGACGGCGCCTTCGACGGGCGCGAAGGGCTGGCCGCGGTCGCGGACCGGGCAGTGGCCGCTGTGCTCGAGGCGCTGCCTGCCGGGCAGGCTCCGGCAGGCAGGCTGATCGTCGTCACCCACTGCAATGCAGCGATCGGCCTCATGGGCCGGCTGCTCCATGTTCCGCGGGCCGACTGGACCAAGATCGGCAGTCTGCGCCCGGCGCACTGGTCAGTCCTGGCTGGCCGGGCCGCGCTATGGCGCTTGCTCGCCCATGACCGGCCACCCGGCGGCCAGGACACACCGCCGGCCGGCCGGTCGCTGGATCAATCGGCATGATCGCAGTGGCGCTCCTCCGGGCCGGGCTGCCCGCCGTACGATCCGAACGGCTGATGAGTGCCGCGGTCCTCGTCAGCACCATAGGCAACGGCCTGTATGTCACCGGCGGGGTGCTGTTCTTCACCCGGTCGGTCGGGCTGCCGCCGGTAAGGGTAGGTCTTGGCCTGACCATCGCCGGACTTGCCGGGCTGGCGGCAGGCATCCCGCTCGGCCGCCTGGCGGACAGGCGCGGGTCCCGGGAGATATATATCGCCATCTTGGCCGCCGAGGCCCTGGCCATGGCCGGTTTCGCCCTGGTGCGGACCTTCGGATCCTTCCTCGCGGTGGCCTGCCTGGTCGGCCTCGCCGATCAGGGCAGCCGCGCGGTGCGCGGTGCGCTGATCGCGAGCGTCGGCGGCCCCGGGAAGGTGCGGTTCCGCGCCTACCTGCGCTCGGTGACCAACGTGGGGATGAGCCTGGGCATGGCCGTGGCCGGCTTTGCCATCCACGTGGACACCCGTCCGGCCTACCTGGGCCTGATCATCGGGGATGCGGTCAGCTTCGGCATCGCCGCGGCGATCATTTCGCTGCTCCCGCACATGGCCCAGCAGCAAGGCAGGACAGGTGAGCCCGGATGGATCGCCTTGCGCGACCGCCCGTACCTAGCGGTGACCGCCCTGTCTGGCGTGATGTCGCTCCAGTACGAGGTGCTGACCGTAGCGCTGCCCCTATGGATCCTGGATCACACGTCCGGTCAGCGGTGGATCGTGTCGCCGCTACTGATCCTCAACACCGTTCTCGTCGTGTTCTTCCAGGTACGGGCAAGCCGCGGTGTGGATGGGGTCGAGTCAGGTGCCACAGTCACCCGGCGAGCGGGCGGGGTCTTCGCGCTGAGCTGTGCCATTTTCGCGGTGACCGCGGTCACCCGGAGCTGGGTGACGCCGTTCCTGCTGGTCATCGCCGTGGCTGTGCATACCACCGGGGAGATGTGGCAAGCCGCCGGGCAGTTCGAACTCGGCTTCACGCTGGCCTCACCACATGCGCAGGGCCAGTACCAGGGAGTGTTCAACCTCGGCACTGGCGGCTGCATCGCCCTCGCGCCGTTGATCCTGACCACCTTGTGCATTGCCTGGGGATGGCCGGGCTGGCTGGTGCTTGGCCCGATGTTCCTGCTCAGCGGCGCGCTAAACATCCCCGCGGCACGCTGGGCCGAACGGACAAGGAACACGGCGGCTTGACCTGCCGAGGCCTGTAGGTCCCAAACAACCTCACGGCCTTCGTCCTGCGGTGTTCTGGGCCGTGGTGACCTTCATGCTGCGCGCTCCCACTCGTCGATCAGACGCCCCAGCCGGGCCGCCAAGTCTGCCGCCTTGTGCTGCCGGGCCGCAGCCGCGTTCCGGTCTCCTTCGGCTGCCGCAAGCATCAGCAACGCGTGACCGTCACGCCCAAGCTAGCGCGGGCGCATCCAGCGCCGGGTCCTGCCGCAAGATAGCGGTTTCCAGGTCGCGCAGCGTCCGGGTGGGGTCGATTCCCAGCTGCTCGTCGAGGGTGCGACGCAGCCGGCGGTAGACGGCAAGCGCATCCGCCTGGCGACCGCTGCGATACAGCGCGAGCATCAGCTGCGCCTGGATCTGCTCGTCCAGCGGTTGACCGGCCGCCATTTGCTCCAGGTCGGGGATCAGCTGCCCATGCTCCCCTGCGGTCAGCCTGGCCTGGTACAAGGCCCGCTTCACCTGCAGGCGCAGCAGATCCAGCCGCTCCGCCTGCTGCTCGAGCCACCCCGGCCCGGCCACATCGGCCAGCGGCTGCCCGCGCCACTGCGCCAGCGCGGCCCGCAGGGTCCGGACCTTGCAGATCAGGTCGTCTGCCTGGCTGCCCGCCTGGAACAGTCGCTCCGCCACGCGCACATCGGTGCCATCAGCGTCGAGGTCGAGCACGTATCCCGGCGAGCGCGCGACGATCGCCGCCTTGTCCCCGAGCACATCGCGCAGAAACGACAGGTGCCTTTGCAGGGTTGGCACCGCCTTCGGCGAAGCATCCTCCCCCCAGACCGCATACACCAGGCGATCGGTACTGACGATGCCCCCGCAGTGCAATGCCAAGGTGGCCAGCACCGCCTTGCGCCGCAAACCGGGCACCGGCCGCACGTCTCCGTTCACCACGACGTCAACCGGCCCAAGCAGCCGCACTTGCACGAGAGCCCCAATTCTCCGCAGCACAGTGAACCTCCATCCATGCCCGTGCGTGGTTACCCGTATTGGATCGCACTCCCGCGGGCCGCGGCATCCGTGCTGAACACGGATCTTCCGGTCTCCGTGGTCACCACGGATGTGTCCGGGGGCGCGGCGGCCGAAGACTCTCCCACAGGGAGGTATCGGTACGTCAACGAGGAGCATCAGATGACCCAGATCGACGGGGCGAAGCTGGAGGATTTCGTCGGCCAGGCGGTCGGCGACATGGCGGCGGCGATATCCGGGCTGCTGCTGCACGTTGGCGACCGGCTGGGGCTGTACCGGGCGATGGCCGGAGCGGGCCCGGTCACGCCGGAGGTGCTGGCCGGCCGGACGGGGACCGCGCCACGTTATGTCCGCGAATGGCTGAGCAACCAGGCGGCCGGCGGCTACGTCAGGTACCGGCCGGCGGACGGCACGTTCGAACTGCCGGCCGAACACGCCGCGGTACTGGCCGACGAGGAGAGCCCGGTGTTCCTCGGCGGAGCGTTCGAGGCCATCGCGTCCTGCTACTTCGATCACCAACGGCTCGTCGACGCGTTCCGCACCGGTGCCGGGGTGGGCTGGGAGCAGCACGACGAGCGGCTGTTCTCCGGTGTCCGGAGGCTGTTCCGCCCGAGCTACGTGGCATACCTGACCTCGGCGTGGATCCCGGCGCTCGACGGGGTCGAGGCCAAGCTGCGGGCTGGCGCGAGCGTCGCCGATGTGGGCTGCGGCCTGGGGGCCTCCACGATCATCATGGCCGGGGCGTACCCGCACTCGACGTTCATGGGGTACGACTGCCACAAGCCGTCGGTTGAGGCGGCCCGCAAGTCGGCCGCCGAAGCCGCCGTGAACCGGCGGGTACGATTCGAGACCGCGAACGCCGCCGACTTCCCCGGGCGCGGGTTCGATCTCATCTGCCTGTTCGACTGCCTGCACGACATGGGCGACCCGGTGGACGCCGCCCGGCACATCCGGCAGGCGCTCGCCGACGATGGCACGCTGTTGCTAGTCGAGCCGTACGCCGACGACGCGCTCGAGGAGAACCTGACCCCGGTGGGCCGGGCGTTCTACGGCTTCTCCACCGCGGTCTGCACGCCGACGTCGCTGGCCCAGCCGGGCGGCCTCGGCCTCGGCGCGCAGGCCGGTGAGACGAGGCTCACCGAGGTGCTGACCGAGGCGGGGTTCTCCGGGGTACGCCGGGCGAGCCAGACGCCATTCAACCTGATCCTGGAAGCGTGGCCGTAACAGCTGTCTCCGTCAGCCTGCTGCCATCGGGGTGGCGCCCATCGCCGCCAGCTCGTCCTCGCCGCGTGCCCGCTCCGAGCCGCCGGCGAGGACGAGCGTGCGCGCCCACTGGTACCGGCAGCCCGCCGCGTTCAGCCGCTCCGCCGTGGCGAGCATCCCGCCCCGGTCCCCGGACGCGAGCGCAGCCGAGCGCTCCACGATGGCCAGCGCGATCGGGTTGCCCGCGGTGCACCGCCGCGCCCGGCCGATCCGGCCGGCGGCAGCCGGGTGACCGGCCAGCACGGCTGCCTCGGCCCACAGCGCCGCGTACCACGGCCGCCACAACGCGTTGTACCAGGTACGGAACTCCTCTGGCGGCGTGGCGAGCAGGGTTACCGCCTCCTCCGGCCGACCGCGATGGAGCAGCACCAGCGCATCGAAGAACTCACCATGGTGGATATCTGAGATCGGCAGACCGGGGGTGATGAGCCCGTTCACCACAGTGAGCCACTCTGCCCGTCCGGCCTCGTCGCCGCGCAGCCCGCACACTGCCGCGGCCGCGTACGGCCCCCGGTTGAGGTTGCCCGCCCGCGGCCGGCCGGCCCGCTCCCAGCCCTCCCGGAACCGCACGCCGAACGCGGCCGTCTCGTCCCAGTCGCCGGCCAGC
>Ga0335081_10000621_pt1 | contig 59257 bp, 44 predicted proteins | sample Lox_Sample_35_FD_206713 | JGI IMG/M metagenome (GOLD analysis project Ga0335081, IMG submission 206713) | Soil microbial communities from Loxahatchee National Wildlife Refuge, Florida, United States - Lox_Sample_3.5 | ecosystem: Environmental > Terrestrial > Soil > Wetlands | place: USA...
TCTCTCCTGCTCATGGTGATCATGTCCATTTCCGTCACAATATCCTCCAATTACGTCAGGGTATTGTAACTTGAAATAGGACATTTTCACTTTGCCAGAATAGGACACTATCATTTTGCCATTACATGCACGGGTAAGGGGCGTGTCGGGTAAGGGGCGTCATCGTCATAGACCTGCCTGCCGCCAAAGGGTATCGAAACAGGGAAATTATCAATACCTGCCGGTCCCATCCGCCGCGCAATGGCCTCTCCACATGATGCCTGTTTGCACTGTGTCTTTATGCTATAGCTTCGACCCGATGGCTTGAGCTGTTGAAGTTTCATTCCCGTGTAACATATCGGGTTACGTTCTATATTTGCAGGAATACCCTTAAAATACACCATTCATTCCCTATAGTTTTTCAAGATTGTGACGATAGAATATTCATGGGGGGTTCATGATTATCGTCAAGACCGGTCTTTTCAGCACGAAATGGGTTTCATGGATATTTCCTGCAGGAGGATAATGTGAAAAAGTCGTTCATTTTTGGAGTAATATTACCTTACGCTTTCATGAGGAGGCAGAATAATGTTAAACCAAATGATGTTTGAACAGAAACTACAGGAATTGGTTGTGTGGGTAGCAGACTCCTATCCAGAAGTGGAACAGGCTCAAAGAGAAGGGAGACAAATCCCTGAAAAGGAATACATGAAGTATATTAACGAGTCCTTGCTTCTCCTTGCTTCCACTTTTGTCGAGATGCTGGAAAGCAGAAAAAAGGAAATGGAAGCAATATGGGATGACAGTGAACAGAAAAGTAATTGTTAATTTTAAGAGCAGGGAGGTGATATACGGCGAGTTTCAACTAAATACCTTGGTAAATGTTGTAGTTGGGTCCTGATTTGAACGAATACCCCATGGGGTGGTTTACCCCACGGCGGTCCAATGTCCCTACTCTCCATCTTGTCCAGGATGGTACACATTCTTTCATCCACCCATGACGTTCTTCTTGATATCAATCATCGGATAATGCTTGACGCTCCCCGTTGCAGGCATAGCACGCGTTCGTAGCGGCTAGGAACGAGGATTGGTATCACAGAGACTGGGAGGACTTCACACTGCACGTTATTAGCGTTTTTTTTGATCGCACTTTGCTCATGTTTCCTCACGCCCGTCGTCTGCGTACAGGGGTCCTTTCCCCTTTCCAGGAACCCGGTTTCAGTCCCCCGTTCCCGGAGCTAAACCGCAGGCAGGAAATCAATCGGGTACAGAATGGTAATCTTGGACACCTTCTCCTTCGGCCCGAAGTTGAACTTCTTGACGCGTTCGACAACCTGGGAAACCAGCTCTTCCGAGGCAAGGTCGTTCGACTGTACAGTGCAAGAGGAAACCTCACCGCCCGGCTCGATGGTGATCCGTAAGATCATCTTGCCCCGCAGCGTCGGGTCCTTCCTGAGTTCCGCGTTGTAGAGCCGATAGAGCGCCGCCTTGTATCTGTCGAAAACGATCTGGATCTCTTCATCGGTGCGGCCCGGCCCGGGCCCGGAAGAAAGCGGTCTCGCATCTCCCGCCCGGCCTGAAACGGTATTTTCCACACGGGTGAACCCGATGCCGCCGATGCGGCTCCCGGTTCCGCTGCCTATCGTGCGGCTGATCCCGGAGCTGCTGATGCCACCGCTATAACCACCCGCCGACTGCATGGCAACGAGAGACCGGCTTGGACGGGCCTGGCCTGCGGCCACGACTGCCTGGTTGTTAATACGCGCCTCGGTTCCGAGACGTGCGGCGGGAGCTTCGTCCAATATGCCCTTGAAGGATTCCTTGAAGGCCAGGACCCCCGTGCTCTCCGCTTTACTGTGTGCGGGCTCTGTTTCCGAAGCGACTACCTTGGGTTGTTCTTCATGCTGTTTCTCCGGCTCCTTTTGCAGGTTCTTTTCGGGCTTCAGTACCTCTTTGCGGCGCTCGGGCTCAGGCTCTGGTTTGGGCGGCTCCTTCCGGAGCATGGAGACCAGGCGTTCGGGGACCTCGGCAACGGTAGGGCGTTCCGGCGCCGGCAGCACCCAGAGGCGTATGACGGCTCCGAAAATGATGTAGAATAACAATGCGAGAAGCAGTGACCTGCGGAACCGTCGCTCGCTCTCGGAATTATCGTCCCCCGGCATTGCCATCGATCGATTGGGAACGGGAGATATCTCGCGGTCCACGAAATACTCCTCCTCACGCCGTTCGTCGCGTTCGTACGCGTCGCGCACTTCCTCCTGGAGGTAGGAGAGTTCATCAAGACACCGGTTTATCCCGCCCTGGAGGGTCGCCTTCTTTTCAAGGATTCCGCTGATATCGCCTTCGAAGCAAGCGACACGACTCCTCGCGCGCTTTATGTGTACTTCGGCACTGGGCTGTTCGGCGAGTCCTGCCCAAAAGAGCTCGCCCGCCTTCAGTTCACCAAGCTTGTCGAGGGCATTGAGTACGTTCTTAAGCGCGTCGAACCGCTGCCTGTCGACGGCGAATGTTTCTAGCTCGGCGTCCACAACCCGAAGCTCCTCTTCCAGGGCGGTGCGCCGTTTGACGGCATTCTCGATCTGGACGTCCAGCTGGGATAGTTCCTCTTCTAAAATGGATGTCGTCATTTTTCCGCCTTCTCTGCCACGGCAAGTGAGATCCTTCCGTATCCGCAGGCAGTGCAGGTTGACATTATTTTCTTAAGCACCTTGAACGGTATCGTCTTGTCGGCAAGAAGCGTGACCTCCATGGTTTCGGCGGCAGCTTTGGCGCCGATGATGCCATTCCCAAGTTGTTCCAGCCGGTCTCTCAGTTCCTTGACCATCACGATTCCGTCATCAAGGAGCTTGGGGGTGCTGACCACGGCTTCGCCCTGGACCAACACCGATTCGGGGCTCACCACGATCGCAACTGTTTCCCGCGGCCTGGTCGGGACAGAGGAATCGGGAAGCGCGATCTGCGCGTCCGGCAGGGTGCTGTTGAACGAGTGAAAAAGCAGAAAGAACACCAGGACGGTGAGGACGTCCATCATCGGGATAAGGTTGATGCCGAGTCCCCTGATCACGCCCTTTTTGTTGTTCCGCTCCATCCGTTTCATGCGTCGTGTTCCCCTCATGGCGCGTCTCCTATGGATATCTTTGGAAAGAGGTCGATTTTTCTGGCCTCTCCGCCGCCTTCAGGCAGTACTTCGGTGCTTCGTACTGCGTCCATGATCTCGATAAGGTGGTCGTACTTGATGTCCGGTTCCATCAGGACAGAAGCGTCCTCTTTTCCCGGGTACTGGGCTTTCAGACGAAGGAGCGTCTTGGAAAGCGCCCCGATATCATACTTGTCATCCTTTTTGGGTATCCTGTCCGAAACCACCGAACCGTTGGAGATCTCAAGCCCCGCCCGGCGGACGATCACCTCGATGGCGAAATTCGGCATGCTGTGAGCCTCCGCGCCGGCGGCAGTCGGTACGGCAAGCTCCTCGATCGTTATGCTCATAAAGACGGCGGTGATGAGCAGAAACACCACCAGGACGGTAAGGATGTCCATCATCGGCGTCAGGTTGATCAAGTGCATGATGTCAGTATCGAAATCCGATGGTTTTTCCGCGTTCCTCTTATTTCGATATCGTCTAAACATGGTCGGTCCCTGTCACATTGGCGCCCGGCATTGGCGCAGCCCTTTCGAACTGGCGCTTGGTGAAGCTGGAAATGGAGTTCAAGGACTTAACTGCTGCCATCTCAAGGCCGTTAACGATCTGGCCCGTAGCCGTCGTGAGCCGCGCATGGAGCAGGAGAAGCGGGATCGCGGACATCAGGCCGAAGGCGGTGCAGTTCATTGCCTCGGATATGCTGGCGGCAAGGAGCGCCGCCTTTTCGGCCGGGCTCGCGGTGGCCACTGCGGCGAAAGCCATGATGAGGCCCATGATCGTGCCCAGGAGCCCGAACAGGGTGGCGATGTTGGACAAGAGCGCGAGATACGGCGTGCGCTTCTCCAGTAAGGGGACTATCTCCATCATGCTCTCCTCCATGGCGATCTCTATGTCCTCGCGGCGCCTGACTGCGCCTTGCCTGGCCAGACCCATACAGAGCATCTGCGCCATGGATGACGTGTCCTTGCTCACGATTTCCCGGGCCTTGTCGAACTCACCCGTTTCCAGCGAGGGATAGATCCTGTCCCACGTTTTTTTGTTCTCCTCCCGGACGCGCTTCAGGTGGATCCAGCGCTCGATCGCGATGACCAGGCCGGTCAGCAGCACGAATAAAATGGGGAACATGAACAAGCCGCCCTTCTGAAAAAACCTTACGATAAACATTGTGTTTCCTCCTTTTTCGCTGTTCTATTAGCGATGTCATTTCTTGGTGCTTTGTTCGTAGAACTCCAGTTGACGCTTGAACACGTCGCGGTCCACGGGTGTGTCGGAAGCATCGAGCACCATATCGAAACCTTCTCCTTCGCCCATCTCGGAGCTTTTCCACGGCACGATGTAGAGGGCTTTAGGGGCCTCGTCGTTTCCAACGATGGACATTCCGGACATCTTCTTGGCCCCGTCCGGATTAGCTTCCTTTTTCTCCTGTGCCGACGTTGGCCTGTCCTTGTCCGCCGGCACGTTGTCTCCGGCAACGGCAAGGCCCGCCGAGAGATGAAGCAGGAATAGCCAGAGAAGTGCGTTCCGAGACATGTTGTCTCCTCCTTTCACCTACCGTTTGAGCCGCATCGTGAGTTCAGCGATCCAGGTCTTGACCTGCGTGTCCGAAGGCGCGCCGGCTGCATAGGTCTCAAACTCACGAAGGGCGTCCTCCGGGTCATCCATATACAGGTCTAAGAGGATTCCGAGATTTTTATGGACAGGCAGGTATTCCGGGAACCGTGCGATCTCCTTCTGATAGACTTCCCTGGCTTCTCTGAAACGCCCGGACCTGCGGAGCAGCAGCCCGTATTCATTGCTGGCAACAGGATGGCCGGGGATGAGGCCCAGCGCGGTTTTCAAGTGCTCTTCGGCCGGGCCGGTCTTCCCGGTCCGCATGTAGGCTACGGCGATATCGATATGCGGAGCCGCAACCCCCGGCGACCGCAGGGTCACCTTGGAAAGAAGTTCAATGGCCTTTTCGTTTTTCCCGTCGTTTAGGAGTTTGACGGCGTTGCCAAAATCTTCACGGGATTCGGCGTTCATGATTGGGTTGTCATGGATGACGAATCCCTGCTGTCCGTTCGTTAGCCTTTCCACGGATGGCCCCGTAAACGGAGCGGTTTCAGCGGGCTTCGGCAGCGTCTTTGCTCCGGCTGCGCAACCGGCAAGGGCCATGGTCATCGCGGCCAGAAACAATGTTTCAGGCATCCTTTGGAATCTGAACATCCTTACAAGAAATCCATTTCTGATATGCATCGTCCTGTTCTCCATACCGGTAGCCTGAATCTCAATCAGGAGCGTTGTCATTCGGGGCGTCCTTGACAGCATTGTCCTGCGCGTTTTCCGCCGGATGAACATCCTGTACGGTTTCTGGGGATTCTGCCCGGTTCTCTTCCTGCGCTGTCTCTGACCCCACTGACTTTTCTTTTGTCTCTGCCGGTTTTCCCTCTTTCGTAGGCACAGCCGTTTTCACGGATTCACTGGTATCGGCCTGGTTCTGTTCCTGCTTCTTTTCCGCCGACTTGGCAGATTCTGACGTCCCCGATGGCGAGGACAGGAGCTTTGGTTCACCGGACTGCGCCGCCCCTTTTACTGCCAGGGGCGCAGGCTCCTCCTGGCGTTTGACGGCATAGAGGTAGGTGTCCGGCAACGTTATGACGGCACTCTCTTCTTCCGTCTTGTCGTAGCGGGCGGGAACGAGCTTGGCAAGCTTCTGCAGGCTCTTTTCGATCCACTCGTTGTAAATCCCGCGGGATATAAGCTCAAGATTGCTCTTATGCGTTTGGATGGCCTTCTCCTCGAAGGGGGAGGCCTGGCTATCGATTGCTTGTTCGTATTCTTCCCGCTCCGCGGGGCCGAGGTCCCTGGGGCGCTCGGACTCCTTCAGTTCACGGCTGAAATCTGCGTAGATCTCGGCCAGATAGAAGGTCGCGGCCGAGGTCACGAGGCCGTTCTCGTAATCCAGGAGCTTCCCAAACTCTTGTGTTGCGGCCTCCATCAATTCCTTCTTCTTCTCAAGGTTTGCCTTGAACGGTTCTACCAGTTTTACGCTTGAGAACTGGCCAAAGGTTTGCTCGGCCAAAACCAGTGCGGCCGTGCCGGCCAGATAACGGGTACGGGGCGTACGCTCGGCCCCGGCGGAAGCGTCAATCGCCACCATCTCTTTGAGCTCGGCGAGATACCCGTTCACGCCGTTTGTCTTCAAAATTTCGGCGATCTTTGCGCGCGTCTCCATGTTGGGTTCGGCGGGATGCGGGAAATGGTCCACGTAGCGCCGGTATGCAGCAAGCTCACGGTCCCGGTTGCCGGCCTTATCGTAGAGTTCCGCCGCAGTCAAAAGAGATGCGCGCCGTATGTCATCATCCTTTGACTCTGCCTCGATGCGTTCATATTCGCCGGCCGCAAGGCCAAGCTTTCCGTCCTCGCGGTAGACGTAGGCGATCTTCTTGGTCACCTCGGGCAAGAGATCGCTCCCGGGGAATTTCTCGCGGAACCCGGCAAGGACGGACGTTGCCGTTTTCCAGTCCTTGAGCAAGATCAGGGCGGTCGCCGCGTCGTACTCGGCGTTGACTCTGATCTTGGAGGCGGGCACCATACGCCCCACCCGCAGGAAATTGTCCGCCGCGGCCCGGTAATCCTTGTCAGTACTGGCTTGCTCGCCCTGTTTGTAAATTGCTGCGGCGAGGTTGTCGCTTATGCCGTCCCTGCTTGTATCACCGGCGGGGAGGAGCGAAAGCACCTTCACGTAGGCGGCCTCGGCTTCGGCGTAGCGGTGAAGATCATAGGTTGAGTGGCCGACGACGACATAAGCCTCTCTGACGACATCGGCATCGGCCTTGGGATAGGAAAGGACGAGCTTGCGCGCAGAGGCTAAAGCCTGCTCATAGTCCCGCATTCCGTACAGGTCGTCCGCGGCGGCCCCGAGGACGATGGCTGCCTTCTCGTGCTCCGGATAGGTTTCGGCGAACTTGAGCGAGCTCGCTACGGCCTTGCGCTTTACCTCATCCTTTTGCTCCGGGGCGGCGGTGTTAAGCTCCTGGCGGTAGGCGTAGACGGCGGCATAGCCGGCCTGAGCGGATTTTTCATGGGGCGGGTAGTCATAGGACGTCTTTTCGTATTCCGCTGCCGCAAGTCCATATGCGCCATTCTCCATGAGAAGGTCCGCCAGCAAATAATTCACAGCCGGGGTATCCGCATCCTTCGGGTAGGAGGCGAGGAACTGCCTGTACCAGTGCATGGCCTCCTGGTAGTTCGTCTCCTTGTCCTTTACCTTCTCCTTGTCCTGGTACAGCGCGTGGTAATGCTTGGCCAGATCGGTGAGGTTCGTCTTAAGCCACGAAAGGACCTCCGGACGGGCGGCCGGTTGATAATGCTTCCAGTAGGGGGCGTTAAGCCCGTACGTCCTCGCGAACTCCTTTTTCGCGTCGATGACCAGGCTGGGGAACCCTCCGGCGATATCGATATCGATCACCCGCATCTGGAACTCGGGCGCTTTTCTGTGGAAGGGATTCATGCCGACGAAGGCATTGTAGGTTGCAGCAGCGTCGGCGTACCGGCGCTTGTCGAAATAAAATTCCCCGAGATTACTGTAAATGCCGTCCTCATAGCTTTTAGAGCCGTGTTTTGCAAAATATTCCGCGACGGTTTTGGGTCCTCCCAAATTGGAAAAGCAAAGGCTTATCACCCTGAATGTGTCGTCGATGCGTTTTTTCTCCATCTTGTCCTTGGTCTGCGCGAAATCGTAGCCCGTTCCCACCTTGTAATCAAGGAGGGCAATGTACCTGTCAAGTGCTTCATCGTAAAGCTCCTGCTTGTAGAATGCCCATCCGAGCTTGTACAGGGCAAGCTGGTAAAAGTACGAACCCGCTCCCATATGGACGACGCTCTGGTACGCGTCCTCGGCATCCGGATAGCGCTTCCGGGTAAAGAAATATTCGGCACGCCTGAACTGCACCTCGTCCATGTATTGGCATTTTGGATAGTCCCGCACCATCCGGTCCATGACCTTCATGGCGAGGTCGGCCTCGCCCAGTTCCTCGTAGGCCCGGGACATCTGGTAGAGCGCCTGGTCATTGTGCTCGTAATGGGGATACGAGGTCAAAAGTTTTTGATAGAGCGCGATGGCCTCGCGGGCGCCGGGACGTTCAAGGTTCTCTGGTACGGGCGCGCCCTCCTCCTCTAGTGCCCCCGCCCTTTTCTCAAAATCGGCCTGCGATTCATTTTGTACGGTAGCTGGGACACGAGGGACGGGACCTGGGTTCCGCCGCCTTGCCGCGCCGACGCCGGGTAGGAGGCCGTATTCTTTTTCAATCTTCAGGTCCGCAAGGCGGCGCATTGCCTCGGGCTTGAGTTTCGAGGATCCCGGGGTTTCTTCGAGGAAACGCTGGTAGCCTTCCATGGCCTTGTCGAGCCCGCCCTCTATCCGCTCTTCCTTGATATCGATATTTTCGCCGCGCAGACTGGCCAGCGTGTCCTTTGCGTGAGGCGTCTGGCAGGAGACAAAAAGAAGCGAAAGAGCGAACAGAAGTTTTAAACAGCGGTCGTTTGTCATTTTTGTCCTGGCCCCATGTTGTCCTGGGCTTTCCTGGCGCGGTCATAGCTGTCCGCCATGGCAAAGCGCGCATCTACCTGGAACTGTTCGAGACGGTCGCGCCTCCTGGTCAGTTCATTAACGGCCATGGTCTCGAGGATTTTCCCCTGCCGGGTCTTCAGTTCCTCCACTTTCTTTGCTGCGGCGGCAGTCCTTTCGCTTAAGACCCGGATAACGTCGTCGTAGCCCTCGTAGCTTTGCGTGGCGGCCTGACGGGTGCGGATAAAGGAAGAATATTCCCTTCTCATCCGGTCGATTTCGCTGTTTAGGTCGCTCAGATGCCTGAAGGCTTCGGTCAAACGATGGTCATACTCCGTATACATGTTCCAGGTAAGCACGCCGCGCAGGCATTTGATCCGGGCCGGGACGTCTTCGGATGCGCCCGGGACTGAAGCACGACGTTGTTCCATCTGGTCCAGCCGCAGAAGCGTGACGCGCTCATCGGCGGTTTGAAGCTGTTCGGGCCGAGGAGCCGTCAGCATGGCATGAAGCCTTTTTTCTATGCTGTCCCGTTGTGAAAGTCGCACCCGCATAAGAGTATCGAGCCGGCGGAATTCCCGGTCGATCTGCGGGAGGAGCGGCTCGTAATAATCCCGGCGCTTCTTCGTGAGATCCTTAAAGGCGATGAGGTCTCCCGACCAGGCCGAAAGTTTCACGCGGAGCTCCTCGAGGTCCAGGTAATTCTTGAGCGATTCCTGAAAATCATGGGAAGCAAGGAGGTCAAGGAGGTAGTACGTCTCGGGAGCTTCCGGAAGCTCACGCAGCTTTACGACCCAGTCAGGGTCCTGCTTCAGCTCTTCCCGCAAGAGTGCTGTAAGAAACTTGCCTTCCTGGATGCTCGTTATCGAGGCGGAAAGTTTCTCGATTTCCCTGCCGAACGTCTCGAGGGCCTGGCTGTACAGGAGAGCTGCCTTGCTGTAAATGCCGAGCTTAATATAGGCATAGGGGACCGCGAGCATGGCCTCCTCTACGGAGGCATTGGTGGCCGCGCGACCGGAAAGGATCGTCCAGGGCACCAGGGCGCTTTGATACTGGCCAGAGGAGGCGTCGGCCCATCCAGAACTGAGGAGCGCCCGGTTGGAGAAGGGACCGGTGAGCCGCACCCTGTCCAGGACATCCTTGGCAGCAGCAAATTTTTTTTCTGAAAGGAGCTTTTCGCCGAGGACAAGGTTGGATTTGTCCCTAATCGCAAGCGAGACATTGTCGGAGCTCTTGATCTGGCCGGCGCGGTCGAGCGAGCGGAGGCCCAGGGCCTCCTTCCCGTCCCTGATAAGGGCGATTCCAAGATTGTAGGTGCTGAAGCCTGAAAGGCCAGGAGCGTCCTGGATGCCCGCGAATATTCGGGCTGACTCGTCAAAACGGCCGTTGGCCATGAGGATCTCTGCCGTAAGGTATGCCAGGTCACTTTTGATCTTCTCGGGAACGGCGCCCTTGATGCGGCCCACGGCCTCCTGGGCCTCCTTGGGCTGTCCTTTTTGGAAATAGATGCGCGCAAGGCGGAAGATAGCCTCGTTACGGACAGGCTCGGGGACGTTCCCCTCGATGACCGCCTTGATGGCGCGCCCGGCCTTCCGGTGCATGCGGTAGGAAAGCTCGAAGTCTCCCACATCGAACTCCGCCTGGTTGACGTGGTAATGAAGGGTGTCCCGCTCGGGTTCATCGACCCCGTAATGAAGGGCAAGCTCGGTGTCGAGCCTGGAGACGGCATCGAACCACTCCCCCTGATATGCGTGATAGAGGGCCTCCCCGAAATAAAGGTCCTTCAGGTCCGCCGGTTTTGACGTTTCTGCCGGTGATGGAGACGCCGCTATCATCAAGAGTATCAATGGGAAAAGTAGCCTTTTCATGGTTTACCTGCTGCGCTCCGTGATGCCCTGGTCAGAGAGCGATAGTTCGACGATCGTGGGAGCGACATCCTTGCTGACCTTGAAGTGCTCGGTCTTCCGGAGGTCAGAGCCTCCCCCGGTTTTCCCCATGACGGAAACCACGAGGTCATGGTCGCCGGTGCGGATGTTGCCGGTATAGATGCGCTGCACCCCGCCCTTTCTCATGGCTTCAAGCTCCTTGAAGCTGTACACATGCCGGGCGACGGGGTTTTGGTCCATCTGGAGCTCCACCGCGTCGAGACGGAAGGTTTCGCCGGCTGCCAGGGAAACGAATACCGAGACCTCTGTGCTGGACGGATACAAAAGCTTCTCCTCAAGCTTTTCCAGCTCCGCGGAGATCGATAGGACGTCGCTTTTGATGTCCTGGACCTGCTCGTCCTGGCCCTTCAGCTCTTCCTTGGTGATGTCCTCTCCGTAAGCGGCGCAATTGTAACAGAGCATGAAAGCCGTTACCACGATGCCTGTCAGCCGGTAAAACATTTTGGTTCCCTCCCATTTGAGAAAATTCATCGTTATGCTTATATGAAGGTGAAACAACCGGATAGTCAGTTTCATATGTTAATCACTCCGTGTAGGCCCGGGCGCCCCCCCGGGTCCTAAAACTCTCCGATCATGTTGACGAAGAAACCCTGGTGCTTGTAGTCAAGCTGGGTCAGGTCGTCCGAAAAATCGCTGAAGTTGTAGCCGACACCCGCCTTGATGTGGGCTCCCACCTGCCGGTAGATGGCCGCGAGAAAGCCGCTTTTGCTGTCCTGCGCGTCGGGCAGGTCCAGGAGCCGCCCCTCGACCATGCCATCCCAGAGATGGATGAAATGCCAGTCGGCGCGGGCAACGTAAAGGGCGGCCCGGCTCTCGTAGAACACCGGATTCTGCAGGGACTCGCTGACCCATCCGAGGCGGTAAGCGAACTTGCCGCCGATCGTCCACTTTTGCGTAAGGTCGTAGTCCGCGTCCAGTGAGAGGATATGGCTCTTCTGGATGGAATCGGAGGCCGTGTTCGTGACCATGCTGGCGGAGGTATAGGTGACCGTGTCGGTGACCTGGGCGGTGGTCGGGACGTTGTAGAAATAGGTGTATTTGAACAGGGTGTTCAGGCGGTCGTTCAGAACGGGGCGATAGCCGTAGCCCACGACCGCCTCGGTGTAGTTGCCGCCGAAGAACGCGGCGTCGCTCCGGCTCTCGGCATGGTTGAATTTGGCGAGAAGCCGGGAAGAGTCGTTTATCTGGTACTTGAGGTCGTTCTTCACGAGCCAGCTGTCCCGGTCGACGGTGCTCTCGGAGGTCGTTGTATCCGGGTTGATGGTTATGACCTCGGTCCTGTCGACGCGGTACTCGAAGGTGGTGGCCCAGATGAGGCCGTGGTTTCCGTAGCCCACGCGAAGAGCCGCGGCATTCCGGACGAGACTGGCGTCGGTGATGGGGTCCCTCAAGGTTCCGTAATCAAGGCTTACGCCCAGGTTCCAGTGGTCATAGGGCGCCAAGTCGACGCCCGCGGCATGGGTAAGTCCCGTCGGGACGCTGCCGTACGAGTACTTTTCCTCGACGTAGGCGCTGGCGCTGTCCGAGTACCGGGTCTTCATCCCGGAAACGATGCCTCCGTTGCCTGCGCGTACGCCGTTGTCGGGGGTCTCGTTGTCGTACACGTAGTTTAAGTACATGTTGGTGCGGTCGGAGTAGAGGTATTCCATGCCGAGTTTTCCCGCGCCGCCCAGGTCGCCGGACGATACCTCGCCGTTTAACTTTATCCGGTCGGTAATGCGGTAATCGCCGCCCGTTCCGACGCGGGCGTTGCTCTCGCGGTCGCCGCTCTTCGAAACGGTGTTCTGCGCGTAGCCGTAGGCGCTCCAACGTGCCTTGGAATCATACGTCGCGCGCACGGCTGCGTCCGTGCGGTCGCCCTCTGTCTCGGTCGGCGCAACGACCGGCGAGCTGTCCTGGCGGTTGTCGATCCGAACGCCGGGGCTTAGGGTCCAATGCTCGTTTGCATGGTAATTCAGGTCAACCTCGGCGGCGCTGGTGTTCAAGCCCTGATTGCGGTTCGTCACATCGGCCTTGGCGTTCACATCGACGTTCTTCGAAAGCGGCGCCTTGAACGTGCCGCCGTATTGCTTGGTGTCCGTCGCCGTCTCCAGTCCGGGAGCCGAATAGCCGGCATCCAGGCTCTGCGTGTACATCGTCATCTGGCCGCTCGCGCCGGCGACGATGTCGCCAAAGCCCAGGCTGGCGTCTATCCGGTAGGCTCCCGCGGAAACGGGTGCCGCGCTGCCGAAGGAGGGGCAGGCCGGGTTTCCCGTGGCCACGCCGTTTGCGGAGACGATATAGCCCGGGCAGGCCGGAGCCTCCGTCATGCCGCCGTCGTTCGACGTGAGGCTCGTGAGCCCCGGCCCGCTGCTTCTTGACGTCTCCACCTTTACCCAGGAAAGGGCGCTTTTGCGGAGTGTCAGGTCGGCTGCGGTAAGCTCGTTCGGATTGTCCGAACCGCCTTCCTTGTCCGCGGTGACGCCCACTTTCACGTAGTCGTTCAGCCAGACATGGCTCTCTCCGCCCAGGCTCATGCTGTTCGTGTCCCCGGCGCTCGGGACGTATTCGTAGCGGACGACCAGGTACATCAGGTTGCCTGCCGCGTTGCCGGAACTGACCAGCATGGTGCCGGAGGCGGTCGGAGACAGGGGCTGCTGGAGGGAGACGCGGCCCTGCAGGTAATCGATGGTGTAATCGAGTGAGGGGGTCAGGTTCTTGACGCCGGTCACGATGCCGGAGTCCTTGTCGACGGACTCGATATAAACGCTTTCGGAGCCGGTCAGGATTCCCTGATGATGCAGGTAGTAGAGGGAGCCGCCGGTGCCCAGGAACTGCTCGCGTGTCGCGACCGTGCCGGGCTGGGCGGAGAAGCCGTCAACGGAGAAACGCTTCTCGCCGAAACTCGTGGTGGCAGGCGTCTGGTAATGCAAGTTCGCGCCGTAGAGCCCGCGGTCGACATGGGCCAGATCGTTGTCGTCGTAGGCCACCTTGAAATCTCCCCACATGCCGTAGCTCTCGTCTTTGCCGACCTTCAGGTAGAACTTGCCCAGGGTAGGCGCCCCTTCCTCCACGCTGCCGTCGTCTCCGTACGTGGGGTAGTAATACTGGGGATCGATGCTCCTGAAGAGCGCGTCAGGCGTCCTTTCTCCAAAATTGCTGAACATGTCCTTGAGTGGCCCTTCCTCGGTATCCGCGGAGGATGTCAGCTGCCAGCCATTGCCGAATGTCCCTCTTGTGTAGAAGGCCAGCCGTCCGTCATAGTTGAAGCCGTTGTTCACCGCAGTCGAGCTGCCGTACAGAGACGAGCCGGGCCCGGTCGTGGAATCATGTGAAAGCGTGAAGTCGGCGATGCCGGTGGCGAACCAGTCGCTTTTTTTCAGCTCCAGGTCGCGAAGGAAGAGGTCTCCGTTGCCGGCCTTGTCGAGGATCGCCACCTCGACGGTATGCATGCCGGAAGGCAGTACCATCTCGGTGACGAACTTTCCGCCGTCTCCGACCGGCACGGGGCTTCCTGCGACGTAGACATTGTGTTCGGCCGGGACCGAACTCCCGGAGACCGTGATCGTACCGCCCTTCTTCGGAATGTTGTCAACCGAGAGGTGGTTCTCTCCGTAACCGACCAAAAGCTCCTTTTCGGCGTCGCGTCCCCGTATATCCGGCGACTGCCGGTCGACGATCCACAGGGGCAGCGGCTTGGTCTCGTCGAAGCGCCCTTTGGAATCGTAGACCCGAAGCACGTACTGAAGCTCGAGCCCGGGGGCCTTGTAGTCGGGGAACGTCGGCCGCCAGGAAGCGCGCCCCTCCTTGCTCACAGGGATGACCGCAAGGGGCGTGCCGGCTGGAGATTCGTCCTGGCCAAAGATGCGGACTTCGGACCTCGTGATGAAAGCCTGGTAGTTCGTGTACATGCGGAACTGTACCAGGTTCTCGGGTGGCACGGCGTCCGGGTCCGTCTTGTAACGGATGGTATTGGGCCAGGCCGTCACGTTCAGGCGGGGCTTCAGGGAGAGGTCGTCAAATTTGAACTGCACATTCGCCTTGCTGAGTGCCACGTCGGTGCAGCGCTCGATGTCGGCGATGCCCTTGTCCGGGTCATCTACGGGCTTGCCGTCGACGGTTATGCGCATGAGGTTTAAGGCAAGCGGGTCCTTCGGGGTGACATCGCGGGTGACCTTCGTGATGTCCATATTGTCGGTGTTGTCGCTCGCCATCATCTCGTCGTACACGACCGCTACCTCGACCCTGGCGGTATTGGACTCGACGAAGCCCGTAGCAGCCACATCGTCCGACTGCACGTACCCATGTCCCTCGAACTCAGCCTGCTCAGGGGTAAGGCCGAGGCGTTCTTTTACCATGTCCATAGCGCGCCTGGCGCGGGAGGTGGAAAGACCGATGTCGTCCCCGTACACCATCGCGGTGCGCCGGTCGAGGCGTTCGTCATTGGTATAGCCGATGAAGCGGAGGCGCGGCCGTTTTTTGTCCTTGACCTCGTTAAGGCTTGTACGCATGCGTTCTAAATCCTCCGGGGTGATCACCGGTTCCCCGTGGTCGAACAGGATGGGCTGCACGCCTCCGGACGGGCCGTCATAGACGCGGGTAACCGCCACGGCCTGGGACGGTTCCGGGCAGGGCACAAGCCCGTCCGGCAGGACCTGCAGTTCGTCGTCATACCAGAATTCGATCTCAATGCGCTGGTTTTGTGCTCTGCCCCTTTCGGTGTCGTTCGAGGCGATGGGACTGTCCGCGCCCTTGCCGTCGACGTCGATCGCGGATAGCGGGAGCTTGAGTGCGTTCCTGACAGCCAGCGCCGCACGACGTGCCCTGGCCTTGGAAAGCGAAACGGGGTCTCCATAAATCCGTTCGTCCCGCTCCGAGAGCGGTTGATTGTCGGTATACCCGATGAATTTGACGACGACGTGTTCCTTCGTCCTCAAGTCTTCGAGCACCCGGTGCACGCTGGCGATGAATTCATCGGATATGGCGGTCTTATCATCCATATGAAGCGGCGGAACGATGTTCCGTATCCGGGCACGCCTCGTTTGCCCGTACTTGTAGCGGAGCTTGCACAATGTCTCGACGCGGCAAACCTTCACGCGGTCAACCCGTTCCGGGGCCAGGGCCCCGTTGTTCGCAGCGCTATCGGGGGTCTCGTCGTACCAGACCTCGACCTCGATCCGGCGGTTTGTTTCCTGGCCCTGGAATGTCGCGTTGCTTGCCGCGGGCTCGGTTTCGCCGCCACCTTCGTAGGTGACCGAATCTTTGGGAAGTCCCAGTGCCTTCGCAAGATAAAGAGCGGCGGCGCCGGCACGTTCACGGGAAAGTGTCGTGTTGTCGCCGTACTTCTCTTTCATTTCTCCGAGCAATGGCGCATTGTCCGTATGGCCCACCAGGTGCAGACGGACGTTGTTCTTTCCCTTCATGCCCGATAAGATGTCCTGAAGATTCTTGACATACGCTTCCGGAATATCCGCTTCTTTCGATCCGAAGCGAAGGGGCGGCACAAGGTTCTTGAGCTTTATGGTGTTCACCGCGTTTCCCTGCGTATTTGTTGCTGCAGACTTCACGTCTTGCCCAGCATGAACGATGGAATCCCCGCCCTCTGGCTGCATGGTTTGCGGCAGATCGGAAGCCGCATTGCTCTTGACAGGTTGTTCAAGGAAAGGCACGCCAAAAACGCCGTTTTCAGAAAAAGTCCCTGCCGAAACGACCGAGTCCCGGTCCTCTTCCCACACGGTCCGCGGGATATCGGGAGCCGCATGTCTCTCGACAGCCTGACCGAGGGAGGGCGCGTCCGAAACGCCGTTTCCGGAAGAAGAAGTCTCTGCCGGGATTGCGGCTGTGTACGATCCCGTATTTACGACGTCGGGAGATATATCAAATGAATGTTTGTCGGGAGGCCCGCCGCGCCGCCAGTAGATTTCCGTCTCGACCGTGAGCCTGTAGGGCCCCTGTCCCCACAAGGACGACACCATCTTTTTGACCGCGTCGATTCGTGCCGAAACCTCTGACCGGTCCTCAACGTCCGCGAGGTAAGAAATGCGAAGGATGGATGGGGATTTCTTAAGTTCACCAATAAGCGTGTCCATCCTCGGCTTCCACTGCTCTCTCATCGCGGATGTATGGGGCTCGAAAACTCCGTCAGCGATATCCAGGCGCACGACGCGGTGCAAGGTCGCGCCGAAGTTGAATTTCATCGCCTTGCCGGCAGTCAACCGGAGGACAAGCGGATTGTCCGTGGTAACCCGGTAGCCTGAGGGCAGCGTCCGGTCGTCGAGCTTTAACAGGAAATTGCTGCCCCTGTCGGGGTCGGGGACCGCGGCGCAGGTGATGTGGAAAAGGCCGTGCTTGTCCGTCGTCATGATGAGGCCGTTCGCCGATACAATCTTCACTCCGGCAAGACCCGGCTCTCCCGGGTCCGGATAGCCGTTCGCGTTGGTGTCGTCGAACACCTTGCCGATGATATCGGTGCAGTCCATCGTGGGGTCGGGCAGAACATGGACCGTGGCAACCGCCACGCCCGAGGCGGCGCTGCCGGCGGCCATGACAGGAGCGGGCGCCGCTGACTTGCTCATGGCAGGGACAGTGCCCGTGCTTCTGGCCGGTAGAGCGCCCGTGGCGTTGTATGCGGCCTGGACAGCCCCGGTTACGCTGTTTAAAACCTGGGCGTGGTTCACGTAGTCGCCGTTCGAGACCCCGGCCCCCACGACCAGGACTAGATTGATGGTGTGCTGGGAATTTGCGGCAAGTGTCGAGATATTCCAGATAAGCTCTGTCCCGCTCATCGTCGGTTCGACCTTCTGGCCGTCCACCACGCCGGAGCCGGCGACGTACTTGAATCCCAGAGGCGGGGTATCAACGACTTCGAGGTTCGTAAGATTGGCTCCCAGAGTGTTGGTCAGGGTAATCGTGTACGGGACCATCTGGCCGAGCGTTACGTTGACCACGCTTGAGGTCTTCGTGATGGCGATCGCGTTATTCTGCACGGCATCGACGGCGATGTGATTGTTGTAAATCTGGCTGTCGCCGGGCCGTGCGCTGTCCAGCGTAAGATGCAGGTAATAAGCCGTGGCGGTTCCGGCAGGCACCGAGGCAGCCGGCGGCAGGACGGAAGCCTGCGCCATGCAGTAACCAGGGATTGAAGGCACAGCGTCTGCCGGGCTGCCGGGACAGGTCGGGACGGAGAAGGTCGGCGTGACGGCGTCCGTCGTCGGCGGTATCAGTTTTGACAGGCCGGCAATGTAACCTGAGGCGGGCGGCGTGACCTGGATCAGGAAGTCGCCGCCTGACGGGCAGGTCGACGGGTCGCTGAAATTCAGGTCGAACTTGTAATATCCTCCGGGAAGCGTTACCTGACCCTGCGCCGCGGGATCGTTAAAGCAGCCGGAGGAGATAGGTGACTTGGTGGATGCCTGGAGCATGGTAAGCGTGGCGCCCGCTATGGGAGTCCGGGCGACGGAATCGTAGACGACGCCGTTGGGAGTCAGCGGCAGGTTCAAGTTCGAAAGCGCTGCTCCCGAAGCCAGGACGATGTTCGAGATTCGCTGCATGCCGTTGGTGAACGGCGAATCGGCCCATCCCAGCATGGCCGTATTGGCTCCGGCGCCGGGGGCGCGGAAGTGTATCTCGTACGTGTTTGAAGTACCGGCATTGGGAGCGAGGCCGCTTAGCTGGTACGTGCCATCGGACGCGGTGTATGCGGTTCCTATGACCTGGCCGTTCAGGTAAACGTCCGCCGCCCATCCGGAGAACGCGGTTTCCCCGGTGTCGTACGTTTTGTTGAAGTTTACGTCCTGCCATACCCGGCCGGAGAAGCTCCCCTGCTGAAAACCGAAGTTAATGGTGACGCTTGACGTCGTCGTTTGCTGCGGCGTGTTCCAGGCCGCCTGGGCGGTGTTGGTGATGGCAGTGCCGGAAGCCGCTGTGCTGTTTAACTTGACGCGGAAGCGAAGGACAACCGATGCTCCGGGCGCAAGCGCGCCGTAGGCCGCTCCGTAGTTTGCCGTGATGACCGGTGTTATAAAGCTTACCCCATTCCCCGAACCGTTCATTGCCGCAGAACCTATGACATAGGAGGACTGGGTGAGGATCGGGGTTAGATCATCCGTGATCACCACGCTTGTGGCCGGGACCGTGCCGATATTGGTGGCGGTGACCGTGTACTCGATGGTGCTACCGGGAAGCGGCGCACCTCCTCCCACCACGGCATACGACTTGGTAAGGGAAAGCTCCTGGGCGTTGCCGACCGTGATGCAGGTCGGCTGGTAGCCGTTGGTGGGATTGCCGTCGGAGTCGGTCAAAAGGGGCATAAGACTGCTTGCCGTTACGGTGCCCTGGTTACAGATGATGGTTCCGGGGGCCGCGCCGGCGCCTACCTTGACATCGAAGGTAATGGTCCCGGTGCCATTCGCGGCCACGGTGCCGCCGGGCGGCTGAGAAGTCTGCGTAGGGCTCGTGGAAACGACGGACATGCCGGTTGCAAGGGGGGAAACGCCGGTGCTAGCATCGGCCACGGCGCTGCCGTTTAACGTGGTGCTGCCCGGCACGTAGGCCGTGTTGGCCGGGACGGCGTCGGTAAGAACAACGCCCGAGGCAGGTGCTGCGGCAGAGTTGGTCAGGGTGATGATGTAACGGATAATGTCACCCGGGTCCACGAGGCCGTTCCCGTTATTGTCCACGGAGAGCTTTACGGTTTTTTGCGCAGAGAGAAGCGGCAGATTTCCCACGACGACCGAGGTTGGACTGTTCGGCACGGGGCTGTTCGGGTTGCCGGAAGGCTGTTCGGGGACCGGACCGCTCCCCACTCCGGAGCCGTCCACAAAGCCCTGGTTGGAAATGATGGTGCCGTTCACCACGCTGGTGCTGATCGTAACCTCGAACGTTACGGTTGCCGTATTGGCGGCGGAGGCTGTAGCGTCCGCGGGCACGGTGCCCGGTGTCGGGCTTGACGGGGTATCGATCGGCATGCCGTTCTGGAGGGCGGAAACGCCGGAGCTGATGTCCGCCACCGCCGCTCCGTTTAAGGTTGTGGAGTTTGGCACATAGGAAGTGTTTGCCGGGACCAAATCACGGAGAGTCACGCCCACGGCGTTTTCCGTGCCGATGTTGTTCACCGTGATGGTGTACTTCAAGGTGTCCCCCGCAGAGACGGTCTGGGTGCCTGATGTCATATCCCGGACAGTCTTTTGTACGCGGAAGACCGGTGTCGAGGCGGTGGTTGATATGGTGGTAACCGTGAAGGCATCCTGAAAATCAAGGATCCCCGGCGTACCGTTCGTCAAGATGTTCGTGGTGGTGTGTACGTTCCCGGATGCTCCGGTGGCCGAAGGATCGGCGCTCTGGTATCCTGTGGCACCCGCAATGTTGGTGAGGGCGAGACCCCCTGCACTGCCCTGGTCTAAGGAAGCCTGATACGTGATGATCAGCCGGTTTGTAGGGGCAATGGCCGTGGCTGCCGTCGATTTCATGGCAATCGTCATGGTGCAGGCAGGAGTTCCAGCGAGGCCCGTGAAGGTGGAGGTATAATCCGTGCCGCTTGCCAAAGCGGATGTAACAGGTGTGACGCCGTCCGGCTGGTAGATGCGCGCCGTGATGTTTACCGGGGCCTGGCCGCACATGCCGCCCTTGGCCGGTGAGGTCACGTTCGGGAGGACATCCGTTATGGTCGTATTCCACGCGGAGCCGGAGCCGGCATTCTGCACATTCAGGGTGAAGGTGCCCGGCGTGCCAACGCTCATGGTGCCTGGGCCGGATTTCGTCAGGGTCAGATTCGGTCCCACAATGGTGACGGGAGAACTCGTTCCGGGCGCGCCGGGAGCGGCAGTCGTGTTGTCGCCGCTTACCTTGTTGTAAGTGAAACTGGCCGTGTTCGAGAACTGCTTGCCGATGGTGTTGTCGGTCGTGTCGTTGGTAAGAACCACGGTAACGTCCACGATAAGCTGGTCGCCGGCGGGAACAGAGAGTCCGCCGCTTGTGGTGTCAGAAAGGACCAGGTTCATGGAGGTCCCGGAATTCGTAAGGGTTGCCCAGGACTTGGCTCCCGAGGCAAGGCGGGCGGACGCGCCCACATAGGTAAGAGACACGCCGGTCGTAGCAAGGCTGATATCATCAGTGACCTGAACATTATAGATTGCCGTAGACCCCGGCGTGGCGGGGATGGTGATACGGTAGATGATGGGCTGGCCGAGTGCGGCGGTCGAGACCAGGGCCTGCTTCGAAAGCGCGGGAACAGAAGACGCAGAAGCGGTGCCAAGCTGGACGGTCGCGGCGCTGGTCGGCCCGTACACCTGCCTGTCGGTGACAACGCTAAATGCCGGCACGTCGACGCTGTCGAACGAGTAGTAATGCTGGACGAGGGCATTATTGACCAGGGTGATTCCGGAGCTTACGGCGCCGTCTACCTTGACCTGGTAGACCACCTGGAGGGTGTCGCCGGGTGGGACGCTGTAGGCATCGGCAACGCCCGTGTCGAAATTCCAGGTGGCGACGCCGGTTGCGGAGTTATACGAGAAGGACGGCGACGCTGGAACGGGTAGTGCCGCTACGACGCCGTTCGTGGCGGTGTTTATGAGTGAGACGCCGGTGGTCGTAACGCCGTTCTGGCGCAGCCCCACGGGCAGCGTGTCGGAAAGGACGGGATCATAGGCCGGAGACGCTCCGGTGTTCGAGATATTCACGGTATAGGTGATGAGCTCTCCGGCGCTTACGGAGGTGCCTCCGGCTGCCGGTGCGGCAGTCTTGGAAACGCCAAGCATCGGCTGCCATATGTTGATGGAGGCGCTTGCAGTTTTAGGAGACGCGGCGATTCCGTTAATCGCGTAACTCACTTGCGCGTTGTTGGTCAAATTCTGTTTCACAGGCGTCTGCGAAAGCGTGTTCTTCATGACTTTTGCCCGGTACTGGATGGTCAGGGTATTGGTGGCGCCACCGCCGCCAGGAAGACTCGACACGTTCCCGAGATTCCAGGTCAATGTCCCGGTTGCGCCGGGCGATGGCTGGGAGGAAACGGTGTAGGTGAAATTTCCGCCCGACGCCGGGGCGATGGACACCGGGCCATCATAGGAAAGTCCGGCGGGAAGCGTGTCGGTTAATACAACGTTCTGTGTCGTCCCGGGACGAAGGGTTAATGTAAGGCTATACACGACGGTATCGCCGATACGAAGCGTAGCGTCAGTGGCGGTGCTGAGGCCGCTGTTCCAGGTGTCGGAGACCACGGATTTATTAAGGGCCGTGGGATCCTGCGATGAGACATTCGCCGTGGCCGGACCGGAACAATAGTTGTTGGGCTGGGTGATGTTCGGGCAGCCAGCGCCGGTGCGCATGCCGGAACCACTGCCTCCGAGCGATGTCCATGCCGTATAGGCGGTGTTGCCGATCGTCGTTCCGTCGACCGACAGAACCTTCGCCTGGAACGTCACAACAAGATTCCCGTTTACAGGTATGACAAGACTACTGTCTCCGTTCTGGGAGCCCCAATCCAGAACGCCGCCGACAAGGATGGCCGGATTCGGAATAAAACCAACGACCGGGGAACCGTTTATCTGTGCCGTGGCGGAGCCGGCGACAAGCGCTACGCTCGGAGGCAGCGTGTCGATGACGTCAGTGTTATAGGCGGTTGAAGTACCGATATTGGTCATGGTGACGGTATATTGGAGGACGTCTCCTACTGCTGCCGGGCTTGTGGCCGGTTTGCCGGAGGGCGAAACATAGCTCACGGTTTTCGTGACGGCGAGGTGCGGCTCCACAACCGTCACGGGCGTGCTGGTTCCCGAACCGCCGGCGGTGGTCGTCGTTTGGCCGCATCCTTTTTTCTTGGTATAGGTATACGATGCGCTGTTCGTGAAGGATACGCCGGCGACGTTCGCTGACGTGTTCGTAAGGGCCACGGTCACCTTGATGACGGCCTGGCCGCCGGCGGGGATGTCAATGCCCGCCCCCGAGTCCTGAAGGATGAGGTTGGTCGCGGTGCCGGTATTGATAATATTCCAGGCGCCTCCGGATACGGTGGAAACGCCGACGAAGCTCACGTTAGATGGCAGGCTGTCCATGATGCGCACATCGGTCAGGGCGGTGCTCGCAGGGGCTGCAGGCACCGTGATTGTGTAGCTGAACTGCTGGCCGATCGTCGCCGTTCCGGGGACTGGCGACGACTTCGACAGGCCGCCCGGCACCTTGATGGTGACGGAGGTGATGTCGCTTGCTTGGCCCAGGGGTGACGGCCCGTTCACATTCGGGTCGGTGCTCACGCCGGAACATTTTTTGGCTGCCGAATCGGTGCCGGTCAGGCTTGCCTGGTTCTTGACAATGGTGCCGTTCGCAAGGCTTCCCGTGAGGGTAATGTCATACTGGATCTGGTACTGCGTGTTGGGGCCGATCGTCAGGCCGCTTATCGTGACGGTGCCTGACCCGTTCGTGCCGCAGGTGGGGCAGAGGCTGTAGGTTCCCGCGGGGAGGTTGGTGCCGGCAAGGGAGAGCGAGCCTGCGGCGAAAAAGTTAGCGCCATTCAGGGCGCCAAGGTCGTCGGTTATCTTGACGTTGTCCATCGTGGCTGCGGTGAAATTCTGGACCTGGAGCGTATACCTGAGCGTGTCGCCGGGGAAGGCCGAGGTTGCCGGGTATGCGCCGGTCGTGACGTCTTCGACCGATTTCAGGAGATAATAGTTGGAAGAGGTTGCCGTGACGGTACAGGCGTCCTGGAAATCGAGGACACCCGGCGTTCCGTTGGTGAGCGTCCTGTCGTATTCACGCCGGCCGTTGTGGGAGCTGTCGGCGCTGAACCAGACGGTGGCACCTGCGACGTTGGTGAACGTGCCGGACGATATGCCGCTGTCGAGCATTGCCTGGTAGGTTATGATGAGATGCTGGGTAGGCCCGATCATGGCCTTTGGCGTCAACATGGCAAGGCTCATCTGGCAGGGAGATGAGGTGCCGCCGTTCCAGGTGACCGAAAAATCGGTGCCGGAAGCGAGCGGTCCCGAGACCGGGGTGACGCCGTCAGCGGCATAAATTGCCACAGTTATGGTGGGCCTGACATCATAGGTGCACATGCCGGCGGGGATGTTGTCGGTGATCGTCGTGTTCCATGCGCCCGATGCACCTGTGTTCTGGACGTCTACGGTATAGAGTGTCTTGGATCCGGCGGAGATGTTCGAAACCAAGCTCTTCTTCGTGACAACGAGATTGGGCTCGACGATCGTCATGGGCGGCGTCGTGCCGGGCAAGGCCTGGAGGTTGGACTCCTCCTTGGCACTCTGGCAGTAGATCACCAGACGGTCATAGTTCTCCTTGGAGCGCTGGCAGTCATTCTCCAAATGGTCATACTTCTCCTTAGCGCGTTTGCAGTCGTTCTCCAGACGGTCGTACTCGTCCTTGGCGATTTGCCGGTCGTTCTCCTGGTGATCATAATTCTCCTTGGCGCGTTTGCAGTCGTTCTCCAGACGATCGTATTCCGCCTTGGCGCTTTGCCGGCCGTTCTCCAGACGATCTAAATCCTCCTTGGCGTTTTGCCGTTCGTTCTCCAGATGATTGGCTATGGCCGTTCCAGTGGTCGTTTTGTCAAACCACATATTGGCGGTGTTCGAAAACTGCATCTGCGCCTTGTTCGCCGGGCTGTTGTCGAGGACGACTGTCAGGTCTATCTCGATGTTGTCCCCGGCCGGGATGGATGCCAGGGCAGGATTATATTCATAGGAGAATACCAGGTGCTTGGTGGAATCAGAAAGGACACCGGGGTGGCTGGAAAGCCAGGTACTGCTCGCGCCGAGCTTAAGCGGTGCGCCTGCGTTTATCGGCGTTCGTGCGCCGGAAGCAGTATTTACCAGGTAGGCCGTGTTCGTAACATACGTCAGGGACGCGCCAGTCGCCGTGAGGTCGTCGGTAACGACCGCATTCGTTACCGTTACGTCGTCGGCGGCCTGTGTGTAATGGTAGGACCCCGATGAGTCCAGGTTGCCGAGGAGCGGTGCCGTGATGGTATAGGTAAAGGGTACGCCGATGGTTGCGGTAGTCTGGGACGGGGGGTTCTTCTTCTGTACCGCCTCCGCAGGCACCGTGGAGGGCTGGCAGGTGGAGCGCATTTTGTTAACACTGTCGGGTGCCCAGTATATCCAGAAGGTCGAGTGGGTCGGGTCGGCGCACGCCATATGCCCGTCGTAGTACACGTTCAGGAAGTCGATGTAGTATGATTGCTGCTTCGGGAAATGGAAGTTGATGTTGGTGACCGGGAAGCCGCCCGCGGACAGCGGGAAGTTTTCGATCGTGCAGTTCATGTCAATGCCGAACGTGGAGGCATTTTGCATGGCTGCGTAGGTGGCGGGGTTGCTGCCGTCAACGATCCCGCCGAACTGGGAGCACATAACCTCTGCCGCCTGCGCGGAGTGGGTCATGGCCATGAGGAGGGCGACAAGGAGAAGAAGCGGGAAGACGAGCCTGCATCCGCATGCCATCAGGGCCATAAGAAAACTTCCCGACTTCCAGGACTTCCGGTTCGAACACATGCGGAGCTTTTCCTCCTTTCTCATGGGCTGTGATCCGCAGACAACATGTGGCTATTGCTGCGGTTGCGGGATAACCTTAACAGATGTCAACCGCTCCTGTCTCGGCTTTATATGACATGCTCTCGGCTTTTTATGCTTTTTTTGTCGAAAAATTACTTCTGGGGCAGGCTTCTGAAAGCGGAAGGCGTATGGCCGGTGAGCTTTTTGAAAATTCTGCCGAAGCCGGTTGGGTCGGCAAAACCGAGGGAGGAGGCGATTTCGGTCACGCTCTGGGCGCTGGTGCGGAGAAGGTCCTTGGCCTTCATGATTCTGCGGCCGTTAAGATAGTCCTGATAAGGCAAGCCCATGACCTTCTTAAATATTCTCGAAAAGTGGGCGAGGGACATTCCGGCCTCCCGTGCGGCGGCGGCGAGGCGGATATCGGTTCGGTAGTTTTCGTTGATAAAACGAACGGCCTTCTGGATCTTATGGTACTGGCTGAGGGTGACGGCGGAAGGCTGCGTCCCCGGCAGCTCCGGCGTATCGGAGCCGGGAAGGATGTTCTTTCTGCGTGATGGTTCGGACAGGCTGGATGGATTCTTAAGGTAATCGCGGACGCCGTTCCTGACTGCCTCGACCGACACCTCCTCGTCGCCGTATGCCGTGACGATGATAACGAGAACGGAGGGCTCAACGCCCTTGATCTCTTCCATGACAGCGATGCCGGACATATCGGGCAGCCGGGCCTTTCGGTTCGAACACATCTGGAGCTTTTCCTCCTTTCTCATGGGCTGTGATCCGCAGGCAGGACTGCTGCTGCAGGTGCGGGATAACCTTAGCAGATATCAGTCGCTCCCGTCTCGGCTTTTTATGACATTCCCTCAGCTTTTTATGCTTTTTTTGTCGAAAATCACTTCTGGGGCAGGCTCCTGAAAGCGGAAGGCGTATAGCTGGTGAGCTTTTTGAAAATTCTACCGAAGCCGGTTGGATCGGCAAAACCGAGGGAGACGGCGATTTCGGCTACATTCAAAGGGCTGGTGCGGAGGAGATTCTTGGCCTTCGTGATTCTGCGGCTGTTGAGATAGTCCTGATAGGACAAGCCCATCACCTTCTTAAATATTCTGGAAAAGTGGGCGGGGGACATTCTGGCCTCCCAGGCGACGGTGTCGAGGCAGATATCGGTTCGATAATTATCGTTGATAAAACGAACGGCCTGCTGGATCTTATTGTACTGGCTGAGGGTGACGGCGGAATGTGGCATTCCCGGCTGCGCCGGCTCATCGGACCCGGGAAGGATGTTCTTTCTGCGCTGTTTATCCGCGTGCCTGAGGGCGAGATAGAAGTCGATCTTCGTGGAAAGCTCGGACATGCTGAAGGGCTTCTTGAGGTAATCGCGGGCACCGCTCCTAAATGCCTCGACCGCCACCTCCTCGTCGCCGTATGCCGTGGCGATGAGAACGAGAACGGAGGGCTCAATGTCCTTGATCTCTTTCATGACGTCGATGCCGGACATGTCGGACAGCCGATATTCAACGACTACGAGATCGATGTCGCTGCGCCGTTTCACCCGTTCGATCGCAACCCTGCCGGTCTGGACCGTGACGACTCGATAGGTGTCGGAAAAGCTCTCGACATAGCGCTGGAGCAGAGCGGTATCGTCGTCAACGATCAATATTTGAGAAGGTACGGCGTTTCCCGCGGCGGGCGGACACTCGTTGGTTCCACCCTTCCGGCGGCGCTTCGTGTCATGGTTTCTCGATGGCTTGTCGATCAATGTGATCATTCAGCTCACTCGTCTGTCCAGACTCCGGTGTGAATGGCCTTGGAGATATGTTTGGAGGAACCCGTTGTTATTCTTTTTCTAATCTAAACGCTCCCTCGGCGTTGCCCCATTGGCAGAATATATTTCAAATCGAAAAGCGGCATTTGAATTAAATGATATACGGAAATCCTAAAGTTGTTTGTGATTTGAAATACAATAGTATTATATGTTTTGGCTACAATATATAAGCGTTTGAAGACAGATCGGACATTCGAATGTCTTCAACTAACTCAATGTTTACAAGCATTTATTGAAGGAGGTGCATCCAGAATAAGCGGAACGACTTGATATGATCCTCGGATCTGCGGAGCAACAACCCTGTACCTGTCGGAAAGCGTTAGAAGATTGGGGTATTCGGAAAATCTGATTGAAGCTGCGAACAGTATAAACTCTACATTATGCTTAAAAGCTCGGATCATGCGGTTGATCTATGCTAGTGCCCGATGTTTGCAGATTACAGGGACAATTCTTTATCTACTCTATAAACATGAAGAGCTTGATACACCTATAAGCTTGCAGGCGTGTTGACAAAATTTCTATGCAGAATATCTGGTTGATAAGTGGCACACAACACACGGACCTGCATGCCAAGCGGTGTGGTAAGGGGCGGCTAGGAGAGATGCTCCTTGCCGAGTCGCTGGAGATGGCAGACATCTTCTTCTCAAATAAGGCGGCTTTTCTTGAAGGCGCGGCCTTTGAATTCGTCCGGCCTTCTCTCGGTTATATCGTGCGCGAGGACAGTGCCGACTGCCCGTGTCGCCGGAATAGCTTTCATTGTTGAACCATGGGTTTCATGCGTACCGTCACACAGGGGAGCCTCCCTTGAATATTGACCCGAATCTCTTATCAACAATCTTTTGTATGCCTTTTTCAAGCGCCGCGTATTTCTTTAGGAACTTCCGTGCATCATCTGTCAAAGTAGCGCCACCGCCGTTCCTGCCGCCTGTTTGCCGTTCTACCAGTTTCACGCCCAACCGCTCCTCCATGGCCTTGATGTGGCACCATGCCTTACGGAAGGATATGTCGACTTCATGCGCAGCACGGTTGATGGAACCGTAGGAGTCTATGGCCTCCAGGAGAATACGTCTGCCCCGTCCAAACACGGGTTCGCCGCATACTTCGATCCATATTTTCGATCTGATGTCGAGCCCGTTATGACTTTTCTGCATAACGCACCGCCAAAAAGGAATCTTTCACTGCATAATAGCCGCCCTGCGCACAGGGTGCACACAGGACCTTTCCCTCTTGATAGACTTCCCTCATGTCCTGAACATGCTCGCCGCAGGAGTCACACTGCACTCTTCGCATGGGCCTGCCCGGCATGTCCTCGGGACGCACTTTGACAGCAACCTCCATCACGTCGAAAAGCTCTGCGTCGGCCATGACCTTGTAAGCCTCAAGTTGTCCCGCGCATTTGTTCTCAATGTCAGGGAAGTATTCCTTCGCTTTGTCCCGTGATTCCTCCCTGGCAACAATCCTGATTGCCTTGCCTGTTTTGAGATTCACGTATGTCGCTGCCATCTTACCGTAGTCCATGAATTTCATCGTCCTGTGGCCAAGACTGCAACCGGTGACCGACTGGACCGCATCGGTCGCGCACCTGTCCATCTCAACGAAGACGATGAGGTTCTTTTTGTGCGTCCCTTTTGGGTCAAGAATGCCGATCTCCCGCAGTCCAAGCATGGACATGCGCACCCCGATGACTTGCCCCGGGCAGAGATGCCCATGCAGCTTTACCGATTCATGGAGAAGAACTTCAAAATTCGATAGGGCCATAATTTACTCCTTCGACACGCCTGCGACCACATCCCGAACTTTTGTTGTCAGGTGAAACGCATCCATCCGTTTGCTCTTCACAGTATGATTATGTGAGATTCGCATAAAATACATTCGGCATGTTGAGGATTGACAACGATGCCCGAGAGGTTCATCCCGCCTTCGGCCTTTCATGCAGGGAAATCAAAAGGTCTGACCGCCTCTTGTCCTTCTCGTTCCGGGATTCACATCAAAGTGAGACTTTGGAAGGAAGGTTCGTCCATGCTCTTTGCCGCATCAGGCATATGGCAGCCAAGACGCCTCGTAATCTTCTGTGCAATGTGGAGCAAGTTCACGTGATGCCGCTGTCAGAGTGACCGCCCCGGGTGGAAAAACAGGTTTGGACCTCCACGCGCCTTGCCCTCTTTGTCCATCAGCATGTCCAGTGCAAGGGTGGCCAAGTCATCTGCCATCGCTTCCATCTGCGAGTCTTTTCCCAGGTACAGCAGTTTCAGGTAGAAATTGCAGTCGCCGCAGCTTTCCGCCTTGATTGCACCGTTCGAACCTTCCACGATGTGATAGTCGATCCCGCGGGTGGATTCGCAGGAACTGCACTTGATCCGCACCATATGCCACTCCGAGGCGCAGAGGGAGCAGGACAGATAACGGAGTCCCTGCTCGGCACCGCCTCTATGCACGATGCCGGCGCCGGGATACGAACCGCAAACAGGGCACAACCCGCCCTGCTCCAGTCTGCCGAATGCATCTTCTTTCAACGACGACGCCATCTGCACCCAGTAAACCTGCAGGGCCGCGGCAATAAAAGGCAGATCCTGGGGAGAAACAGCGGCCAGGTCTGCCGCCAATATCCTGTCCGCCCTCTCCTCCAATTCGGTTTCACTCGCCTGCATCAGGGTTGATGCGGCATGGCGCGCAGCCGAAGGAAGATCGGCCTTGCTCATCTGCTGAAGAATCATGGCGAGCCCCCTGCGCCATTCCGGGTCCCGCTGCCGGAACCTGGCATCGAGGAGTGGCATGCCCTGCTCGAGGCATCGCGCCTGTTCAGCGCAGCCAGGCAATGACAGGGGAAGGAATTGAATCAACGCCTCCTGCTGCGCATCAGCGAGGATCGACAGGAAGGCCAGATAATCGCCCAAGGGATGCCCTTTGGACAGGAACCGAAGGCGTTTTGCGCGTCGTGCAAACAAATCGCGGCCAGGGAGGAAGAGAAAGCGGATCTCGCCGGCCGGAGCTTCCACCTGACCAGGCGCAAGGATGCGGGCCTCTGTGTTCATTTGCCTCCTCCGGTCATCTCCCGGAACCACGCGGGATGGTGCTGTTTCGCCCATGCGCGCCTGACCCGGCCGTACACCATGGCGCTCAGGCTCTCACTGGTCCAGATGGCGGCATAGATATGGAAGATGATCAGGCCGACCATGACGGCGGCCGACGCGGCGTGAATCACGAACGCGAAGCGGATCAACCCTACCGGGAAGAGGAATGAAAAATAGGCGCGCCAGATAACGATGCCCGACAGGATGAGAAGAGCCATACAGACCGTCATCAGCCAGAACAGGAGCTTCTGGCCACCGTTGAACTTGCCTGCTTCAGGCATCTTCCGGTCATCGCTGTTAACCAGTTCACGGATATGGCTTAGCCATTGCCAGTCAGAGGGCATCATGGCGTTCAACTGCCGGAAATTGGCATACATGACGGCAAAAGAAATGATCATCGCCACCCCGAAGAAGGGATGAAGGATGCGGGTCCAAACGCCGCCCGCGAACAGCAGGGTCAGCGGGTAGTAGAGGGGCTGAAAGAAACTGAGCCCGGACAGCCCTGCCAGGAAAAAGAGTATCGCCGTTAGCCAGTGGTTGGTCCGCTCGGACGGCGTATAGCGGAGCAGTTTATTCGGGTCATTTTTCATCTTTGAACTCCTTCTCGTTCTCTTCCGAGACTTCGCTGGGGCCCTTGGTTACGTAATGAAGAGCGGCGCCCAGGATGCCCACGCCAAACAGCAGCGAGGCCAGCGGCTTGGCGCCGTCTTTCCACAGAGAGACCATCGCGCTGATAGAGGGGTCCTTAGGGAGACCGTGGTACATCTCGGGCCTGTCGGCATGCTGAAGCACATACATCACGTGGGTGCCGCCAACCCCCTGGGGATTGTAGATTCCCGCTTTATCATAGCCGCGGCTTTTCAGATCAACAATCCGTTCCTCCGCGTGGCGGAGCATGTCCTCCGTGGTGCCGAACACGATCGCGCCGGTGGGACAGGTCTTGACGCAGGCCGGCTCCAGACCCACTGCCACCCGGTCGGAGCAGAGGGTACACTTGTAGACCTTGCTGTCCTTCTTCGACAGGCGCGGGATGTTGAACGGACAGCCGGTGAGGCAGTAGTCGCAGCCTATGCAGTTTTCCTCGTGAAAATCCACGATGCCGTTGCTGTACTGCACGATGGCTCCCGGTGCAGGGCAGGCCTTGAGGCAGCCGGGATCGCCGCAGTGCAGGCAGCCGTCCTTGCGGATAAGCCATTCCAGACCACGGTCGGTTTCCACTTCGCTGTAACGCATCACCGTCCAGGAGTTCTCAGTCAGGTCCGGGGGATTGTCGAGAACGCCGTGGTTGGTGCCGACAGCGTCGCGGGTGTCGTTCCACTCCATGCATGCCACCTGGCAGGCCTTACAACCAATGCATTTCGATACGTCGATCAGCTTCACCACTTCCTGGGTCTTGCGCTGGTCCGGGGGGTGCGTGCTGGTTGCGGAACGACGGATGATATCAAGTGATTGGAGTGCCATGGTCTACCTCCTATGCCTTCTCGATGTTGACGAGGAACGACTTGAACTCCGGCGTCTGGGAATTTGCATCGCCCACGAACGGTGTCAGGGTATTGGCCAGGAATCCGCTCTTGGCGATCCCTTTAAAACCCCAGTGGATCGGGATGCCCACGTGGTGGACCGTCTTGCCGTTGACCTGGAGGGGCCTAAGGCGCTTGGTCACGATCGCCTTCGCTTTGATGAAGCCCCTGTTGGACCATACCTTCACCCTGTCGCCGGCCTTGATACCTTTCTCTTTTGCCAGTTCCTCGCCGATCTCCACGAACTGCTCCGGCTGCATGATGGCCGCGAGCCGGGTGTGTTTCGTCCAGAAGTGAAAATGTTCCGTGACGCGGTACGTGGTGCCGGCGTAGGGATAATCCTTGGACTTTCCGAAGGCCTCCAGGTCGCCCTTGAACACCCGCGCCGCAGGGTTGCTGATCACCTTGGGATGCAGCGGGTTGGTATCGATCGGTGTCTCGAACGGCTCGTAGTGCTCGGGGAATGGTCCTTCCGCCATCTTGTCCAGGGCGAACAGCCGCCCGACCCCTTCCGGTTGCATGATGAAGGGGTTCATGCCTTCACTGGGAGGAGAGTCTGGCTTGAAGTCCGGCACGTCCACGCCGGTCCACTTGCTGCCGTCCCACCAGATGAGCCTCCGGTTCGGGTCCCAGGGCTTGCCCGCGGGGTCGCAGGAAGCACGGTTATACATGATCCGACGGTTTGCCGGCCAGGAGTACGCCCAGCCCGGGGTGTTTCCGAGACCGGAGGGATCGGAGTTGTCCCGCCGCGCCATCATGTTGCCTTTCTCGGTGAAAGATCCCGAAAACAGCCAGCAGCCGCAGGCGGTGGTGCCGTCGTCCTTGAGCTGGCCGTAGCCGTCGAGCTGATCGCCTTTTTTCACGACGACCCTGGTCTTGTCCTTGGGGTCATGCAGGTCTGCAAGGGCCTTGCCGTTGTATTCCTTTGCCAGTTCCTCCGGGGCCGGGGCGTGCGGTATTTTGTAGTTCCAACTCATGTTCAGGATCGGGTCGGGGAAGGCCCCGCCTTCCTTCTGATATAGCTCCCGCAGCTTGAGGAAGATGCCGGCCATGATCTCGGCGTCGGGCCTGGCTTCACCGGGCGGGGTTGCACCCTTGTAGTGCCACTGCAGCCAACGGCCGGAGTTGGTGAGAGAGCCGTCCTCCTCGGCGAAACAGGTCGAGGGCATGCGGATGACCTCGGTCTGTATCTTGGAGGGATCAACATTGTTGAATTCGCCGTGGTTCTCCCAGAAGCACGAGGTCTCCGTGGCCAAGGGATCGATCACGACAAGATATTTCAGCTTGGACAGGCCATCGATCAGCTTCGCCTTGTTGGGGATCGAGCCCAGAGGGTTGAACCCCTGGCAGAAGTAGCCGTTCATCTTGCCCTGGTGCATCAGCTCGAACTGGCGCAGGATGTCGTATTCCATGTCGAGCTTCGGGAGCCAGTCAAAGCGCCAGTTGTTCTCCTTGGTCGCCATGTCGCCCCACCAGGACTTCATGAGACTCACGTGGAACTTGGGATAGTTCGACCAGTAGTTGAACTGGTTGGGCCTGAGGGGCTTCGGCATGCGCTTGTCGATGTAGGCGCGGTAGTCGGTTTCCTTTTCATTGGCAAGCGTCAGGTAGCCCGGCAGCAGATTGGACAGGAGCCCCAGGTCCGTGAGCCCCTGGATGTTGGAATGGCCCCGAAGGGCGTTGACGCCGCCGCCGGGCATGCCGACGTTGCCCAGGAGGAGTTGCACCAGCGCAGCGGTACGGATCATCTGGGAGCCCACCGAATGCTGGGTCCAGCCCAGGGCGTACATGAATGTGGCGGTGCGGTTGGGTACGCTGGTGCTCGCGAGTATCTCGCAGATCTTGAGGAACGTCTCCTTGGGCGTGCCGCAGATGTCGCTCACCATCTCCGGCGTGTAGCGGGAGTAGTGCTTCTTCATCAGGTTGAGCACGCAACGCGGATGCTTCATGGTCGTGTCGATTTTGGCGTACCCGTCCGGCCCCATTTCGTAGCCCCAGGTGCTGCGGTCATACGTGCGGTTCGGCGCATCGTAGCCCGAGAACAGGCCGTCCTCGAACTTGTAGCCTTCCTTGATAATCAGGGGGGCGTTGGTATACGCCTTGACGTATTCATGCTGGATCTTGTCGTTGGACAGCAGGTAGTTGATCACCCCGCCCAGGAAGGTGATGTCCGTGCCGGTGCGAAGCGGAGCGTAGAGGTCCGCCACCGATGCGGAACGGGTGAAGCGGGGGTCCACCACGATGAACGTGGCCTTGTTGTGCGCCTTGGCTTCGGTCACCCATTTGAAGCCGCAGGGGTGGGCTTCGGCGGCGTTGCCGCCCATGACAACGATAACATTCGCGTTCTTGATGTCAACCCAGTGGTTGGTCATCGCACCGCGTCCGAATGTGGGCCCCAAACTGGAGACCGTCGGACCGTGTCAGACGCGCGCCTGGTTGTCGAAGGCCAGGATACCGGTGCTGCGGACGACCTTGTGCGTAATCCACCCGCTCTCGTTGCTGGAAGCGGAGGCGGCGAGGAAACTCGTGGTCGTCCAGCGGTTGACGGTGGCGCCAGCGGAGTTCTTGGCTATGAAGTTCTTGTCCCGATCACCCTTCATCAGCTGAGCGACCCTGCTGAAGGCTTCATCCCAGGTGATGCGTTTCCACTCATTGGAACCCGCCGCGCGGTATTCAGGATACCTGAGCCGGTTCGGGCTGTGGACAAAGTCCACCAGCCCCGCTCCCTTCGGGCACAAGGTGCCCCGGTTCACCGGATGGTCGGGATCGCCCTCGATGTGGAAGATGGACAGCTCGGCGTTCTTCGCCTTGTCCCCCATGCTGTGCATGATCAAGCCGCAACTCACCGAGCAGTAGGGGCAGGTATTACGGGTCTCGGTGCTGGCGGCCAGCTTGAACTCGCGCACCTCCGCCAGCGCATTGCCGGGCGAAAAGCCAAGGGCCGCGACACTGGACGTCCCCAGTCCGCCGGCACAAACCTTGAAAAACTGTCTCCGTGTCACGTGCATTTTTATACCTCCCTGGTTTGTACGGATGGCAATGTAGCGCTGACGTTCGGCACCTGCCGTCCGAACTTGATCGGCACATTACGGGCATAAGCCCGCACTGCCCCGCTGTTCAATCCCAGACCGGCCACTTCCGCTGCGACAGGTGCGCCGCCCGTCCCTTTGAAATTTTAAAAACTGCAGGGTGATTTTCACAGGATCTAACCACGCGTCCAGAGGACAGATTAAGTCATTGATACGAGACTAGCGCGAATTCTCGTGGCTGTCAATGGCCCAATCAAATGATACGAATCAAATTATGTTTTTTTGATAATTTTCATACTTTTGATGTACGTATTTTATTCTTAACCATGTGTATTTTCTATACGTAGTTTGATGCATTTTATTTATTGGTTGATTTAGTATTTTAAATAGGACATGTTTAGAGATTTCGGTTAGCATACGCCTATATTACTAAAGGTAACTGACGGGATAAGATGGGTATCAATCGGGGAGCCTCCTTACGATCGTAAAGCCGTCCGTCTGGGCTTTATGGATGTTGATAGACCAGGAGGCTTGCCATGTCCTTATCCTTTCAGAACAGAACCCCCTGAATGGCAGTGTTACTGAAATCCTTCCTGATGAAACAATTCTCCAGGCCGCACTCAGAAATCGCATTCACATTCCCGCACTCTGTACGATCCCCGCCCTTGTAAAGTGTGAATCCCCACCCCGCGATTGTTTCCTCTTCATTTCTGCCGCTAAAGAAGCATCTATTCCGATCGTCAACCAGGACCGTCCAGTGTATTTTTTCTATTTTCCTGCTTCTGGTTCCGGAGCCAAAAAATTATCTAAAAGGTGACAACAAAAAAGTGGTGTTATGACAAAATTTGTCAAAAGAGACGTCCCAAAATTGTCCATCCTCGTCAAAGAATATGCCAAAATCCGTCGAGAATCTACCATAACCAGCAACTTACTTACAGGCATGCATATTGCTCTATAAGGTTTTGTTTTATGTCTTTTCTTAGCATGCCTGCTCTGCGAAAGGGGGACAAAAGTGAATTGCTGGGAGTATAAAAACTGCCGGAAAGAGGTGTTCGAGATCTGCCCTGCATATCCTGAAATCGGTTCCGCCTGCTATATGGTCACTGGTGTCAAGTGCGGCGAGGGCAAGATGGAGTTTGCAAGCTTGGACGAGCAGGTCGCCCATTGCGGCAAGTGCGATTTCTATGCGCATCAGCGCAGTAGGATCAAGCACAGCATCGGGAGCATGAACGAAACCGTTCGTCCCACCCGTAGCAAAGAAGTTGAGGATACCTGAACAGCCAGACCCTGTAATTTGCTTTTTTAAATCCTTCTCTCGTATTCGCAGAAGGGGCACCGCCAGACCTTTTCCTGCGGGTGCCAACTCATTTTCTTGCGGCAGGCCGGGCAATCCTTTTTTTTGGAAGATGGCTGGTTGTTGGACAGTGATGATCCCTTTTTTGATTTGTTTTCCTTGGAAGACAGGAATGCCAAAGAGACGTCAGCGGGCGGAGATGGATCGAAAATCGGCTCCGGAGCCGGAATGGGTTTAGGTGCGTTCGTATATTCATTTTTCTCTTCGTTTTTACCCTGAACTTCATCCTTTTTTAATTCTTCGTATGCGCAGGAATAACACATCCACATTCCTTCCTTAGAGTAGAAGTTCATTCGCCCCCCGCACATAGGGCATTTTTTCTGCAATTCCGTATCCTGCGGAGCAGAAGACTCAAGGATTTCGCTTTTCTGCTCACCGCCTGCCTTTTCCTCGCTGCTAATATTACTTTTAATAGAATCCCTGGCCGGGATTGGCTGAGAGACCGCACTTTCAGAAGTAAATTCTTCTATTCTTTTTTTTATAGAGGTTATCCCCGACCCGATATCCGTGAAGAGTTCCCCCACTGCCTTCTCGACGAGTTCCATTTCCTTTTCCCGTGACGCTATATCATTGAGAATCCCTTTTTCTTCGCTCTCAAGCCGCCCTATTTTTTCACGCAGTTTCAATATCTCGTCTCTCATCTCCCGCGATTTGGCATCCATGACCTTAAGCTCATCGCGCCAACCGGGGTGGGCAGGCACTAAGCTCTTCTCGAGTATTTTAAGCTCCTCAAGCTGATTGTTGACGGCCTTAATAATCTCTTGCCGGTTTAGCTTCGAAGTCGTAGACAATGCTTTGATAGCCGCATTATAACGCTGTTTGTCCTCAGGAATGATTTCCTCAAATGATACCAGGAGTTTACGAAATTTCCCGAATACTGTATCCTCACTTTCAATTACTTTGTTTATTTCATCGCGGAGACGATGGATTTTGGATGGCAACTCTTCTCCTCCCCTCGATTTGATAAAAAGATCGGCAGCTATCTGGGAAAGGATTTCGTTCCTGTTTTTCTTCTCAACGCTCATTCATTTCCTCCTTGTAAGGAAACAATCTCGTTGGCAGACAGCAAAGGTATATCGGGTTTATATTTTCCTTCGCGCAAAGACTCTTTCGGACAACAGATACACCTGCATACATGTCTTGCATCGTCGGTAGTTTCACACTGCTCTATTGACTTCCCCTTGTCCTTGAGAAGGTCTGTCTGATTGAGCGACAGTGATCCCGACTATGCATAATTCACCAATAGCTGGTGGAATACCAGCGCAGGGGGAGCTGCCTATTGAAACACTTGCTGATGTTACTTGTCATTGAATATCTCCAAATGCCTAACCCCGTAATCGAGCCGATCTGGATAATATCCGGAAACCAATGCTATCTGATTTAGCAAGCACATGCCCCATTCATCGTTATTCTTATTTTCGAACATATGCCTGATGAGGAATCCAACCAATGATTTCGATGTGGGTATTTTACGGGGATATCGCTAAGGAATTCAAGCTGTAAATTACACTATTGCAAACAATGTAAACTCGTTCGCTCCAGCAAGCAGCTCATATATCAATCATTCACAGAGGTCCTCTCCGCTTTTGCAGCCTTACTATTCGGAAAGAACCTATGGACTGAGCGTGGAGAGATGGTCCTTGTAGGTCTGACCGTAAGCACCGTTTGGGGTGCCGCTGTAGTCTGAGATCAGCGAGATTGAACTGCAGGATGATCCCCAGGTATCCCAGACCCAGGCCAAATAGCTGCCACCGCTACTATCTAGCCATGCCATCAGTGTGCTGATGAAAACACCCTGGCAGTCATCCTCACCGATCTCGGTGGTCACTACAGGAACCGCTGCCAGCACCGGTCCGGTGTTATTGTTGTAACAGTTTACGTCCGCGCACATGTTGAAATTGTAAACGTGCCAAGCCGCCGCCAAGTTACCAAGCGGATCGTTGGGTTTGTGTGAGAGCCAGCCTGTTAATGAATTTGAATACTCCACCCCGCCGAGTAAGATGATGTTGGCCGCACCTGTCCCACGCACTGCGGTGACCAGTTCCTGCATGCCGGCCACGGTATACGTGGCACCCGAGCAAATGCCTCCGTCACGCCAGCAGGTCCAGGCTGCTACCGTGTCCTGATTAGAGTCGGGGAAGGGTTCGTTGAATAGCTCGAAAATGACTGAACTATTGTTTTTAAACATCTGCGCCACTTGAGTCCAGAACGCGGGGGAATGGTCTCTGTCTGGCATGGGCTGTTGGGAAACAGCTTGCGTGCTGCCCGGAGCTGACCAGTGAAGTTCAAGGATGGGAATCAAACCTTGCTGTTTGACGGTGCTGACGTAGTCGGCGATGGCCTGCTGGTAGTTGGCGCCTCCGTACTGCGATGAAACACCGTTGATGCCCAACCAACAGTCCTCGTTGAGGGGAACGCGCACGGCGTTTGCCTTCCACGAATTGATTGCCTGGATCGAGGCGGCGTCATTTGGACCATCGAAGATGCCCCAGCCCTGGATGCATGCGTACTCGGTGCCAGATCGGTTCACGCCATGAATGCGGATTTCCCGGCCGTTAAAGTTCTGAATCTGATTGCCCACCACGTGCAATCCGTCGATAGCTCCGCTGCCTGTAATCGTGAAGATACCGGTCGCTACAGCGCTGTCGGCGTAGCCGGAAGCCTGCGCAATGGCCTTGAAGGTTGTGGTTACACTGACAGTGATGGGGCCGGTGTATAACATCGAAGCCGCACTTGGAGACGTGCCATCGGTCGTATAGAAAATAGATGCTCCATTCGTGGTGGATGAAATTGCGACGGTCAACGGGCTGGAATAACTGTTAGGCGATGGGCTGAAGGTTGGGGTTGCTGTTGTCGGCCGTGGGGTATCACTTCCTCCTGATGGTGTGCCGCCACTTGTACAGGCAAACATTATTACGAGAACGAGGAATAACGAGGATGTTTTGAGCCTCTTCGTAATACCCCTCCCCACTATGAACCCGAACCTATATATAGTAAAGATCTTATTGCAGGCTGGCTTGATTATGCACGTTTATCATTGATGCATCTGTGATTTGACTCACATCCTAATCGTGAGAGTCATAGCCTGTACTCTACACGATGTATACGATACATCTTATGGGGAGAACACACCTTTGTTCGCGCCATCGGTCGCCGCCTTGATCTGCACAAGCCTGCTTTTAATTGCATCCAGCTTTTTAGTTGTCTCGGATATCATCCGCTTTCTAGCCTCAACCTCCTGTGTGCCCTTCGTCCTTTGCATCATGCCTTTTTCGATGGCACTGGTGATCCCCTCTATGGTCGCTTCGATCTTCTGGAACATCTCCCAGCTGAAATCCAGCTTGCTCTTGTCTAGACGTTCTTCAAAATCGTTCCCAGCCCTGGCGGCCTGCGTGGTCACGGCCCTCTGGAGGTATTCTTTCATTTTCTTAAGGACAATTTTATCGCCGATGAATTTTGGTAGGGCGAGGGTTAAGGTTGAAGCAATGATAGCCGTACCTACAGGCTGCTCCTTGAACTTGTAGTAGAAGCCCGACTGGACACTCCAGAGGGCTTCCGCCTTGACCGCATCAAAGGGCACGGAGAACAGCTCGGAAGAATAGCGCAGAAGCTCATCCACTGTCTCATTGATCTTTGTGACGAACCGCTTGCAGATGGTTTCAAATGCCTTTGCGAGCCGCTCGTCCTCCATGGAGCGCCACGTGATAAACGCCTGCTTAACATGATTGATAACCGCTTCCTCAAGCGTGCTACGAAGATCTTTCAGGGAAATGCCCTTATTCTGTTCGAAGTGCTCCGTAAGATGCGCCTGCTCGTGAGGTATTAGGTCCCTCACGAAGCCCTGCAGATCATCCTCCAGTCCGCCCTTGACCAATCGTGAGACTTCACCCTCCAGCAGGATTTTGAAGTCCCGCTTCACCTGCTCCATTTCGCCTTTCTTGTTTTCAAAGGCCTGTATTTTTTCTTTCAGTTCTTCGAGCGGAGAGGTGAGCGATTTCAGTTCGAGTTCCAGTTCGAGCTTGGCCTGAGAAATACTCCGGAGCAGGTTGTTCGTCACGGAGAGGATGAGAACGTTTCCCTTCTCCTCCATCAAAAACCTGTGCAGGTCTTTGGAAAAGAGGGGAAGCATGCTTTTCTCCATCAACTCGCTCGACTTCGCAGCCGCTCCTTCAAGGGCGAGCCGCGCAGAGATAGGGAAAAGCTTTACCTCAGTATTCATGGCATCCTTTAGCCCATTCTTGGAGAATTCGATGGACTCCTTAAGGTCGTTCTCCGGGAGGTAATCGGCCTTGTTCAGGACAAAAAATATTTTGTTTGCATGTTCTTTCACGTCCATCAAGAAGTCTAGCTCCGCCCTGCTCATGGGCTGGTCCACGGAGAGAAGAAAGAGCGCGGCATCCGACTTTGGCAAATACTGGTACGCAATGTCCGTATTGTGCTGATAGATCGAGCCAACGCCAGGCGTGTCGATGAGCCGTACGCCGTCCTTAAGATAGGGCGAAGGGTACGTGAGGACCACTTCGCGGACATCTTTCGCATTTTTCGGATTGCCTTTTTCGGTAACGTATTCCACGAGACTTTCCGGCTTGATCTCGGCGATTTTCCCGTCGTTGAAATAGACCTTGATCCTGAGCGCTTCGCCCCAGGTCATAATCGTCACGATGGAAGTGAGCGGGACGACCGCTACGGGCAGGATCTCCGCACCCAAGAGCGCGTTGATGAGGCTCGTTTTCCCACGCTTGAACTGGCCGACAACCACGAGATTGAAGGCGTTGCTCCTAACCTTTTCTTTCAGATCTTCGCAGGCACAGCCCCGGATGTTCTCGACCGTAAGCATTTCGTCCATGCACTGCAAGACGTCGCTTTTCAGTTGGGCATACTTTGAGGTTGAAGATGTGTGCGCCGCCGGATTCACGCTATGGCCTCCTGTATTCAGAAAAAACTCCTACCCTCAAGTTTCGAGAGTAGGAGTCATCAGCTTCATCAGAAGCGGTTGATGGTGAACTCCATCACCCTAATTCAAATCAATAGCCCATTAGCCATAGTCGCCAAAAGGCGGGGATTCATGACAATCATTCGAAATCGCTTTCCTGATTTTCCTCAGCTTCTTCGCCTTCTTTTGCTTTTTCACCTTCGGCGGCAACCCCTTCTTGTGAACTGTTTTCCTCTTCGGGTTCCTCGATCTCCTGCCCCGCACGCCTTGCTAGTACGATCCGTTCTGCCTCGAGCCAATCGTCAAGATCACGACCGGGGATACGCCCTCTCGTCTCATATAGTTCATAGGCAGCCGCTGCGATCTCGTCACGTAGATTCATCACTTTCCTCCTGCATATCGCTATGAGGCGGTCATTCGCGCAGATGATGCCGGCCGAACTCTACCGTGCAATGATTCAGCTGAATAGACAGTCACTCTCAGCCGTCACACCAGGCCCGCCGTACCCGCGTCTCTATGGGTATATTTTATCACATTCACATCCGAAAGGACGACGATCCCCTCACCCACCAGTTCGTCGAGGATCGGGATTACTTTATTGATCTTCTCTTCGCTGTCCATAACGGTGATGAGGATCGGAAGCTCGCCGTGCACCGTCATCGTTTTCTTCTTGTGATAGCGCTTGTGCGGGCCGTACCCCGCGATGGCCTTGTAAACCGTGGCTCCTGCGATGTCCGTCATGATGAGTCTCTTTATAATGGCTTCATAGAGCGGTTCGCCTTCCCACTTGTCATCCTCGCTAATGATGATCCGGAGCATTTTTGCCTTGCCTTCGAGCTTCATGTGTTCTCCTTGTTCTTCGCGCTTCTCCTCTGCCTTCGGGCGGCATTTGACAACGTTCGTGTCCGTGACCTCCACCATGCCCTTTTCGACTACATGGTAGATGTCCGGGAGCACCTTGTTGATCATCTCCTCTGACTCCACCACCTCGATCTTCACCGGCATACTCGATGACAATTCAAGCATCTTGGAAGTATGAAACACCCCGTCGCTTCCATAGCCCGCAATGCCCCGAAATACGCTCACACCCATGATCTTCTTTTTGAAGAAAATGTTTAGCAGCACTTCATAGACCGGCTTGCCATGGAACTTATCGGTTTCGTCTACAAAGACAGTCAGTTTTTTCGCCGGCCCTTTGGTGACCATAGGCTGTCTCCTAAACAAGGTTCGCGATCACATCACCTGGCTTTAATGCTACAAAACCGGCGGCAACGCTCAGGACCATGTTCAGCGCCGCATAGCCGAGTTCACCATCCATGACCAACGTGCCGGTTTCATGCTGGCATGGTGAAAAAATGGTGTACCCGCCCAGGCCCCCCGACAACGAGAATCAATCTCCACTGCGGGTTTGCTAAAAAGCGTCCTGCCATCAGAGTCATCAAGAAACCCATAAGAAAGCTCCCCGAGATATTAATCACGAAAGTTCCGAGGGGAAAACTCTTTCCCCGCCGCAGGCCGATCCAAGTCGCCAGCATGAAGCGCGCCACGGAACCGCTGCCTCCGCCTGCAAATACTACAATGTAGTTTATCATGGAAATTACGTCCCTTTTTGGCTATTTTACGATCGTTACGGTACAAGGCGCGTAGCTCGACACCCGCTTCGACACTGAGCCTAGGAGCCAGTTAGCGATCTTAGATTTGCCCCGCTGGCCGACAATGATCATATCGCTTTTCTGCTCTGCTGCATATTTAATGATCTGGTCCGCTGGGTGGCCGACAACGATATCCGTTTTGATCTCGACGCCGTCCGCTTTTGCTTTTTCCCGCAGCCACTTAAAAAGCTCTTCATAGTGCTGCGTGGCGCTTTCAATAATGGCGTCCATCTCCACAATATCGATTGGTTCGGGGGGCTGGGCAACAGAAACCACGGTGACTTCCGGCAATGCGCTTGTGCAATTTTTTGCCATTTCAAGCGCAAAGTCAAAGGCCCTGCGTGACTGGTCAGAACCATCGAATGCAACGAGTATTTTTTTTAGCATGACTGACTCCTGGTTTAAAGTTCATACGGTCAATTATTCTGGTTTGGCTACCAGCATCTTATCCTTTTTTGGCAGGAGATAATGAGGAATGAAGAACGCATTCGCGATCAGGGTCGGTACCACGGCGCTCCCAATGACCGCCACGATCAGCAGGGAATATTGCACCTGGTCGATGATCCGATGGGCAAGCCCGAAAAGCGCGGAGATAGAACCGAACGTAAGTCCCGTGGACATGAGAAGCGTGGTGTAGATACCTTCCTTCTGCGCGTATTTGTACGCTTTCGTTGTCGGATACACACCGATGATCTTCGTGATCATCTTCGTGCCGAATAGCACGAGCAAAGCAATCGGCGCGGCGATGATCGCCGAGACCGACACGTATGAACCGGCACGTATGAAGTAGAACGGCGTGAGCAGACCGAAAGTTAGCGTCCTGAGCCGCCTGATGAGGATATGGTCCTTGCCAACGGTCCCGGCGAGCACCATGCCGATGATATAGGCGGGCAGCACTGCTTCGCTGCCCGACCATACAGCGAGTGATCCAAGGCCGAAAAGAACCATCAGCAGGTATTTGGCTTCAAGCTCCGACGGCCGATCCCCGTACATCCTGAAGAACCACGGAGTAAGATAAGGGAGGATGAAAAACACGGCAGTGCCGACGCCAACAAAGATAAGTGTCTTAATCGTGAATGGCGCGAAAATCAGACCTAGGGAGAGAACAGTCCCGAGGTCGGTCACGAAGCAAGCCGCGAGGACAGCCTTGCCAAATTCGGTCTTGTTAAGCCCCAGTTCGAGCATTACCGCGTAGACCACGGCAACGGAGGTTGTGGAAAGGGCCACGCCCGCAAGCCAGCTTGCCTGCGCGGTCCAGTGGAGGAGGTAGTACGCAGCTGCGGTGCAGCCGAGGAAAGGCGCAAGGAAAGAGATAAAACCGATGGTAGCTGCTTCCTTGAACTTTGCCTTGAATACGACCGGGTCAAGCTCCGCACCCGCAAGAAAGGTAAGAACAATAGCGCCCGTGCCGGACAAGAACTTGATCCATGGCTCGTTGGAGCCCAGTGTTGTTCCTATGAAAACGCCGATGACAAGCTGGGCCACGGTGCCAACAACAATTTCCGAAAGTGCTGTGGCAATCCTTAGCCAGATGGAAAGCAGGGTAGCGAGCAAGGCCAGGCCCAGCCAGAGTGCGGCCATTCCCCAAACCTCATGCATCCTCTGTCCTTTCCGGGCATAAAAAAACTCCTGCCCTCATCATATCGAGAGTAGGAGTCATCAGCCCCGGAAAAAGGGCAGTTTAGGCGAACTCCATCGCCTTTTAATTTAATGTTATCAAAATAATACCGAACCGTCAATAGGAATATCGGGGATTAAGGGGGGGGATGTTGAAGAATCCTGGTTGATAATTGACGTGTTGATAAGAATAGTAACTGTAAAAGGAAGAATGATGCCATATGTTGGAAAAAAAGTGTCTTTACGAGATCAAAGAGTCTCCATATCCTCGCCTGAATCATACTTTTATCCCATTGACATTAACAAATAATCGCGCTTTTTTTAAATTATGAGAAGTGATTTCAAAAAGGGAGAACTACCATGGCAAAGCAAGAAGGCAAAAGAGACATGCAAGCGATCATGGAAATATACAAGAAAGTGGGAACTCCGGGCGAGCCTCACAAACTGCTGGCGAAACTGGCAGGAAGTTGGACGACCAGGACCAAGGGTTGGATGGAGCCTGACAAGCCGCCGATAAACTCTACCGGCGCGTGCGAACAGATGCTGGTCCTTGATGGGCATTACCTGCAACAGGTCTATACTGGCGATATGATGGGACTCCCATTCACCGGCATCAACCTCCTGGGATATAACAACCATACCGGAAAGTATGAGTCGGTCTGGCTCGATTCAATGAGCACCGCCATTTACTATTTCGAGGGGACCGCAAGCGCGGATGGCAAGACCATTACGCAGGAATGCAGCTATGACGACCCGGTAAGGGGCCCCTCCGTCTGGCGCAGTGTGACCAGGATCAGGGACGACAATACCTTGGAGTTCGAGATGTTCATTACCACTAAGGGAGGCAAGGAAGAGAAGATGATGGAGATGACGGTTTCACGAAAGGAAGCCGTCGCTCGCAAGGCAGCGTAGGGCTGGCTGCTTTGGGGGAGGTTCATTATAATTTTTCCTTGTTGCTTTCTTATGTGAGCTATCAGCGCTGAGAGTGACGGATAAGCAGCGAGTGGAACAACGTCCCCGGTGCCTATAAGTTTCCGCGGTAACAAAAACACATCCATGCCTCCTAAGAAGGGAGGAGCAGTATCTTTATTTACTGATTCTCCCTCCTTGATTCGCTTAACATGCAGAAGAGATGGTGACCGCGTCAGAATTTCTTCGGAAATTGCTTTACAATCCCGCTCGCCAGAGCATCGGCGATCATATAGATATGTTTTTTCATATCATCCCAGGTCTTCGCTTCGGCTGAGAAGTCTTTGATGTTGACTTGGTCGATCTGGGCAATATGTTGGGCGCCGTGGGCCATCAATAAATCCACGAGCGTCTGTTTGGGCCAGTTAGGGTTTGCCGAGCTCAGGAACGTCGCAATTTCTTCCGCGTTCTTTTTTATTTTCTCGACGGCCGCACCCTTGGCATCGGTATTGCCGGCGAATGCCGCGGTCATATAATCTTTGATCGCACCGTAATGTCCAGCCAAGAGGCCGAACAGCTTGTCGCTTGCGTCTTTGCCGTAAAGAGGCGCGATCGCATCGGCTATTGCCCTTGCATCTTCTACCACCTTACTCTCAGCAACCTTTGCGGCATCAGCATCGCCGTACTTCGTTGCCAGGACTACGTTCCTGACCCAAAATATGTGCCCTACCCACAGATCACGCAGGGCAAGTTGCAGCTCAACGCTTTTGTGGTTGAATTTTACGGCCGCCTTCTTTTCTGAGGCGAAAGAATCTGTCGCCGTAAGCACCATAAGGGCTCCTAAAACTAAAACTGCCATCTTCAATAATCTTTTCTTCATTTTATCTCCCCCCTTTTACCATCGAGTTAGTGATATAAATTAATTTAAATTGTTTCTTCTTTAAAGCATTCAGAAAGGTTCCAAGCAGTGTCATAATCCTGCGTATATAACCAGAATCTCTTCGAACGGCATCCTCGTGCAAAGATTCTGTCCATGGCATTGTCCTAACACGATCTTACTCTTACGCCGTCTCCAAATTGTGCGACGTACACTGCCCGCCTTCTCGATCAGCCTATGACCGAGCTTCTCCGGGCGTCTCTTGTGATGCTGCCGAGCCTCTTCCGGAATGTTTTCCCCGGATTGAAGGCGACGGCGATCCTGCTGTGTTCTTAGTTAAAGAGTAGCGCAACAATTATAATAAGTCAAATTTATTTTTATATTATTTGACTTTTTAGAGCATTTACTTTATAGTAGAAATGAGAAAGGGAATATTTTCATGGTAACACTATGGGATTCCGAAAAACGCGGGGGTACGAGGGACCGCATCGTGCGCCTTCTCATGAAGGAACAGAAAACCGTAGAGTCTCTGGCAACGAAACTTGGTGTGACGGACAATGCGGTCCGCGCACAGATTGCATTGCTCCAGCGAGACGGAATCGTCGAAATTCGAGGAGAGGTTAAAGGAACACGCAGACCGGCGGCGGTCTATGGTCTCCGCCCGGGTGCAGACACGCATTTTTCCAAAGCATACCCCGTCATCCTCTCGCACCTGATCCATGTTCTTGCGAAAAAGCTGGACAAAACGGAATTTAGAACGGTCATGCGCGAACTTGGGCAGCGGCTTGCGAGTTCCGTTCCCCGTTCTTCGGGAGATCCGCGCGAAAGAGTCAAGACGGCCCTTAATTTCCTTAAAACCCTCGGCTCTGCGGCTGAAATGACTGAATCTGACGGAAAGATAGTCGTCAGCAGCTACGGGTGCCCGATTGCCGAAGCTGTAACGGCTGATGTGCGGTCATGCATCGCAATGGAAACATTATTAAAGGAATTGACTGGTTTGCCTGTTGCGGAGCACTGCAATCATGGTGAGCATCCGGGCTGCCGGTTTGAAATCAAGATTCCGGCAGGGAAGTAAGTACGCCATCGAATGCTGTCAGCGTCAGTCCTCATGGCACCAGTCGCCCCTCACTTCATAAAACTTTCGACCGCCCGATACTGGTTCCAATCTTCCCGCTTGGCCTTGCGCCGATAGATGGCACAATACTTGCCCAGTTACTATGGCAGTTCAAATAACCACTGGTTACTGGCATACCCTGTTTATCACAGTCATAGCAGTGACTGCTCCACAATCGAAAGACAACCTCTTGATACCTACCACGGTCCGAAACATCATTCAAGCCTCGCTACAAGTTACAAGCATACTGCTTATGATTCAAAAAGCATTCTGTCTCACTTGGGGAATCATTGCTTTCACACCGTGGCAGGCATCTGTCGGTGCTGTTTGACTGGTTCTTGCAGATGTGCTACGTTTACCCTATGGATACGACGGCGTATCTTCGTCAAGTGGTAACGGTACTCGCGAGCGAGATAGGCGTACGGAGCTTTCAGGACCAAGAACGCCTCACCAGTACGGCAGACTACATCGCAGGCCAACTTACTTCCTTCGGCTACACTGTCACCCACCAGACGTTTTACTTCCGCATGCATTCCTACGATAACCTGATAGCGGAGCTTCGCGGCACTTCCATGCCGGAAAGCATACTCGTCATCGGCGCCCACTACGATACGGTACGGACCACGCCTGGCGCCGACGACAATGCGAGCGGCGTTGCAGGCCTCCTCGTCCTTGCACAGCAGCTCGCTAGAATCCAGCCCGTTAAGACAATCAGGTTTGTGTTTTTTTGCCTCGAGGAGCCGCCGACCTATCGGACGCGGAATATGGGCAGCTATCACTATGCGAGAAGCGTGAAGGAAAAAGGCGAAAGGGTTGAAGGAATGATCTGCCTCGAGATGATAGGTTATTTCTGCGACCGGGAGGGTTGCCAGCATTATCCCCTGCCGTTCATGAACGTCAAGTTTCCCAAGTCGGGCAATTATATCTCGATGGTCGGAAATTTACGCTCCCGAGGTTTTACGCAGAAGATTGCAAAAGACTTTAGGGAAAACACCGATCTTCCGGTCATCACGTTGAATGCGCCGGCTATCGTCATCGGCATCGATTTCTCCGACCACTGGTCATTCGGCAAGTTCGGCTACAGGGCACTCATGGTGACGGACACGGCCTTTTATCGGAATCCGCATTACCACGCGCCGAGTGATCTGCCGGAAACGCTGGATTACGAACGCATGGCAAAGGTCGTCGACGGGCTTGCGGCTGCGGTGACTATGAGGGGACTTGGGACGTAATGAGAGGGCTTGAATTGTTTTTGTAACACGCGAACTTCGAGATGCCGTCCTCGTGATGGTGGATATGCGAAAATCAGCCTGTCGTTCAATCAGGTCATCGAAGATGATCTTTGTCGCTATATCTTCGTGTTAATGACTTGAAGGACATGATCATGTCCTTTTTCTCCGTGGGAATAACACGGCTCTCTCAGTCCTTGATACCGTTATTTATCCGAAAATTGCAGTCGCAGTCGCGCAAATAGAGCGGGCATCAGCACATAAGACAGGATTTCCATTCCTGAAACGATTGCAGTATTCTGCTTCAAAATTGCACATCGGCTCATATCGCAAACATGCAGAAGAGGGAGAAGCTGCACCGCAGGACGTGCTTAATGCACATCCAGCGGTGGACTGTCTGTAGCAGGAGCTGCCCGCTTCATGAGAAATACGAGGGGAAGTACGCAGAGGATGAGAATGCAAATTATTAGGAATGTATCGTTGAATGCAAGGGATGTTGACTGGCGAATCAATTCCTGGTACATCAGGCCGTCGGTTCCGGCTGGTGAAATTCCTTTTGAGACAAGGAACGTTGTCAGTGCTTCGTGTCTGAAATGGTAGACAGGATCAAAGGATGACAGACGCTCCACGAGCCTCGCCTGATGGAATTGTGCGCGCCGCGCGAGCATTGTTGTGGTAAAAGCAATGCCAACGCTGCCTCCGAGGTTCCGCAGCAGGTTGTAGAGGGAGCTTGCCTCGGTCATGTGTTCCCTTGGGATGTGAGAGAGCGTCATGGTTGTCAGAGGAATGAAGGTAAGGCCGATACCAAGACCCAAGATGACTCGTGGCCAGACAAATGTCCAAAAGTCCGCCGTGAGGTTGAAGCGGGACATCAGGAAGGTGCTGAAGGCGCAGATCGAGATGCCAAGGGCAAGAATACGCTTCGGATTGACTTTGTTCACCAGCCTGCCTGCAGTCTGCATAGCGATCATGGTGGCGATTCCTCCCGGCCCGAGCACAAGCCCTGCGTAGAAGGAGGTGTATCCCATCAGCATCTGCAGGTAGCTCGGGATCAGCACGATGCTCCCGAAGAGGTTCAGATACACGCAGAAGAGCAGCGCCACACCGCTCATGAAGGTTCGGTCTTTAAGCAACTTCAGATTAACAATCGGATGCTCTGAATAATACTCGTTAATCACCAGAAAAAGAAGGGCCACCGCCGAGAGAACGGCCATCAAGACGACGAGGTTGGATCCGAACCAGTCCTCTCTCTCCCCCTTATCGAGAACAAACTGGAGTGAACCGAGCCCGACAGAAAGGAACAAAAGCCCCCAGTAATCGATTTTCATTTTCTGGCGTTGCATGTACGGCGGGTCCTTGATCACAATGATGTTCATAATGATCGCGAGGATGCCAATGGGAATGTTGATGTAAAAGATCCACCGCCAGGAGGCGGCATCGGTGATCCAGCCCCCAAGGATTGGACCAGCGATTGGTCCAAATATGGTCCCCAGACCGAAAATGGCCATCGCCTGGCCGTGCTTCTCCCGGGGAAAGGACTCAAGGAGAATGGACTGGCTGATGGGCACGAGGCCGCCACCACCAATTCCCTGAAGGACCCTGAAGAATACAAGGCTGGCCAGACTCCATGAAGAGCCGCACATAAAGGAACTGAACGTAAACAAGCCGATGGAGGCGATCTGGTAGTTTTTTCTTCCAATGAGACGAGCGAGCCAGCCTGCCATGGGGATGACTATGGCGTTGGATACGAGGTAGGCGGTGATTGTCCACGTAGCCTCGTCATACCCTGCAGACAGAGACCCCCGGATGTGGTCGAGCGACACATTTACGACAGACGTATCGATGATCTCGATCAACGTTGGGAGCATAACCGTGAAGGCAATTAATCCCCTGCTTCCACCGTTACTGCTCATTTCGGCAATACCGTCGGTTCAACGAACATGCAGATTCTCAGGACATGGTTCCTATAAGGTATGGTTACCCATTTCAAGGATATTGTCAAGGGCACTGTAATATTCATTGACACGTGAGGATGGCGATAACGAAATTCCTCAATGTGATGGGTTCTTTTTCTCGCCGAGCATCGGCTCCAGTAAACAGGGCAGGGGCGCAGATGCAGATAACGGCATCGTTGTGGGACGATCTGCCTTCCACGGAAAAGGAACTCTTATTGTATCGTTCAGCTATGCCCAGGTAGGGGCCCTTATATAACTATCAACGATTGCGATTGGACATTTTAGGGGAGATCTTGTCAAGAATACAAGTTGAACATTTCCGCGCTGCAGAAAATGGAAACTGTAATAGTTACAGAAAGAAACGTTCATAGCAAAGTACTAACAGAATTTCTCGCTCTCATGGCGAAGTCGTCACTCCGCAGTCCACCTCCTGGACCGCAGTTTCAACCAGACGCAACTATCATCGACTGCCGGTTGCAGTATGCATAAAAAAAGTTTTGAATATTTTTATCATACAGGAACGAAAAGCGCAAAACGTAGTAACTTAAAATACCAAAACGTTACGGCGTCCTACCGAGGCGGATGCCCTGACCGCTGCTCCTGTAGTCCGGAGCGCCGTCGTTGCGATTGGCCGCCCGAACGCTCCCCGGATCGCGGATCCAGCCACCGCCGCGACGCACCCGGCGGGTGCCGCTCCCGGTATATATAGGATTAGTTCTGCTTTGTGAAGAATATGCTGTTTCACTATATATATCCTGCACCCATTCCCATACGTTTCCGCTCATGTCGTATATACCAAGCCCGTTCGGCCTCTTTTGGCCAACGGGATGAGTCTGCTTGCCAGAATTGTCGTTATACCACGCATAATCACCAAGCTCTGAATCATTGCTGGTTCCCGCGTATTTTTCGTTTTTGCCCCCGCTCCGGGCCGCATATTCCCACTCCGCCTCGGTGAGTAGCCGATAGGTCTTGCCTGTGAGACGGTTCATTCTGCGAATGAACTTCTGAGCGTCATCCCAGCTGACCTGTTCAACAGGGCAGTTGTCGCCGCAATTACTGAAATACGATGGGTTATCACCTTGCACGGTTTTCCATTGCCCTTGAGTTACCTCAAACTTACCAATATAAAAATCATCCACACAGACTTCGTGCACGGGCTTTTCATTTTGATAACCATCACCAAACGTGTCCCCCATCTGGTAGCAGCCGCCCTTGACAAGCACGAATTCCATGCCGGTAGCGGGGTCGGTATAGGAACCGCCAGCTAAGCTGCTTTTCTCTGCCGCAGCCGCGTGTGTGACGGGTATGGTGATGCACATTGCGAGCATCAGCCCGAGCAAATAACGAACGTGTGTCTTCACGCGAGTCTCCTGTAGCATAGTGGTGCTTCCTTTTCTGGATGCATTACAACCGTAGTAGCGGCATGAGTATAGCAATTTACCGGGTTCAAATAAAGTAAATTCTAATGCACACAAAAAGGCATTGAGCATGGCTTTCTGTATTAACAGTTCCTGAGTGAAAACTGCCATTTTCAATATTTGCACGTGCTAAAGAGGAAGACGTCAACAACAGTTGCTCTTTTTATAAGTTGCGCAATCCGCCGACAATCAATGCAGTGGTGCTGACTATATTGCAGTGCACAATACTTGATCACCGTGAATAAATGCGGCCGCGAGGCGCGCGCGCCTTTTTTCAGTCATTTCACCCTTATGAAAGGGTACCGTTCTCTCATCTCCCGCGTTATCAGTCCCACCCCTGCGCGGTTTCCGGCGGTCTCAACGATGATGAACATGTCCGGGTCTTCGAACTTGATCTGGGCCTTCTTGCCGGCCTTTTCAAGAGCGTCGATGATAAAGGCCGACATCTCTTTTTCGATCTCAAGGCTCGACAGCTCCCCTTTGTGCCCGCGGCGCCTGACACGGATGTAAAATTTGCACTCATTCTCCAGCTCTTCCACGTAGGGGGCCAGGGCCTCCTTCAGTTTCTCCCTGAAATCGGAGACATCGAACTGGAAAGTCTTCTCAATAGGCACGATCTGGCTCAGATGGCGAACTCTCCCCGGATGCTCCCTCCGCAGGCTCTCGACAGTCTCCAGGAAAGCGTCCCGGTTTTCCACTGCGCCGATGATCACGTCCCTGAAACCCGCGCCTTTAAAATCCCCGAATTGCCGCAAAAACCGCAGAAGGTATCGCTCTTTTCTGATAAAGGCTGTTGCGAGGACATTCCACTCCACAGGCACCTCCGCGCCGATCACAAAAAAGAGGAGCTAATCAAAAGCCTTCAGCCGGCCCTTTACGCTGCTGCGCGCTCTTCATTTGCCAAGGAGCGTCACCACATCTGCATCCGTAACCCGTTGAAATTCATAATAGCGACTGCCGACAGACATGAAATTCTCGGGGGTCTCGAGGCAGACAAAGGCATTGACCATTTGCCGGAGTTTTGATCCCTTGGTCGCGGCAAAAGCGTTAGCTATGACCTCTCGACCACGAGCGGCTTACTCTCTGGATTTCCTCCGGCTTGCGTCCAGGCTAAAGTTCATGGTCATCCTCCTGAGCCGTTCCTCCACGGCGGGATAAAGAATAAGCTCCTCTTCCTCAAAGCCCTCGAACGCAGGATGAATTGTTTTAAGCCGCTTGCGCAGGTCCTTGATACGTTCTTCGTTGCTGAAACTTACCATACACGCCGGATGTACATCCACCCCATGCTCCACGAGATATTCGAGGGCCTTGAGCTGGAGTTCGAAGGCCTCCGGAATCGCGCCGGTGAGGCGGGAGAACTCCTCCTCGCACGCGCCCTTGAGACTTACACGCACGTGGAGATTCGCAAACCGTGCAAGGTCTTGAGCATAGGTCTCGTCGCTGCCGATGAGGATGCCGTTGGTCTCGAGAATGAAGAGATAGTCCTGAGGGACCAGTTCGAGGACTTTCATCAGGTGTTCCCGGCAGATTATGGGCTCGTTCCCGCTGATCCTGAGCTTCTTGAGTTTCCTCCGTTTCGCAATGCCTATGAGCCGCTTTGCAACGTCCTGGGGCGTATACGGCGAACCACATGTTTCCGGCCTGGTGGTTACATTCCATGACCAGCAAAAGACGCAGCGCAGGTTACAGCCCACGCAGTCCGCGGTCGCGATGCCGCCATAGAACTGAGCCGGCCTGAAGCGGTAGTATTTCCTGCGGTCTCCGCTGCAGACGATCTGCATTGTGGCTTCCGCTGTATCCAGAGGATCGAACATAGCCTACCTTTCCTTTTGCCCCCCCACAGCATGAAAGATCCGAGTCAAACCTATTCTTCCGTAAAAAATGTACTCATGATTTCTTGTCCGTTTTTGCAAAGAACGCGGTAAACTTCTTTTCCACGTTCTCCTTTTTACAGCCAGGGCACTTGATTTTCGGCTTGGAATCAAATTCCTTGAACGACAAAACAACGGTGAATGTCTTTTTGCAGTCTTTGCATTCATAGTCGTACGTAGGCATGATGGGCACCTCCTCTGAAATGATTGCCGGAACTCTGGTATTATAAATATATCATGGAACAACGGGAGGCCGCCGGAGGAATTATTCGCAAAACGCAAGAATAGCAGGCGCTCATTACATGAAACGTCCGACTATCATGCCAGCCTATCTTAAGCTCCCTAGCGCAGAACTGGCCGAAAAGGTCAAGACTGCGGAGGCGATCCTCAAGAGTTGCACCCTCTGCCCCCGGGAGTGCAAGGTGGACCGGACCGCGGGTCAATTCGGGTTCTGCAGGACCGGAGACATGCCGTTCGTCTCGAGCTGGGGACCTCATTTCGGCGAGGAGCGGCCCCTGGTGGGGCAGCATGGCTCAGGGACGATCTTCTTCGGGAACTGCAATCTCGGCTGCATCTTCTGCCAGAACTATGCCATCAGCCATTTTGGCGAAGGGAGCGAGACGTCCTTTGAAAGGCTCGCGGAGGTCATGCTGGAGCTCCAGGGCATGGGCTGTCACAACATCAACCTCGTTACGCCCACCCATCAGATGCCCATGATCCTGCGCGCCCTCTCAATAGCCGCACGGGAGGGCCTTACGATCCCGATCGTCTATAACTGCGGAGGGTACGAGTCCCTCGAAGCCATCAAGCTCCTTGATGGTGTCGTGGATATCTACATGCCGGACTTCAAATATGCCGACCCGGAAACGTCTTTCAAATATTCAAAGGCTCGAGACTATCCTTCTCTGGCAAAAGCGGTCATCAAGGAGATGCACCGTCAGGTGGGAGATCTGGTGATGAATGAATCCGGCGTTGCCGTACGAGGACTTCTGCTGCGGCATCTCGTCCTTCCCGACGGCATCGCCGGGACCCGGGAGGTGGTCCGGTTCATTGCGAAGGAGATATCAAAGAACACCTATGTCAACATCATGGGCCAGTACTATCCTTGCTACAAGGCATTCGACAATCCGCCCCTCGACAGAAGGATCACAAGGGAAGAATTCGCGGAAGCTGTGAAGCTCGCCCGGGAAGCCGGCCTGAGGCGGCTCGACGGCGTGACGCTGTGATCGCATATCGCCTTCGGGAACTGCCTGGAGGAGCGGGACGCCTTATTATGGCGGTCGCTACGTCGATCACGGCGCCGTTCAACCCTTTTTCATTTCCTGAAATGTTCTTACTGCTCTTGATGACATGGTTACACCAGGGGACCATTGTCTAACGTTTTGATCATTAGTCTACACCGTATCGTGCTGTTTGGACATCTTGCCCACTACGAATGACCTCCTGACAAGAAAGGTGCTTGGTCACGAGTACGAACTGCCGATTATCGCGTGGCTCAGACTCTACCCCGTCACCTCCGGCTTTGATCACCTCCTTCCGGCAGAGGCCGGTGTTGCAGGGTGATGATCCGTCTCCCTAGAGGATTCATACTTCTGTTCCAATTGCTATAATAACTAGTAGAGAGCAGGGTTTTTACCCCTGCACGGCGATTGAAACAGGGCATCTTTTAACAAGGCTGAACGCCACGCATTTGTTGATGCGATTCGGAAGGTCACTTTCATGATTGATTACCGCATCATGAGCAATGACGAGCTGGTAGGCACGCTCTTCACGAACGAGGACCGCCTTCCACGCGAGGCTGTGGACGAGTTCCTCTGGCGCGGTCGTGACCTCGTACCGCGGCTCGCGTCGATCGTCTCCGACTCTTTTTATTGGAACGAATACCGGCCCCGCTGGTGGGCCGTGGTCCATGCCGTGTACATCCTCGGCGCTATCGGTACGCCCGATACGGTTTTACCTCTTCTTAAATCCCTTCGGTACGCCGACGCATGCGAGAACAACTGGGTCACCGAGGAGCTGCCGTCGATCTTCGGCAAGATTGGATCGCCGGCAATCGAAGGGCTCAGGAAAATCGCCGGCGATGTTACGTCCGGATGGCTTGGCCGCAGCGTGGCCTTTGAAAGTCTCGCCGCCATCACCATCCCGCATCCCGATTTCGGAGGGGAAATCTTTCGTTTCATTCACGCGTGCTTTTGCAGCGAGAGCGAAGACCGGCGGCTCCGCCAGTCGGCGGGCCACATTCTCCTCGACTTCCTGCGCACTGAGTGCCAAGAAGACCTCGTCGCCTTCGGGAAGGATGAGAAACGGCGACGTGATGAAGACCCGTCGTACCGATTCGCCTTCACCGACGATGAGGTTGAAAAAGAGTTCAGGGGCAAAACCATGTCCCTCGATCCCTACACACGGGACTGGCTGTGCTTCTATGATCGCGAGGAGATCGAAGATCGCCAGAAGCAGTGGGAGGAGGAAATTAAACGCACCCGTGAGGAGAGCGATGAGTTATGTCCCTTCGCGGCCGACAGGCATCAAAAGAAGTGCTGCCTCGGCAGGCTCGGCGCAGACTGACCAGCGCCTGCATAATGAACATGAAAACGACGTCACCTCTCAAAAAACTGCTCTTGCAGTGAGGGCAATATCAATGCATAAGAGATTCACATTTTACGCAACAGTGATCAGGAAATTTATTGGTCGCGACACGTACTGGAGAAGGATCACCGCTCCAGAATCTGCAACTTTTCACTTTCTTGCATTTGTGGCATGTGTGGCAGGCAACATAAAAACGTTGCTTCGCATGCGCTGCCGGTTTCAGCCGATATTTTTCGATTCTCTTACGTGCCGGTATTTTGCAGATCATCACGGGGTATTTGCAAGGCCTGCGCTCATGAGAATATGTCAACAAAACAATGAAGACGGATATCCTGCCAAACATTACCACTCAGTTTTGAAGACAGTAACTTGGGTTGGGTTCCCCGATGGGCTTTTTTAATGCTTCGTTTCTGGAATGAACAGCACATCGACACTCGCGACTTTCAACTTGAAGCAACGTATTCACCCGATTTCCGAACGTTGCACTCTGCACCTACAATCAGGTACCGGGTTGGTGAATACTACATGAAATCTGCGTCAACGCGCAGGTGAGGCTTGAGTCGCTAAAAGTCCCTCTTTTTTGCTACAATATAAGCAGTTGAAATATCATGCAAACTCACACGGCTGCTAAAGAGACGTGAGAACACGGCGCCGGGACAGACAAGAACTGTCAGGGTGCGGTAGAACCTAATTTCTGGCAGGATGAAACCATGATAACAAAAATGTCAAAGGTTGAGATTGTCGGGCCGAAGGAGTCTATTCAAGATGTCATCGTTCTCCTGAAAAAACTCAACGTTCTGCAGATCGAACCGGAGAGCGATTTGTCCACTGTAAGAGAAGTGAAAAAGGATAAAGTCCGCCCCTTTCTGCACGATACCCGGGAACGCGCCCTCTTTGAGCGTCTCTTTCTGATCGACTTGCGCCGAAAAATCGACGAGCTTTTCATCTATTTCCCCAAAATAACGGCGCGAACGAGTTATATTCAGCCGGAAACGATCGCCGGGACTGTTCTCCATATCGTCGAGAATCATCTCAAGGTGGCCAAGACGCTCCATGAACAAGAGACCGAGTTAAAACAGGACGTAGCGGAGCTTGGACACTTTGCAGAATTCCTGAATACGCTTGACTCGCTTTTCAAGGATGCCCGCACTCCGCCGTCTTTTGACATAATCGGCCTTACCATCAAGGATCAGAGCTCCGTGGACCACATACGCGCAATGGTTTCGAAGATGACGGGAGGAAACTTCAAGTTTTATACCGTTCCGGCCGGTGACGGCACGCTCGCCGGCATGATCACCATAGAAAAAGACGTTGCAGAAGCAGTGAGCAAAGGATTGACTCGCGAACATGTCCCGGAGATGAGCTTTCCCCCGGAGTTCGACAACCTCTCCCTTCCTGACAAGATTACCTATCTTGAAGCGCAATCGCTGAAGCTGACGATGGAGATCGAATCGATCGAGAGGGAGCTGGCGGAAATGGGCCACCGCTGGATGCCGCTCTATCAACGGATAAGGATATGGATTGACGAGCGCATTTCACTGCTCGAAGCTACGGCATCGATATATCAGACTCAGATGTGCTTCTACCTCCACGGGTGGATGCCCTCGGAGGACGTGGTGCGGCTGAAGGCTCAACTTGACGCGTCGTTCGGGATGCAGGTGGTGCTGGAAGAGATACATGTCCGCGAAAAGGATCTCGAACAAGCCCCGGTCGTGATTTCGAACCCGCCTTATTTCAAACCGTTCGAGATTTTCGGCCGGTTGCTTCCGCTTCCGGCATACACGTCCCTTGATCCGACGCCATTCATCGGCATATTCTTTCCCATCTTTTTCGGCATGATACTGGGCGATTCGGGATACGGTGTTATTCTCGCGGTCCTGGCCTTGTTTTTGCGCAAGAAGTTTGCGAAGAACAGGGATGTTGCCAATGCGTCCACAATTCTGTTGGTATCGTCGCTCTATACGATATTGTTCGGTCTGCTGTATGGTGAGCTGTTCGGCGATCTCGGCGAAAGGCTGTTCGGCCTGAAGCCATTTTTGATAGACCGGCGAACGTCAATCGTCCCCATGATGCTGTTTGCACTCTCGGCAGGGGTGGTTCATATCCTGGTGGGGCTGGTGCTGGGTGCCGTAACCGCGTCAAAAAAACATTTCCAGAAGGAGGCCATTTACAAGATTCTGAACATCGTTATTATCGTCCTTATGGTCACCGTGTTCGCCTCATTTTTCGGATATTTCCCCGCGTTACTTTCGAAGCCGATCATCATCGCGATTCTTGCCATTACTCCGTTTTTACTTTTCACCGGTGGGCTTTTGGCTCCTCTTGAGCTCCTGAAGAGTATCGGCAACATTATTTCCTATGTTAGAATTATGGCCATCGGCCTCACTTCGGTCCTGCTCGCTTATGTGGCGAACCAGCTCGCAGGCCAAATGGGTGACATTGTAATCGGCGTGACAATGGCCGTAATGCTCCATATCCTCAACATTGTCCTTGGCCTATTTTCACCAACCATTCATTCACTCAGACTTCACTACGTCGAGTTTTTCAGCAAGTTCGTCGAAAGCGGCGGAAAAAAATTCGAGCCGCTCGGAAAATAGACAGCAGAGGGTATATTGTGCGTCCAAGTTGGAAAACTTTTTGCTTCAAAGAATGGAAACTACAACCAGATCCGGAAGATAGGCCGCACCACTGCTTCAATCAGTGATTCGACACGTTATATATAGCTAGAGCATGAGGTCTTCTAAAATAAAAGGGGCGATGATAGCTCATCGCCCATGAAGTTTCTGTGCGTAATGCTGCGAAGTTTTTGTTTGTGTCTCTTTGAGCGGTTACGACTTTACTGAAACTTCCTGTTTCTCCCGGATTGCGGCGGGTGCGGACACCGCGAGTCCGGCCACCGTCCCGAGAAGCCCACCGACCACGATACAGACTGCAGCAGCGCAGGATATTCCGATCACGATCCCTATCACCACCGCTGCCCGGACAAAGAGTGTGGGCTCTACTGCGCCGCCCATGAGTTTCTGGATGAGAATCAGGGTTCCGTAACTCCCGAAATAGAATCCCGGCATGATACCGAACACCAGGAACACCAAACCGCCCACCGTCGCGCCTATCTTCATCCCCGCCTTTACCGATTCGTTCTTCATGGTTCGTTCTCCTTGTCTTTGAATTTTTGTATGGTTGTTTTTTCAGCCTGTCGTTATTTGCCGCCGGCAAT
>Ga0335081_10000622_pt1 | contig 59253 bp, 53 predicted proteins | sample Lox_Sample_35_FD_206713 | JGI IMG/M metagenome (GOLD analysis project Ga0335081, IMG submission 206713) | Soil microbial communities from Loxahatchee National Wildlife Refuge, Florida, United States - Lox_Sample_3.5 | ecosystem: Environmental > Terrestrial > Soil > Wetlands | place: USA...
GTAGCGCTTGGTGTCGTCGTAGTGATGGCCGGTGCGCGGGTCGATGCCCTTGACGGCGCCGACCATCTCGGAGGCGAACAGGATGTTGTCGGCCGGGATCACCTTGGTGAGCAGCTCGATGCCGGGCAGGTGATAGACGCAGGTGTCGAAGTAGACGTTCCTGAGCAGATGCTCCTCGAGCGGCGGCCTTTTCATATCTTGCGCAAGCCCGCGGTAGCGGCCCCAGTGATACGGCACCGCGCCGCCGCCGTGCGGAATGATGAAGCGCAGCGTCGGGAAGTCCTTGAAGAGATCGCCCTGGATCAGCTGCATGAAGGCGGTGGTGTCGCCGTTGATGTAGTGCGCGCCGGTGGTGTGGAACGCCGGATTGCACGATGCGCTGACATGGATCATGGCCGGCACGTCGAGCTCGACCATTTTCTCGTAGAGCGGATACCACCACTTGTCGGTCATCGGCGGCGAATTCCACGTCCCGCCCGACGGGTCGGGATTGAGGTTGCAGCCGACGAAGCCGTATTCCTTGACGCAGCGCTCGAGCTCGCCGACGCAGGTCTTCGGATCGACGCCGGTCGACTGCGGCAGCTGACAGACGCCGATGAAGTTCTCCGGATAGAGCCCGCACACGCGGTGCACCAGCTCGTTGCTGATCTGCGACCATTCGAGGCTGATGCCGGCGTCGCCGATGTGATGCGCCATGCCGGAGGCGCGCGGCGAGAAGATGGTGCAGCTCGTGCCGCGCTCGCGCTGGATCTTGAGCTGGGCGCCCTCGACGCTCGAGCGGATCTCGTCGTCGCTGATCTTCAGCGCCGCCCGCGCGGGCTTCTGGGCCGGGTCCTTGATGCCGGCGACCTGGCTCTTGCGCCAGTCGTGCAGCTTCTGCGGCTCGGTCGTGTAGTGGCCGTGACAGTCGATGATCATGTTGCCTCGCGGATGACCCGGAATTCGGTGCGGGCCTCACGTTTATCAAACGCGCCCGGCCCGCGCCACCCGGCCAAATTCCCCGTTGCGCCGGCGCAAACTCGCAATATGGTGGGCGCCCGAATTTGACCCGCTCAACCGCGACCCAAGGGGATCCTCATGGCCGAGCTGCCGCGCCTCAACCAAGTCATCAAGGCCCTCGAGAGCGGCCAGATCGCCTTCACGACCTTCTCGCCCGCCGACATCGAGGCCGCGATGGCGCTCGGCCAGTCGAAGTTCGATGGCGTCGTCTACGAGATGGAGCACAATTTCTGGGACGCGCGGGCGCTGCGCGACGCGCTGCAATACATGCTCAACCGCCGCCAGCTCGTCACCGGCGCCTCGCTCGCGCCCGCCGTCACGCCGATGGTGCGCATCCCCCCGAACGGCGGCGAGCACAACCAGTGGCTCGCCAAGCAGGCGCTCGACCTCGGCGTCTACGGCGTGCTGTGGCCGCACATCTCGACCGTCGACCAGGCCTACAACGCGGTCGCTTCCTGCCGCTATCCGCGCCTGAAGTCCGCGCCGCGCTACGAGCCCGCCGGCATCCGCGGCGACGGCCCGACCCAGGCGGTGCGCTACTGGGGCCTGACGCAGCAGGAGTACTACAAGAAGGCCGGCGTCTGGCCGCTCGATCCCGAGGGCGAGGTGCTCTGCATGCTGATGATCGAGGACACGCTCGGCATCGAGAACCTCGACGACATTCTGACGAAAGTCCCGGGCATCGGCCTGATCCTGATCGGCGAAGGCGACTTGAGCCAGGAGCTCGGCCTGCCGCGCCAGTACGAGCACCCGACGGTGCTCGACGCGATGAAGCACATCGTCGACACCTGCAAGAAGCACAAAGTTGCGGTCGGGCACCCGCATGTCGACGCGACCAACGTCGAGCGCATCTTGAGCGAAGGCTACACCTTCCTGATGGCGGCTCCGACGCGCAGCTTCGCGGCGCTCGACAAGGGAAGGACGCTGGCGAAGCGGACGTGACGTCACCCTCCCCCTGCAGGGCCCTGCAGGGGAGGGTGAATGGAGAGCCCTCATGCACGGCAAGACCGTCGTCATCACCGGCGCGACCTCCGGGATCGGCGAGGTCGCGGCGCTGCGTCTCGCCGCGATGGGCGCGCGCATCGTTGTCGTCGCGCACGCCCGCGCGCGCGGGCGCGCGACGCTGGCAAAGCTCGACGCAGCGGCGCCCGGTCGCGGGCATGCCGCGCACTACGGCGACTTCCTGCGCCTCGGCGAGGTCGAGCGGGTCGGCGCCGAGATCGCCGCCGCCGAGCCGCGCATCGATGTGCTGGTCAATAATGCGGGCGCGATCTTTTCCCGCCGCGCCGTCACGGCGGATGGCCTCGAGCGCACCTTCGCGCTCAACCACATGGCCTATGTGGTGCTGACCAAGGCATTGACCGAGCGCCTCGTCGCCAGCGCTCCGGCGCGCGTGATCAACACCGCCTCGAACGCGCACCGCAAGGGCCGGCTCGACTTCGCCGATCTGCAGGGAGCCAGGTCCTATTCGCCGTCGGTCGCCTACAGCACCTCGAAGCTTTGCAACATCCTGTTCACCCGCGAGCTCGCGCGCCGGCTGGCGGGCCGCGGCGTGACCGCCAACAGCTTCAGCCCCGGCTTCGTCGCCACCCGTTTTGGCAACCAGGCCGGCGGCCTCGCCGCGCTCTACCTGCGCCTCGCCAAGCTTTTTGCCGGAACGCAGGAGCAAGGCGCCGACACGCTGGTGTGGCTCGCCTCCTCGCCGGAGGTGGCGACGGTGAGCGGCGAGTACTTCTATCGCGGCCAGCGCGGAACGCTGACCCAGGACGCACAGGACGACGCGCTCGCGCTGCTGCTGTGGGACGTCAGCGAGGAGATCGCCACTAAGGCCAGCGCATGACGCGGACTTGATCGGAGGGCTATCGCATGTGAGGCCATCAATTCAAGGCATCCGCATGAGCGGCTCGCCCATACGGATCGTCGTGCCCTCCTGAACGCCGTCGGCGAGCGCGAAATCCGCCGGCGCGAACAGCACGACCGTCGAGCCGTGCTCGAACCAACCCATCTCGTCGCCTTTTGTGAAATGCGCCTCGCACGGGATCACGTTCGGCCCGCGGTAGCGCAGGTCGAGCGGCCCGTCGATGAATTTCAGCCGGATGCTGGCGACCAGCACGGCCGCGACCAGCACCAGCGTCACCGCCTGGCCCGTCGGTTGAAGCGTGGTGCGCACCACCACGCGCTCATTCTTGCAGAAGAGCTTCTCCACCCGGCGCAGCGCGATCGGATTGACGTTCCAGGTGTCGCCCGAGATGTAGTTGACCTCGGCGACATGGCAGTCGTGCGGCGCATGGAAGCGGTGGTACATGCTCGAGGTGAGCCGCAGCGTCACGTAGCGGGCATTGTGGTGCGCCGCGACGAGCTCGGGATCGCACAACAGGTCGCCGAGCGCGTACGGGAAGCCCTTGATCTGGTAGAGCCTGGTGCCCTCGACCGAGCCGCAGGCGCCGACGATCGCATCGCACGGGCTCGTCAGGATCTTCGGATCGCGCGCGACCGGGCGCAGCCCGTCCTTGAGCTCGCGGGTGAAGCAGTCGTGCATGCTGCGGAAGCGGGTGGTCTTGGCTTCGCGCAGATCGAGGCCGGAGAAGTAGCGCCAAGTGCCGATCGACAGGTCGCGAATCAGCGGCTGCTCGATCTTGCTGAACCAGCCGATGAACCGGGTGGCGAGCCGCCGCGGGATGCGGTTGGTCAGGAGGAAGTTGATATCCTCCTGCGCCAGCAGCCGAAATATCTGCGATCGGATCGTCATGATTCCGTAAACTGAGTGGGTTAGGCCGCGACTCGATGACGATCAGCACCACTGCCTTGGCATTCTACGGGCTCGGCGCGACCGCGGTCGCGACCTCGGCACTCAAGCTGCAGCGGCGGCTGCAGCTCTCCAAGGCCAAGCACCGCTCGCTCGCCGGCCATGCCCGCATGGCCCGGCGTATCGCCGCGCTGGTGCCGTTCTACGAATACGACGAGAGCCGCGTCTTCTGCTCCGACGGCGCACCGGCCGAGGTCGCGGCGCGGCGGCGCGACGGCTTCATGCGGCTCGCCGGGCTCTACGAGGCACGCTTCCGCGAGACCAGCCGGCTGACCGCCGAGGTCGCGAGCCGCATCTCCGACGTGCAGTTCACCGACGCCTACCGGGTGCCGTTCCAGTACAGCCGCTACGTCCGCCGCCACCTCAGGATCGGCACCTTCCTGCAGTCGTCCGCCGGCGTCACCGTCACGGACCTCGACGGCAACCAATTCTACGACCTCACCGGCTCCTACGGCGTCAACCTGCTCGGCAACGAGGCCTACAAGGGCACCATGGCGCGCGGGCTCGCGCGCACGCGCGACCTCGGCGCGGTGCTCGGCCCCTACCATCCGGTGATCGCCGACAATGTGCGGCGGCTGACGCAAATCTCCGGCCTCGACGAGGTCTCGTTCCACATGTCCGGCACCGAGGCCGTGATGCAGGCGGTGCGGCTCGCGCGCTACCACACGGGCCGGCGCTATCTCGCCCGCTTCTGCGGCGCCTATCACGGCTGGTGGGGCGACGTGCAGCCGGGCGTCGGCAACCCGCTGCCGGCGAGCGACACCTTCACGCTCCAGGACATGTCGAAAAGTGCGCTGCGCGTCCTGCGCACGCGGCGCGATATCGCGTGCGTGCTGGTCAATCCGCTGCAGGCGCTGCACCCGAACGGCTCGGCGCCGGCCGATACGTCGCTGGTCGACAGCGGGCGCTCCGCCCATTTCGACAAGGCCGCCTATGCGGCCTGGCTCGAGGAGCTGCGCGCGGTGTGCAGCGAACGCAACATCGTGCTGATCTTCGACGAGATCTTCGTCGGCTTCCGTTTGGCGCTCGGCGGCGCGCAGGAGTACTTCGGCGTGCGCGCCGACCTCGTCACCTACGGCAAGACGCTCGGCGGCGGCTTTCCGATCGGCGTCGTGTGCGGCAAGCGCGAGCTGATGAAGCGCTTTCGCGACGACCGGCCGGCCGACATCTGCTTTGCCCGCGGCACGTTCAACTCGCATCCCGTCATCATGGGGGCGATGAACGAGTTCCTGCAGCTCCTCGACACGCCGCAGGTCCAGGCGCTCTACGACGGCCTCGACGCGCGCTGGAACGAACGCACGCGCGCGCTCAACGCGCGGCTCGCGGACGAGAACCTGCCGGTGCAGATCGTCAATCTGTCGTCGATCTGGACCGTCTGCTATACGAAGCCGTCGCGCTACAATTGGATGCTGCAATACTATCTGCGCGCCGAGGGCCTGGCGCTGCCGTGGATCGGCACCGGCCGCCTGATCTTCAGCCTCGACTACACCGACGCGGATTTCGCGGCCGTCTGCGATCGCTTCGTCGCCGCCGCCCGCGCCATGGCGGCGGACGGCTGGTGGTGGCGCGATCCCGCCGCCACCAACAAGTCGATCAAGCGCACGATCCTGAAGGAAATGATCGCGGAGCGTTTTCCGCTCCTGCGCGGCCGTTTCGGATTTTGACCAACTCTCGTTGACTCCGTCATGCCCAGGCATAGCCGTTCGAAGAACGGCGTCGCTTCGCTCGCCTATGTCCCGGGCATCCACGTCTTTCTTCGTTGAGAGGCTGCAAGACGTGGATGGCCGGGACGAGCCCGGCCATGACGAATTCAACATGAGTGGATACCGCGGTCAGCTCGGGCGCGGCGCCGGCTCTTCGGTCTCTTCCTCGTCCCACTCCTCTTCCTCGTCCCAGCCGTGGCGGCCGTGGTTGGGATCGATCAGCTCGCCGCGCAAGAGGGCGAGCGGCGCCTTGTGATAGAGCTTGATGTCGTGGAACGGGTCGGTGAGGATCTTCGTCGCCCACGCGAGCCCGCTCTGCACGTCCTTGATGAAGAAGAGATGGACCGTGCGGAAGATGAGCCCGCCGACGCCGATCACCAGCCAGATCTGCGCGACGTGGCGGATGAGCTCGGCCTTGTCGGTGTGCGGCGTGAAGATGCCGAAATAGGTCGGATCGAAGTAGAGCGGGATCGGCGACAGCGCCCAGATCGACAGCAGCACCACCTTGCGGCGCAGGTTGTAGCCGACCTTGATCTCTTCCTTGTATTCGTGGGTCGCGTTGTTGACGACGTCGTAGTCGCGCGGCTCGAAGAAGAAGTGGCCGGCCTGCCGGCTGGTCATCGCCACCAGCCAGCCGACCAGCGCCGAGGTGGCCGGGTCCTTGAAGATCATCACATAGGCGAACAGGAAGCTCACCGCGCTGACAAGATGCAGCGTCTGGTTGATCCGGCTGTGATGATAGTAACGATGATCATCCCAGCGCTGCTCGCGCAATGTTTCCAAGAAACTGGCCATCAGGTGTCCCCGTTTGCAGGCATTCTGTCGTTGCTAGGCTGATTCGGTGACTCCTCTGTGACACTCAGCCTGTAGCGCGCCGGCGCGCTTCCTCCCTGGGCTGGGCCGCCGTGCCGCCGCGCTTGCCGAAGCGGATGAGCGAGAAATGGCCGAACGGCGGCATGGCGCGCCGCTCCACGACCTCCACGGCGGCGTGCCCCCCGGCCCACTGTTCGTAGCGCTGCCAGGAGAACTCGGTGCGCCAGCCGAGCTTGCGCGCCGCCGGCGCGAACCATTTCTCCAGCGCCTTGCGCAGGCCGGCCTCGGCGCCGACCCGGCTCACCAGGATGATCTCGCCGCCCGGCTTGAGCACGCGGGCGAACTCGTCGAGCGTCGCCTCCGGATTGGGCACGGTGGTGACGACGTATTGCGCGACCACGACGTCGAAGGATTCGTCGGGGAAGCCGAGGTGCTCGGCGTCCATCACCCACAGGCCCTCGACATGGGAGAGGCCGAGCTTGGCGACGCGCTCCTGCGCCTTCTCCAGCATCGGCTCGGAGATGTCGACGCCGCAGATGCGGTTCTTGCGCGAATAGTCGGGCAGCGAGATGCCGGTGCCGACGCCGACCTCGAGGATGCGGCCGCCGATCCGCTCCGCCGCGTCGATCGCCGCCGCCCGGCCGCGCTCGAACACCGCGCCGAACACGAGGTCGTAGACCGGCGCCCAGCGCGCATAGGCCTTGGTGATCGTCTCCTTGTCGAGGGCATTCGACACATCGCTCATGAACCGCTCCTTGGCTGCGATCCGGCGCGCGGCCGGATGTCTTGGGTAAAGTGCGAGATCACGTCGCCGGCGCCACGGCCTCGGACATCTCGCTCGCCGCGCGCCGGCCGGGCCGCAGGCGCTGCAGGTGACCGATGAATTGCCGCGCGCTGTTCTCCCACGAATAGTTGAGCGCAAAGGCGCGGCACGGCTCGCGCGACAGGTCGAGGGCGGCGAGGCAGGCGGCGCGGAGATCCTCGTTCAGCACGCCGATCGGATGGCCGGCGATCACGTCCTTCGGCCCGGTCACCGGGAAAGCCGCGATCGGCAGGCCGCTCGCCAGCGCCTCGAGCTGCACCACGCCGAAGGTGTCGGTCCGGCTTGGAAAGACGAAGACGTCGGCGGCCGCGACATGCGCGGCGAGCGTGCCATTCTCGATCTGGCCGAGAAACTTCGCGGCGGGGAACTTGCGCCGCAGCTCCGCCTCGCACGGCCCCGTGCCGATGACCATCTTGGTGCCAGGCAGGTCGAGCGAGAGAAACGCCTCGAGATTCTTCTCCACCGCGACGCGGCCGACGCAGACGAAGATCGGCCGCGGAAACGGCAGCTCAATCGCACGGTCGGGATTGAACAGGTTCGTGTCGACGCCGCGCGTCCACATGCCGAGGTTGGCGAAGCCGCGCGCTTTGAGCTCCGCCATCAGCGACGGCGTCGCCACCATGGTGACGGCGCCGGAATTGTGAAAGCGCCGCAGCGCCGCGTAGATCCAGCCCTCGGGGATCGGCGCGCGCGCCGCGATGTATTCGGGAAAGCGGGTCGTGTAGCTCGTGGTGAAGGGGAGCCCGCGCCGCACGCAATAGGCGCGCACCGCATGGCCGATCGGTCCTTCGGTGGCGATATGGATCGCGTCGGGCGCGCTCTCGGCGATGCGCTGCTCGATCCTGGCGCGGCGCGGCCAGGCGAGGCGCAGGCCCGGATAGGTCGGCAGCGGAAAGGTGCGGAATCCGTCGGGCGACAGGAACTCGACATTGACGCCCAGGCCCTTCGCGGTTCGCGCCAGCGAGGTCAGGGTTCGGACCACCCCGTTGACCTGGGGGTGCCAGGCATCCGTCGCAATCAGAACCCGCATTGCGTTCTCTCGCGCCCACCTTCGTTGTTTTCGAATCGCTTCGTGACAACGTTGCGACTTCATGTCTCAATTATGTGACAGTTTTGCTGCGAGCCGCGTCGATGCGTGGCGCGGCGGCGCAAAATCAGACCCGTCATCCTGAGGTGGCCGCGCCCTTGCGCGGCCCTCGAAGGATGATCGGCCGAGGCGGTGCAGCAAGCGCGCAAGCGGCTTGGCACAGGCCCTTCGAGGCCCGCGCTGCGCGCGGGCGCCTCAGGGCGACGGGCGCGGACGTCAGCCCATCAGCGCCTTCATCCTCTCCTGGTTGAGCTGCTTCATCAGCTGATCGACCAGGCCGGCGAGGGGCATCGGCATGCGCGCCTGCTGCGCGAGATCCAATGCCACGTCCATGTCCTTCTCGGCCCATTTGCCGGTGCTCTTGCCCCAGCGCGACAGCGACCAGTTGGCGCCGCTGCCCTGGCCGAGCGCCGCGATCAGGCGCGGGACGTCGGCGCCGAGCTTCTTGGCGAGGCTCAACGCCTCGAAGTTCGCCGACATGCAGGCCCACAGCAGCAGGTTGTTGATGGTCTTGGCGATCTGCCCGGTGCCAGAGCCGCCAAGATGCAGCACCTCGCGGCCGAACGCCGCGAGCACCGGCTTCGCCCGCGCGAACGCCGCGTCCTCGCCGCCCACATAGATCGTGAGCGTGCCGTTGTCCGCCGCCTCCTGGCCGAGCACCACCGGCGTGTCGAGCACGCCGATGCCCGCCCGCGCCGCCGTCGCGGCCAGCTCGCGGCAGAGATCGGGCGAGGCGGAGCTCGCGATGCAGATGACGGCGCCGCGCGGGAGGCGGTCGAGCAGGCCGGAGGCGAGCACGACCGCGCGCACCTGGTCGTCGGTCGCCACCATGACGATGATGACCTCGGCACCGACGGCGACCTCGGCGGGCGAGCCGCAGATCGCGATGCCGAGCGCTTTTGCGCGCGCGGCTGCGTCGGCGGAGACGTCGTAGCCCGCAACGTCGAAGCCCTTCGCCGCCATGTGCTTCGCCATCTGCAGGCCCATGGCGCCGAGCCCGATGACGCCGGTCCGCTTCACTTCTGTCTGAGTCACCACAAGCTCCTCCCTCTCCCCGCCTCATGGTGAGGAGCGTCGCGCAGCGACGCGTCTCGAACCACGAGGCGGCCACCTCGGCCGCCCTCGCCCTTCGAGACGCCGCGCTACGCGCGGCTCCTCACGGTGAGGGCGGAATTTGCGCCTTCATCTTGGCACGCGCCGCCGCCGTCGCGCTCTCATCAATCGCAAAAGAACCATCCGCCTCTGTAATCACCACCCCATACAGCTCCGCCGCAGCCGCGACCGACACGTCGCCCTCGCGCACGTCGGCGAGCACGCGGGCGGGATCGCGGTGCAGCGGATCGCCGTAACCGCCGCCGCCTGGCGTGTCGAGGCGAAAGGTGTCGCCCGCCTGCAGCGGATAGTCGGCGTAGCGGGTCGGCAGGCGCTTCGCCTTGTCGCCGTCCGGGTTGATCCAGATGTCGCCGGTGCGCCCCGCGTGCCCGCCGGCAAAGCCGTTCGGCGCGATCACGTGCTTGGCCGAGCGGATCGAGAAGCGCGCCTCGGCGAGATTGAGATATTCGCGCCGGATGCCGAGCCCGCCGCGGAATTCGCCGGCGCCGCCCGAATCGCGGATCAGCTCGAAGCGCAGCACGCGGGTCGGAAACTCGCTTTCAATGATCTCGACCGGTGCAATCTTCGCGTTGGTCTGGTTGACGGTCGTCCCCGAGGCGCCGTCGCGGCTTGCCCGCGCGCCGGCGCCGCCGCCGACGATCTCGTACTGCACGTAGCCCTTGCCCGTATAGGTGCTGCGCCCGCCGATGATGATCGAGCGGCTGCCGCAGCCGTCGGCGCGCACGCGCTCGGGCATCACGTGGCTCAGCGCCTCGAAGATCGCGTCGACCACCGCGTGGATGGTCGGATTGTAGGTGTTGACCGGCGCCGGGTAGCGCGGGTTGACCACGCTGCCCTCGCGCGCCGTGATCGTGAAGGCGCGCAGAAGCCCGCTCGACACATACATCTGCGGATCGATCATCGAGATCAGGCAGTAGCCGATCGCTGCCTTGACCAGCGGCGGGCGGATATTGGCCGGCCCGCGTGTCTGGTCGGCACTGCGGCTGAAATCGAATTGGATCGCGTCGCCGTGCTTTTCCACCGCCACGTGAACGCGCACCGGCCTGACAAGGTCGATGCCGTCGTCGTCGATGAAGCGCTCGGCTTCGAACCGCCCGTCCGGCCAGTCGGCGATCGCGGCGCGGACCTTGCGCTCGGCGGCGTCGAGCAGCTGCGCAAAGCAGGCGAGGATCTTTGCCTCGCCGTATTTCTCGATCAGGTCGCCGAGCCGCCGCTCGCCGAGCCGGTCGGCGCCGAGCTGGCCGCGCAGGTCGCCGAGCACCAGCTCGGGCGTGCGGCTGTTGGCGCCGATCAGCCGCTCGAGATCGCGGTTCGCCGCGCCCGCGCGCTGATAGCGCACCGCCGGCAGCTGCAGGCCTTCGTTGAACACCTCGCGCGCCTGGCCCGAGCAGCTGCCCGGCACCGGCCCGCCAATGTCGCTCTTGTGCGCGATGCTGCCGCAGAAGCCGATGAGACGTCCGTTGCGCATCACCGGCGTGATCAGCGCAATGTCCGGCGCGTGCGGGCTGCCGCCGGCGTAAGGATCGTTGATCAGGAACGCATCGCCCGCCGCGATGTCGCCCTCGAACTCCGCGAGCACCGCCGCGCAGCAGGCCGGAAACGCCCCGATATGCAGCGGCAGCACCACGTGCTGCGCCACCACGTCGCCGTCGGCGTTCATCAGCGCGCAGGAGGCGTCCTGCGACTCGCGCACAATGGTGGAGAAGCCGGTGCGAAACAGCGAGTTCTGCATCTCCTGCACGATGCCGGAGAGCGAGGCCTTCAGCACCTCGAGATCAACCGCGTCGATGGGCATGCCTTATCTCCGCGCCCCGAACTCAGCGCCCGCGCCCTCTCCCCCGCTTGCATCCGAAATCGGGCTTGCCCGATTTCGGCACTAACGGTTGGCCGAAGTCGGATATATCCGACTTCGGCTGGAGAGCCGGAGAGGGGGAAGCCGCTTGCTCAGTGCTCGGGGCTTCCCCCTCCCCGCCCTCCCCCGCAAGCGGGGGAGGGAGCGCGCGCGCATGCTTTGTGGCCAAGATCATCGCTCCTGCGTCACGATCAAATTCTTCCACTCGTCCACCCGCGCGACCTGCCCGGGGCAGATCAGCGTCGTGCAGTCGAACTGGTCGAGCACCGCCGGCCCCGCGAACTCCAGCCCCACGTCGAGCTTCTCGCGCTGATACACCGGGCATTCCACCGTCGCGCCGGCGAAGCGCACGCGCCGTGTCGCACGCTGCGCGTCGACGAGGCTCGCCCCGGAGCGCGAGAAACGCGGCAGCGCGACCGGCGGCACCTTGCCGACGCCGCGCACCCGATAGGACACGATCTCGACCGGCTCGTCCGGCGCGCTGTGGCCGAACATCGCCTGGTGCCGTGCATCGAAGGCGGCACGCAACCGCGCGAGATCGACGGCCGCGTCGCAAGGAATCGTGATCTCGTAGCCCTGCCCGGCATAGCGCATGTCGACCGCGCGCTCGATGCCGGTCTGCGCTTGCGCAAACCCGTCTGCATGCAGGGCGTCGACCGCCTGCGCCACAAGGCCCACGAACATCGCCTCGACGTCGCTCGCCGCCAGCGCGTCGATCGCATCCATCTTCGATTGCACGTAGTCGTGCTTGACGTCCGACATCACGAGGCCAATCGCCGAGTAGACGCCCGGATAGAGCGGCACGATGACGCCCGCCATGCCGAGATCGCGGGCGATGCGCGCCGCGTGCAGCGGCCCGGCGCCGCCGAAGGCGAGCAGCATGAACTCGCGCAGGTCGTGCCCGCGCATGGTGGAGATCGCCTTGATCGCCTCCGCCATCTTGACGTCGATGATGCGCACGATGCCCTCGGCGGCGTCGGTCGCGTCCATGCCGAGCGGCCGCGCCACCCGCTCGACCGCGGCGCGCGCCGCCGTTTCGTCGAGCCGCATGCGGCCGCCGAGAAAGTTGTCCGGACTGAGCAGCCCGAGCAGCAGGTTGCAGTCCGTGATGGTCGGCTCGCTTCCGCCACGGCCATAGCAGGCGGGGCCCGGCACCGCGCCGGCGCTGTCCGGCCCAACCTGCAGCGTGCCGAAGCGGTCGAGCCGCGCCAAGGTGCCGCCGCCGGCGCTCACCGTGTTGATGTCCATCATCGGCACCGCGAGGTCGCGGCCCTCGATCTTGCCGCGGCTCGCGACCGACGGCGCGCCGTCGCGGATCAGCGCGACGTCGCAGGAGGTGCCGCCCATGTCGAAGGTGATGAGATTGCGGTGCCCGGTCATGCGGCACGCATAGGCGCCCGCCGTCACGCCGCCGGCCGGGCCCGACAGCACCGTCGTCACCGCCTTGCGCGCCGCCGCCGCAAACGTCGCCATGCCGCCGTTCGACTGCATGATGTATTTCTGCCGCGTCGTCACGCGCGCCGCGGCAAGGCGGTCGTCGAGCTGCGCGATATAGCGCGCAAGGATCGGCTGCAGGTAGGCGTTGATCACCGTGGTGCTGAGGCGGAAATATTCGCGGATCTGCGGCAGCACCTCGCAGGACAGCGATACGCTGCACACCGGCATTTCCTCGGCGATGATCGCACGCACCCGCTGCTCATGCGCGGGATGCAGGAACGAGAACAGCAGGCACACCGCGATCGATTCGACGCCTTCTGCCTTGAGCGCCCGTATCGTCCTGCGCAACGTCGTCTCGTCGAGCTCGCGCAGCACGCGGCCGCGAAAATCGACGCGCTCCTTCACCTCGCCGGTACGGCTCTGCGGCACCAGCACCTCGGGCTTGTCGAACATCACGTCGAAGATCGCCGGCCCGTACGGCCGCGACTGCTCGCCGACCGGATAAATGCCGCGAAAGCCTTCGGTCACCAGGAGGCCGGTGCGCGCGCCCTTGCGCTCGAGCAGCGCGTTGGTGCCGACCGTGGTGCCGTGGCAGAAGAAGGCGATGTCGTCCGCCGCAATGCCTTGCGCCAGCAGCCCCTCGATGCCGGCAATGATCGCGCGCGACGGGTCGTCCGGCGTCGACGCGACCTTGGCGATCGTCACCTCGCCCGCGGCCTCGTTGAGATAGACGAAATCCGAGAACGTCCCTCCGGTATCAACCGTCACGCGATAACGCGGCATTCCACCAGCCTTGCTCTATTCTTATCTTACACTTGGTCCTCCTCATCCCGAGGAGCCGCGCGAAGCGCGGCGTCTCGAAGGATGGCGGCCAGCACGGTGGCCGACCCCATGGTTCGAGAAGCGCCGCTGCGCGGCGCTCCTCACCATGAGGCGGGGTTAGACCTATAGTGCCTACCGCGCCGCCTTGCCATCCGTCACGCGGCCACCTAATCCTGTCGCAACAAGAACGAGGCGCCCAGATGAAGCTCAAGGACCAGGTCGCGATCGTCACCGGCGCGGGCCGCAATATCGGCGAGGAGATCGCCAGGATGCTGGCCGAGAACGGCGCCAAGGTCGCGGTGGTCGACATGGATGCGGGGCGCGGCAACAAGGTCGCGGACGCGATCGTCGGGCACGGTGGCGAGGCGGCGGCATTCGTCGCCGACGTTTCCTCCGAGGCGGACGTCGCGAAGCTCGTCAAGGACGTGGCCGCCCGATGGGGCCGCGTCGACATCCTGGTGAATAACGCCGCGATCTCCGACAACAAGGACATCCTCGAGATCACCAAGGAGCAATGGGACAAGGTGATCGCCGTGACGCTGACCGGCCCATTCCTGATGGCGCAGCACGCGGCACGCGCCATGGTGGCGGGCAAGCGCGGCGGCAAGATCGTCAACGTCGGCTCGACCTCGGGCTTCTTCGGCCGGTCGCGCGCCGTCGCGTATGCGGCGGCGAAAGGCGGCGTCGCCAACCTCACCCGCGCCATGGCGGTGCAACTCGCCCCGCACAACATCCGCGTCAACGGCGTGGTGCCGAACAAGATCGGCTCGCCGGTCGGCAAGGACGAGTTCGATCCCACCCGGCCGGTGGTCAACCTGCGCGGCCGCAACGGCGTGCCGATGGACATGGCGCGCGCCGTGCTCTTCCTCGTCTCCGACGACTCGGACTTCATCGTCGGCGACATGCTGTTCGTCGACGGCGGCGTCTCGGCGATCCTGGTCGGAGACGCAGCCGCGACCAAGGAAACGCGGCCGGCGAGCTGACGCAGGCGCCAGGCCGCGCATCGAGCGAGCGCATGAGTCCCACCCCGCCGCGCTACCGTCTCGGCGTCGACGTCGGCGGCACGCACACGGATCTCGTGCTGCTCGATGCGGCGAGCGGCGAGCTGATGGTCGAGAAGGTCGCGAGCACGCCGAAAAATCCGGCGCTCGGCGTGCTCGACGGCGTCGCCCGGTTTCTCGCCCGCGGGGTGCGGCCCGAGGCGATCGAGTTCTTCGCCCACGGCACGACGGTGACGACCAATGCGCTGCTCGAGATGCGCGGCGTCAAGGTGGGCCTGCTGATCACCCGGGGCTTCCGCGCCATCCAGGAAATCCAGAACCAGGCGCGCGACGGCAACCTGTTCGACTATTTCTACGCCAAGCCGGCGCCGATCGCGCCGCAGAGCCTCACCAAGGAAATCCCTGAGCGCTCCGATTTCCAGGGCAATGTGCTGGTGCCGCTCGACCACGCCGCCGTGCGCGCCGCCGCGCGCGAACTGAAGGCCGCCGGCGTGTCATCCATTGCGGTGTGCTACCTCTTTTCCTTCGCCAATCCGGCGCATGAGACCGAGACGCGGCGGCTGATCCTCGCCGAGCACCCCGACGCCCATGTGTCGCTGTCATGCGAGGTGCTGCCGCGGCTGCGCGAATGGCCGCGCCTCTCGACCACGCTGATCAACGCCTATCTCGAGCCGGTGCTGGTGCGCTACATCGGGCATCTCAACCAGGGCCTCGACGCGGCGCGCATCGGCACGCAGCAGCGCTTCCTGATGCAGTCGAACGGCGGCGTAATGCCGTTTTCGGCCGCGATCACCGGCGGACGCACGGTGCACACGCTGCTGTCGGGCCCGGCGGCCGGCGCGCAGGCGAGCGCGTACCTGGCCGAGCGCGACGCGAGCGCCGGCTTCGTCACCCTCGACATGGGCGGGACCAGCGCCGACATCGCCTTCATCGAGGGCGGCGTGCCGCTGGAGGTGACCGAGGGCGTGATCGCGCGCCGGCAGATCGATGTGCCGGCGCTCGACATGACGACGATCTCGGCGGGCGGCGGCTCGATCGCCTGGGTCGACGCCGGCGGCTTTCTCAATGTCGGGCCGCACAGCGCCGGCGCCGATCCCGGCCCCGCCTGCTACGGCCGAGGCGGCACGCGACCGACCGTGACCGATGCCGATATCGTCTGCGGCCTGCTCAATCCGGATTATTTCCTCGGCGGCGCGCAGACGCTCGATGTCGCGGCGGCGTCAGCGGCCCTCGCGACGCAGGTCGCCGCGCCGCTCAAGATGAGCGTGCGCGCGGTCGCCGCCGGCATCCGCCGCATCGTCGACATGCGGATGGCCGACGAGATCCGCGTGTTTGCGGCCAAGCGCGGCGTCGACCTTTCCGCCTTCACGCTGCTGCCGTTCGGCGGCGCCGGCGCCGTGCACGCGGCCGCGGTCGCCGACGAGCTCGGCATGCGCCGCATCCTGGTGCCGCCGCGGCCCGGCGCCTTCTCGGCGCTCGGGCTCCTATGCACCGACGTGGTGCACGACTACATCCGCTCCGAGCTGAAACCCCTTGCCGACGTCGCGCCCGAGCATGCCGAGGCGATCTTCCACGCGCTCGAAGCCAAGGCGCGTGAGGAGATCGCTGCCGAAGGCCTCGACCCGGCGCAGGCGCGCTTTTCCCGCGAGCTCGATCTGCGCTACACCGGCCAGGGCTACGAGCTGCGCACGCCGCTCGATGGGCTGTTTGCCGATCATCTCACGCCCGACTCGCTCGCGCGCGCCCGCGAAAGGTTCGACGAGCGCCACGCCCAACTGCACGGCCATGCCGCCAAGGAGCGCCCGGTCGAAGTGGTGAGCTACCGCCTGCGCCTGCGCGTCACCGTGCCGAAGTATCAGCCACGCGACGAGCCGGCGCCCACGTCGCCGCGCGCGCCCACGCCGAAGGGCCGGCGCACCATCCATCTCGACGATGCAAGTGCATGCGAGGCGACGCTCTACGAGCGCGATAGGGTCGACATCGGCACCGCGATCGCAGGGCCGGCGATCGTCGAGCAGTTCGATGCGACGACCGTGATTCCGCGCGGCTGGCGCGCGAGAGTCGACCGGCGGCGCAACTTGATCCTGGAGAAATGCGATGCGCCGTAGGGTGGGCATTGCGCATCCCGTGTCTCTCCGCTTGCGCTCCGCCATGCGGGCGCAATGCCCACGCGCCCGCTGCGCGCCATCGTTCCGCGTGGGCAAGATCGCCGACCGCGTCTGTTTCAATTCATTCGATTGGGCGGGCGGTCTTGCCCACCCTACGGCTTGATCCTGGAGAAGCACGGTGGATAAGGCGAGCACTGCGCCTGCGCTCCGCTCCCCCCGCTCGCGAAGCGAGTGGCGGGGAGGGGTCGGGGGTGGGGGGCGCCGCTTGCTCGGAGCCAGCGGCCGCCGCGCCATTTCGCAGATTCGGAACAAGCGTAGTCCCCCCACCCCGTCCGCCGTCGCTGAGCGACGGCGGCCGACCCTCCCCGCCAACGGGCGGGAGGGTAGCCGTGCTGCGCTGCCGTGCCTTTCTTTGAGTCAGTCGCCACGGTGACGCTCATGGACACCATCACCATCCAGATCCTGCGCAACAAGATCGCGAGCCTGGTCGATGAGATGCATTATCATTTCTATCGCTCCGGCTATTCCACCATCATCCGCGAGTCGCGCGACTTCAGCTGCGTGATCCTCGATCGCACCGGCCGCCTGATCGTCGCGCCGCCGATGTTCTTCCACGCGCCGGTCTATCGCCACCTTGTGGGACGCATCATCGAGACGCACGGTCCCGATATCGCCGAAGGCGATGTCTTCGTGTCGAACCACCCCTACGAGGGCGGGCTGCCGCACGTCTCCGACATGGCGTTCGTCGCGCCGGTGTTCGCCGACGGAGAGATCATCGCCTTCGCGGGCTCGATCGCGCACAAGGCGGACGTCGGCGGCGCGGTGGCGGGCTCGACCTCGGCGAATGCCACCGAGCTCTTTCACGAGGGGCTGCTGATCCCGCCGATCAGGATCGTCGCCGCCGGCAGCGCGCAGCCCGATATCGAGCGCATCATCCTCAACAACAGCCGCCAGCCCGCGCTGGTGCGCGGCGACATGCAGGCGCAGATCGCGGTGACGCAGATGGGCGCCGCTCGGGTGAAGGAGCTGTGCGGCCGCTTCGGCGCCGCGACCGTCACGGCGGCCTTCGCGGCGATCCTCGACGGCGCCGCGCAGGAGCTGCGCGCCACCATCGCCAGGCTGCCGCCGGGCGAGGCCTGCGCCGAAGGCCTGCTCGACAGCGACGGTGTCACCGTCGACAAGCCGATCAAGCTCGCGGTGACGATCACGATCGCCGATGGCCGCGCGACCTTCGACTTCTCGGCGAGCGACCCGCAGGCGCGCGGGCCGGTCAACCTGCGCCCCTCCATGGTCGAGGCGTGCGTGTTCTATTCGCTGATCGGCTGCCTCGGGCCGAAGCTCGCCTTCAACGACGGCATGCGCGACGCCGTAACGCTCGTGCTCGCGCCCCGCACCATCGTCAACGCCGAGCCGCCCGCGCCGGTCTCGAACTACCAGATGGTCAACCTCAAGCTGGTCGACGTGATCCTCGAGGCGCTCGCGACCTTCCACCCGCAACGCGCGATCGCCCATGGCGGCTCGTCGAGCGCGCTCAGCATCGCCTATGCCAAGCCGCGGCCCGGCCAGTCGACCATGCAGTACGAGATCGTGGGCTCGGCCTATGGCGGCGGCATGGGGCATGACGGCGCCTCCGCCACCGCGACGCATCTTTCCAACCTGCACATCACGCCGATCGAGATTCTCGAATCCGAATATCCCTGCCGCGTGATGCGCTTCGACCTCGTGCCCGACTCGGGCGGCGCCGGAGAGTGGCGCGGGGGCCTGAGCCTGCGGCGCGAATACGAGCTGCTCGAGGACGCAACCGTCATCCGCCGCTTCGACAAGACGCGCTTTCCGCCGCAGGGCGTCGCCGGCGGCGGGCCGGGCGGCCGCGCCCGCTTCGTCGTCCGCCTCGGCACGCCCGAGGAGCACGAGACGCGCGCCTCCGCGCGCTACGAGATGAAGGCGGGCGAGCGCTTCCTGCTGCAGAGCGCGGCGGGCGGCGGTTTTGGCGATGCGAACAAACGCGACCGTGCAACGATCGAACGCGATATTGCGGAGGGATATGTCACGAAGGAAGACGCGTAGCCCGGATGGAGCGAAAGCGTAATCCGGGACCGGCGTCCCCGCATTCCGCGGAGTTCACCCTTGGGCTTGCCGAAGGCAAGACCCGAGGGCTCCATGCGGGCTACGACCCTACCTCATGCTCCACAATCCTGTCGCGGCGCGGGTCGAACCGGAAGCGCGGCAGCTGGTCGAGATCGGTGCCGGTCACGCGGATCACCCAGGCCTGCTCGGGATGCGCGGTCGAATGGATCACGTGCGGCGCGTAGAAATGCGTCTTGCCGAAGTCGAGGCGATATTTCGCGGTCGCCTCCAGCACCGCGCCCGGCCCGCTCTCCGGGTTGACGCGCCGCCACTCGGTCATGTCGGTATAGCCGCGCGCGCTCCCGTACACCGCCCACGAGGTGCCGTGGCTGTGCGGGTTGCCGCGCTTGCCGCCGCGCTGCACGTGGGCGAGCACGTGGAAATCGGTCGCGGCGTCGCGATAGAGCAGCCGCTGGCCGGGCGGCGTGTCCCCGGCAAATGCCGAGGCGACGAACGCCGGGTTGGCGAGAAGCGCCGCGAGGCGCTCGCCGACGCGCGCGAGCTTCGCCGGCAACGCATCGTTCGATTGCAGGGTTGCGCGCGTGTCGACGCAGAACCGCTCCAAGTCATAGGCAACGTCATAGCCAACGTCATCAGCCACGCTCGCCTCCCTCGCCGCAAGATCGCCTGCCGCATCGCACGCATAGCGAATTGTCGCGCCTGCTTCAATGCGCGCGCCGCGCGCGTGACAATGCGCCAGGCGCCACGATAGGATCGCGCAAAGTCTTTTCCGGGAGGAAACATGCGACCGCTCCTGCGCGCGGCCTCGATCCCGCTGCTTGCCGCCATCACGGCGCTGCTCGCCGGCCATGCCGGCGCCGAGGACGCCTATCCTTCCCACCTCGTGCGCATCGTGCTGCCGACCGCGAGCGGCTCGACCACCGACACGCTCGCCCGCCTCATCGCCGACCGGCTCGGCCAGATCTGGTCGCAGTCGGTGATCGTCGAGAACATCCCGGGCGGCGCGATGAACGTCGGCGCGACCCACGTCGCGCGGGCGACGCCGGACGGCTACACGCTGATGCTCGCGCCGCCCTCGCCGCTGACCATCAACGACCTGCTCTACCGCGACCTTTCCTACGACCCGCATAAGTTCGTGCCGGTCGCGACGCTTGCGAAAATCGCCAACGTGCTCGCGGTGCGCAACGACCTGCCGGCAAAGTCCGTGCAGGAGCTGATCGCCTATGCGAAGGCCAATCCGGGCAAGCTCACCTTCGGCTCGCAGGGCGTCGGCTCGACCGCGCATCTCTCCGGCAGCCAGCTCGAGGTGCTCGCCGGCATCAAGATGGTGCACGTGCCCTATCGCGGCGCCGTGCCGGCGCTCAACGACCTGATCGCCGGGCGCATCGACATGTTCTTCGACACGCTCACGACCTCGGTGCCGCTGTGGCGCGGCGGCAAGCTACGCATCCTCGCGGTCGCGAGCCCGGAGCGCTCGAAAGCCGTGCCTGAGCTGCCCACCATCGCCGAGTCGGGCGTGCCCGGCTTCCGCTCGGTCACCTGGTTCGCCCTGGTGGCGCCGCCGGGCACGCCGGATGCGATCGTGCAGAAGGTCAATCGCGACGTTAACACGGCGCTGCACGATCTCGCCGACAAGCTCACCGCCATCCGCCTCGAGCCGATGCCCGGCACCACCGCCGACGCCGCGCGCTTCATCGCCGAGGAGACGGCGCTGTGGGGGAGAGTGATCCGGGAGTCGCACATCGAGCCGCGCTGAGAAGACCGCGAATAGTGAGTGGCGAATAGCGAGTAGGGAAAGCAGCCGACCTACTCGCTACTCGCTACTCGCTACTCGCAATTCGCTACTCGCCTTCTTCCTTGGCTCGCCCATCAGCGCCGGCTGAAACAGCACCGCCGAGGTGAGCGTGCAGGCAAGCGACAGCGCGAGCAGCTTACCCATGCTCGACGTGCCGGGATGGGCAGAGAGCCACAGGCTGCCGAACGCGGTCGCGGTCAACAGCGCGCTGAAGAACACCGCGCGGGTGAGCGCCGACTGCAGAAAGTCGGTCTGCCCGCGCCGCCACGCCAGGATGTAGTAGATCTTGAACGCGACGCCGACGCCAAGCAGCACCGGCAGCGCGATGATGTTCGCATAGTTGAGTGCGAAGCCCGTGAGCGCGCAGATTTCCAGCGTCGCGGCGGCGGCGACGATCAGCGGGACCAGCGTCAGCAGCACGTCGCCGAAGCGTCGCAGCACGATCCACAACAGCAGCGCGATCGAGACGAGCGCGACGGCAGCCGCCTCCTCGAACGAGCGCACGATGGTGTCGCCCCATTCGAGCGTCGAGATTCCCTGGCCGGTCGCGGTCGGCGCGGCGGCGAGCACGGCGCGGGCGAACTGGCGCATCACCGCGTCGTCGTTGCTGTCGCCCTTGGGGGCGATCTCGACGCGGGCGCGGTTGCCGCTCGCGACCCAGTTCTCCACCAGCGACTTGGGCAGGCTCGCCCGCGTCACCGGGGCGGCCTGCAGCCCGTCGCGCAGATCGGCGAGGTCGAGCCGGAGCGGGGTGACGAACGCCGCCTGCACGGCGGCGCGATGCGCCGCGTCGGAATCGGCGAGCTTCGTCAGCGCCTCGGCGAGGCGGCGCGCCGCGTCGGCGCCGCGGCCCTTGGCGTCGCCGGCGGTCTGGCGCAGCTGCGCGGCGCCGCTGCGCAGCGCCGCCACGTTCTCGCCGTCGCTCGGCGCCGGCTTCGTGCCGCGCTCGAGCGAGGCATGCAGCGCGGCCGCGGCCTTGTGGATGAGGTCCAGCTTGCGCGCCTGGTCGGTCGGCACGAAGCTGTCGATGGTGCGCGTCTGCGCCACCTGCGGCAGCGCCGCCAGACGCTTGGCGAGCTTGTCCGCCTCCTCGGGCGTGTTGTCGAGCACCTGCGCCGCATTGAGGGCGTTCGACGGATCCTTGCTCAGCTCGCGGACGGTCGCGATCGACTCCGAATTGGCGTCGCGCAGGTGCAGCGGGTCGAAATCGAACTGCAGCTTGGCGAGCGCCGGCAGGCCGACCAGGCTCAGCGCCGCCGTGAACGCGATGATCCAGTAGCGGTGCCGCTTCAGCCAGTTGTCGACCGGCGCGAGCGCCGGCAGCCGCAGCGAGCGCGGCTCGGTCGGCGGCGGCATGACGGCGAGCAGCGCCGGCAGCAGCGTGAGGCTCGCCGCGTAGGCGACCACCATGCCGGCGCCCGCGATGGTGCCGAGCTGCGCCAGGCCCGAATAGGGCGTCGGCAGGAACGACAGGAAGCCCGCCGCCGCGGCGCCGGCCGCCAGCGTGAGCGGCGCGCCCACCCGGTCGGCCGATTGCCGCAGCGCGGCAAGCAGGTCGCCGCTCGCGTGGCGCTCGGCGCGGTAGCGCACCGTGAACTGGATGGCAAAATCGGCGCCGAGGCCGAGAAACAGCACCGCGAAGGCGACCGAGATCGGATTGAGCGCGCCGAACATCAGGAGACCGATCGCGGCCGTGACGACGAGGCCGGCGAACAAGGTGATGCACACCGCGACCACGAGGCGCGCCGAGCGCAGCGCGAGCCAGAGGATCGCGATGATGATGACGCCGGTGAGGATGCTGTTGCGGACGAGGCCCTCGTTGGCGCTGGCCAGCTCCTCGTCGGCGATCACCGCCGGGCCGGTGATGCGCACGCGCGCGCCGTCGACCGCGGCAAGCTTGAGCTTCTCCACCGACGCGCGGATCGCGGCGACGCCGGCGGCGGCGGGCTCGAGCTCGCCCGCCTTGAGATAGGGCAGCACCGCGATGAAGCGGCGCAGCTGCGATGGCTCGACCGCGCCGCCCGCGAGCATCGCCTTCCAGGAGAAATCCGCCGGCTGGTTCGCCTCGATCTTCTCGATCGGCGCCGCGGCGAAATCGAGCGTGCTCGCCATGGCGTCGAGCGGGATCTCCTGCTGCTGCACGCCGAGCAGCGCGAAGGACAGCGCCTGGACGAGGCCGCGCAGGCTCGGGTCGCTCGCGAGCGCGCCGAGCAGCGGACCGGCGCGGGTCAGGCGATCGGTCATGCCGGCGAGCCGGTCGGGCGGCAGGTAGAGGAGGCCGTTGCGGCGGAAGAACTCGTCCCCGCCCTGCACGGCGACGGAGCGGAAGAGATCCTTGCGCTGGCCGATATCCTGGGCGAGCGCCTGCGCGGCGGCGTCGGTCTTCTCCGCCGTCGGCCCGTCGACCACGACGAGGATGAGCTGGATGCTCTGGGGGAATTCCCGGTGGTAGGCGATCTCGCGCTGGCGCCAGTCGAGATGCGGCGACATCAGGTCGTCGATATCGGCGTCGATCGTGTAGTTGCGCACCGTATAGGCCGCCGAGCCGACCGCGAGCACGAGGACGACGAAGATCACGCCCCAGGGATGCCGCGCGCAAAAGCCGACGACCCGAATGATCGATCGCGTCAACATCCTGGGCCCTCAACGGCACGGAAATAGCGCATGTCCCGGCGAAGAACACGCGAGGGACATGCGCCCGATCCAACAGGCGCGCACCGCCGCCGGGCTCGCCCTATTAGACCTTAACTCCGTACCAGCCGTTCGGTTTCCTCAAGTCTCGTCCTGTCCAGGAGCATTTATAGTCATCCACTCCGGCGCCGCCCAGAAAATTTTGCCGCACGTTTTTCCACGAAGGCGCGCACGCCCTCGGCGTAGTCGGGCGAGAATCCAGCCTCGCGCTGCAGGTCGCGCTCGAGATCGAGCTGGGCGTCGAGATCGTTCGTTTCCGCCGCATCGAGCGCGCGCTTGATCAGGTCGAACGCGACGGTCGGGCCAGCCGCGAGCTGGGCGCACAAGGCTGCAGCCTCGGGCATCAGCCGCTCGTCGTCAAACACCTTCCAGATCAAGCCCCAGGCCTGCGCGGTCTCGGCCGCGAGCGGCTCGGCCGTGAGCGCAAGCGCGCGCGCCCGCGCGGCGCCGACGAGGCGCGGCAGCAGCCAGGAACCTCCGGCATCGGGCACGACGCCGATCTTGGCAAAGGCCTGGATGAACCGCGCCGAGCGCGCCGCGAGCACGATGTCGCAGTGGAGCGCGATGCTCCCGCCCGCCCCTGCCGCCGTGCCATTCACCGCCGCAACCGTCGGAAACGGCAGCGCGCGCAACTGGCGCACCAGCGGATTGTAGAGCGTGTCGAGCGATCGCCCGAGATCGCGCGGCGGCGCGCTGCCGTCCTGCACCCGGTCGCTCAAGTCCTGTCCGGACGAGAAAGCGCGCCCGGCTCCGGTGAGGAGCAGCGCGCGGCACTCCGCATCGGCCTGCGCCTCCGCGAGCGCCGCGCGCAGCGCCCGGTGCATGTCCTCGTTGAAGGCATTGAGCCGGTGCGGCCGGTTGAGCGTGACGATGCGAAAACCCGGACGACGGTCGACGAGAACGGATGGCTGGTCGGTCATGGGCCCTCCCGGCGAATGAACACGCAGATTTTATGGGCGCGCAGCCCCGCCAAAAGCAACCGGGCGCTTGCGCGACCGCCTCCCCGGCACCGATATTAGCGGCGAGAATTCCTGCCCACGGAGCCCCCCCATGCAGACCAAGCAATATCCGGTCACCCACACGGACGCGGAATGGCGCAAGCTGCTCACCCCCGAACAATATGACATTCTGCGCGGCCACGGCACCGAACGGCCGGGAAGCTGCGCGCTCAACTACGAGAAACGCGCCGGCACGTTCACGTGCGCGGCCTGCGGGCAGACCCTGTTCAGGTCGAAGACCAAGTTCGAGAGCGGCACCGGCTGGCCGAGCTTCAACGATCCCGAGCCCGGCGCGACCGAGACCACCGAGGACACGAGCTACGGCATGATCCGCACCGAGGTGAACTGCAGCCGCTGCGGCAGCCATCTCGGCCACGTCTTCCCCGACGGCCCGCCGCCGACGCACCTGCGCTACTGCATCAACGGCGTGGCGATGAATTTCAAGGCGGAATGAGCATGATCGCCGCGCGGCCGGCCGATCGCCGGCGCCGGCGATTTTTAGAACCTGCGCACCAGATCGCCCTGCCACGCGGCCTCCGGCCATCCGTGCCGTCCACGCGCCCGGTTGAGTTCGTCGAGATACGCGACGACCTCGTCGCCGGCATAACCCAGCGCCCGCAGCAGGCAGCCGATGACGGTGCCGGTGCGCCCCGTTCCACCCGCGCAATGAATGACGATGCCTTCGTGCCGGCTGATCTTGTCGCCGGCGACCGCGACAGCGTCGCGAATGAGACGCTCCTCCTTGACCGGCTCCAATGGCGAATCCCCGGACACCAGATCCTCGAGCCTGGCCGCATGCGCCATGTGCAGGGGAGACGGCGAATAGTGTGGCCGCGTATCGGTCAGGCAGATCACGTGGCGAAACTCCAGCCGCCAGATTTCCGCCCATGGCGTCGCAGGGGACGGATACGACATCCCGGCAATACGCACCCGCTTGTCCGTCACCGTGTAGAACTGCGACGGCACCGCGAGGCCGGCCACATTCGGCATATCGGATGCGCGCAACAGCGGCGGCCGATGGACGGACGCGACGGGGCCCGCCGGAGAATCGCGCGACATGGTGTTCAATGCTCGGGCAGCGCGGGGGCCAGGAAAACCGTCCGCTGATTTTGCACGATGGGGGTTCGTCGGCAACGGGCGGGAGAAAGGTGCCGCGAGCGTCTCGCGTTCGAACTCGCGGCCGCAATGGTATCGCGATGTCGAGCGAAAGTTGCCGTTGCGTTTGACCTATATCAATACGTGGTGGCGCCGAATGGTTAATAAAGCAAGTCGGAATAAAAAGGCGTGCGCGCGTCTTCCCAGGCTCGGTATTTGGCCTTCGGTGATGCGATACATGGGTGGGTATTCCACCAGCACGATGTACGGGGACGCGAAAAATGACCGCATCTCCCGACATGCGCCGCTGAAAAACCGGCAGAGACATACGACGGGCCGCCCCCGCCCGGGCAGACGATGAGTCATGCCGAAGCGCTGACCGCAGCGGCGACTGTTCGCGAGAGTGCGCCCGAACAGGAGCAAGGCCGTGCCACTCGAACCATCGTTGCAGAACGCGTTGCTGGCTGCCGTGCCAAATCTGCGCGCTTTCGCGCTTTCGCTTTGCGGCAGTATCGATCGCGCCGACGACCTCGTGCAGGAAACGCTCCTACGCGGCATCGCGAACATCCACCTGTTCACGCCGGGGACGAATCTCGCGGCGTGGCTCACCACCATCTTGCGCCATACGTTCTTCAACGAGTGCCGCAGGCGCGGCCACAGCGTCGAGGACCCGAAGGGCTCGTATGAGGCGACGTTGACGACGCAGCCCGAGCAGGAGGGCTGCGCGCAGGCCACCGAGCTGCGCGCCGCACTGCTGAAGCTGCCGCTCGACCAACGCGACGCAATCATCCTTGTCGGCGGTGAGGGCCGATCCTACGAAGAGGCCGCCAAGATCTGCCACTGCGCAGTCGGCACCATCAAGAGCAGGACGAATCGCGCGCGTACGAGACTCGCCGAGCTCATGTCGATCGAGCAGCTCGAGGACATCGGACCCTCACCCTCGATCCAGGCCGCGCTGTGCAACGACAATCTGTGCTGGGCCGCGTGAAACCGATCTCGATGCGAGGCTTGCATGAAGTTTCGCTGGATCGTCGCGGCCGCGAACCTGCTCGCCGGTGACCATCCGCACGCGACGGGCGGCCTGCTCGGTCATCTCGATGGCAGCCGCGACTGGCATCCGATCACGACCGCGCCGTTCAATCGCGACCTCGGGGCGCGTATCCAGGATCCGCACGGCCTGCAGGTCCCGTTTCCGTGCCGCCAGACCGCCGCAGGCTGTATCAATTCCGATCTCGGCATCCACATGGAGATCGAACCGGTCGCATGGCGCGCCTGGCCGGATGCGGCTTGACGCAGCGATCGCAAAAAGCCCCGGGCCGCAAGCCCGGAGCTCTTGCTTTGCGGGCCGGCTCAGCGCTTCGGACAAGGCCTATCGCCTCTCGCCGTCGCTCGCGAACATATCGTCAATATCCTTGCGCCGGTCGAGCACGCGCAGGATCTCCGGGCCCGAGTCGCGCACGACCCGATAGAACACGACGAGCGGCCCGGCCGCGATCGCGCGCAGCCCGGGGCGCACCTCGTCGCGCGCGCGGCCCGCGAAGGGGCGCGCCGCGAGCGTGCGGCAGGCGGCGCCGACGTCGCGCACCGTCTTGTCGGCGGTGAGCCGGCCGGCGATCCTCGCGTAGTGCTGCCAGGCCTCGGCGAGGTCGGCGAGCGCGGCCGGCGACCACACGGGCGGCCGGCTAGGCGCGGCCATGGCGCTCGTTCTGCCGGCGGAGAAATTCCTCGACGTCGAGGGTATCGCCCGCCGCCGCCTCGAGCGCGCGGCTGCCCATGTCGATCTCGACGCGCAGCGCCAGCAGCTTCTCGATATGGGACAGCAACTGCCGGCCCAAGCGCTCCTGATCGCTCGCGGGCAGGCGCGCAAGCGCTTCGACGGCGCGTTCGATCGCGTTGGCCATTTTCGCTTGATCCATCCCGTCGTGTTCTTAGCCGGTCGCCGCGCCGGCGCAAAATTTTCCCCGCCCGATGGAACCATCCGGACAAATCCGCCGTTGGCCCGACGGGCCGGGGCGCGGCAGTGCGCGGGGATATCCCGGGAACAAACCGTGCGGGAGAGCCGGATCGTGGCGCGAACCGACGTGCGCCGCGACGCCGGCCAGCAGAAGGGGAGAGCGCGATGGCGCAAGAGACTGTCGCCCGGCCGGCGGAAAAATTTCCCGCCCCGGCAAAGGTCGCAATCAGGCTCGTCGTCAATGGCGTCGCGCACGACCTGCACGTCGCGCCCTGGACCACGCTGCTCGATGCGCTGCGCGACCGCCTCGATCTCACCGGCACAAAGAAGGGCTGCGACCACGGCCAGTGCGGCGCCTGCACGGTGCTGGTCAACGGCCGGCGGATCAATTCCTGCCTCGCGCTCGCCGTGATGAAGGACGGCTCGCAAGTCACCACCATCGAGGGGCTGGCGAGCGGGCCGACGCTGCACGCGCTGCAGCAGGCGTTCATCGAGCACGACGCCTTCCAGTGCGGCTACTGCACGCCCGGCCAGATCTGCTCGGCCGCCGGGCTGATCGCCGAGGGCCGCGCCCGCACGGCCGACGACATCCGCGAGCTGATGAGCGGCAACATCTGCCGCTGCGGCGCGTACCCGAACATCCTCGCGGCGATCGAATCCGTGCTCCGGCGCGACGGCGAGGCGGGACAATGAACAATTTCGCCTATTCGCGCGCCGCCGACGTGGACGATGCCGTGCGCCAGATCGCGGCCGAGCCGACCGCCCGCTTCATCGCCGGCGGCACCAACCTGATCGATCTCATCAAGGAGGACGTCGTGCGGCCGACGCGGCTCATCGACATCACGCGCCTGCCGCTGCGCACGGTCGAGGAGACCGCCGACGGCGGCCTGCGCATCGGTGCGCTCGTGCCCAATTCCGATCTCGCCTGGCACCCGCAGGTCGAGCGGCGCTACCCGCTGCTCGCGAGCGCGATCCTCGCCGGCGCCTCGGCGCAGCTGCGCAACATGGCGTCGACCGGCGGCAACCTGATGCAGCGCACGCGCTGCTACTACTTCTACGACGTGGCGACGCCGTGCAACAAGCGCGAGCCGGGCTCCGGCTGCGCCGCCATCTCCGGCCTCAACCGCATGCACGCGATCCTCGGCACGAGCGAGCACTGCATCGCGACGCATCCGTCCGACATGTGCGTCGCCCTCGCGGCGCTCGACGCGCGCGTGCGCGCGGTTGGCGGCGCGGGCGAGCGCACCATCCCGTTCGCATCCTTCCACCGGCTGCCCGGCAACGCGCCCGAGCGCGACACCAACCTGCAGGCGGACGAGATCATCACGGCGGTCGAGCTGCCGGCGAAGGGATTTGCCGTAAACTACAGCTACCTCAAGATTCGCGACCGCCTCTCCTACGCGTTCGCACTCGTCTCGGTCGCGGCCGCGCTCGAGCTTGCCGGCGATACCGTCAAGGAGGCGCGGCTCGCGCTCGGCGGCGTCGCCCACAAGCCGTGGCGCGACCGCGAGGCGGAGGACGCGCTCAAAGGCAAGCCGGCGACGCCGGACAATTTCCTCCGTGCCGCCGACACGCTGCTGCGCGGCGCCCGCGGCTTCGGCGGAAACGACTTCAAGATCGAGCTGGCGCGCCGTGCGGTCGTGCGCGCGCTCGGCCAGGCGGCGCGCGGCACGCCGCAATCGCAGAGCGACAAGCGGATCGCGTGAGGCTGCCATGACCCGTTCGTTGACCAGCATGCGCACCGCAACCGGCACCGACTATATCGGCATGCCGGTTTCCCGCGTCGACGGCCGCCTGAAGGTGACCGGCACCGCCAAATACGCCGCCGAGTACAACGTGCGCGGCCTCGCCCACGGCCATGTCATCGGCTCGCCCATCGGCAAGGGCCGCATTCGGCGCATCGACGCCCGCGACGCGCTCGCGATCGACGGCGTGATCGACGTGCTGACCCACGAGCATCGCCCGCCGCTCGCGGCGGCCGACGAAAAGTACCGGGACGACGTCGCCCCGTCCGGCGCGCCGTTCCGGCCGCTTTACGACGACAAGATCCGCTTCAGCGGCCAGCCGGTCGCCCTGATCCTCGCCGAGGAGCCGGAGATCGCGCGCTTTGCCGCCTCGCTCGTGCGGATCGTGTACGTGCAGCGGGAGCACGTCACCGATTTCGCGGCGCAGCGGCGGCGGGGCGCGAAGCCGAATCGGGAGGACGAGTACGAACCGCGCGGCAATGCGGCCGATGCGTTCGCGCAGGCGCCGGTGCGGATCGAGTGCGAATACCGCATGCCGATCGAGCATCACAACCCGATGGAGACCTTCGCGGCGACCGCCGTGTGGGAAGGCGACGACCACATCACCGTGTTCGACAAGACGCAAGGCGCGCTGAACAGCCGCAACTACCTCGCCGACGTGCTCGGGCTGCCGCGCGACAAGGTGCGGGTGATCGCGTCCTTCGTCGGCGGCGCGTTCGGCTCCGGCCTGCGGCCGCAATATCAGCTGCCGCTGGCGGGCCTCGCGGCGCGCGCGCTCAAGCGGTCGGTGCGCGTCGCGCTCACGCGCCAGCAGATGTTCAGCCTCGGCTATCGTGCCGCCAACGCGCAGACGCTCGCGCTTGGCGCCGGGCGCAACGGCCGCCTCGTCGCGTTCCGCCACGAAGCGGTCAGCATGACCTCGCGGTTCGAGGATTTCCAGCGCAACCTCGTCGGCTGGTCGAACCAGCTCTACGGCTGCGCCAACAGCACGCTCCGCCAGAAGCTCGTCAAGCTCGACCTCAACACGCCGTGCGACATGCGCGCGCCGGGCGGCGCCGAGGGCATGTTCGCGATCGAATGCGCCATGGACGAGCTCGCCTATGCGGCCGACGTCGATCCGCTCGAGCTGCGGCTGATCAATTACTCGGACATCGACCAGAGCGAGGGCAAGCCGTACTCGAGCAAGGAGCTGCGCGAGTGCTACCGCCAGGGCGCGGAGAAATTCGGCTGGAGCAAGCGCAGCTGCGCGCCGCGCTCGATGCGCGAGGGCCAGGAGCTGATCGGCTGGGGCATGGCGACCGGCATCTGGGAAGCCTTCCAGGTGACGGCGAGCGCGCGCGCCGTGCTCGGCCGCAACGGCGACCTCGAGATCGCCAGCGCCTTCACCGACATCGGGCCCGGCACCTACACGATGATGACGCAGATCGCGGCGGAGACGCTCGGCGTGCCGATCCACAACGTGGTCGCCAAGCTCGGCGATTCGTCGCTGCCGCCGGCGCCGGTCGAGGGCGGCTCGTGGACCGCGGCGTCGCTCGGCAGCGCGGTGCTCGCCGCCTGCCACGGCGTGCGCCGCGAATTGCTGCGGCACGCGCAGGCGATCGAGCGCTCGCCGCTCGCCGGCGCCAGCCTGGGCGACGTCGCCTTCGTCGATGGGCAGATCCGGGTGAAGCACGATCCGGCGCGCGCGGTCGCGCTCGCCGACGCGATGCGCGCCGGCAAGGTCGAGCGCATCGAGCAGGAGGCGACCGCCGCGCCGCGCGACGCCGACAAGCACGCGGCGTTCGCCCATTCGGCGATCTTCGCCGAGGTGAGGGTCGACGAGGAGCTGGGCGTGATCCGGGTGACGCGCGTCGTCGACGCGGTCGCGGCCGGCCGCATCATCAATCCGAAGACGGCGGCGAGCCAGATCCTCGGCGCGGTCGTCGGCGGCATCGGCATGGCGCTGCACGAGGAGACATTGATCGACCACGCGCTCGGCCGGCCGATGAACCACAGCCTCGCCGAATACCACGTGCCGGTGAATGCCGATGTGCATGCCATCGACGTGATCTTCGTCGCGGAGAACGACGCGGCGATCAACCCGCTCGGCGTCAAGGGCCTCGGCGAGATCGGCATCGTCGGCACCGCGGCGGCGATCGCCAATGCGGTCTATCACGCAACCGGCAAACGCGTGCGCGATCTGCCGATCACGCTCGACAAGGTGATGGGGTGGACCGGCGAGCTGTCGGCGACGTGATCCATCCGGCGTCCGCACTCCAGTCGGCGCTTTGCGCCGCCCGAGTGCCGCTAATTGAGAGCTCTCCAGGCGACCTCGGCGAGCTGCCCCAGTCCGGCGCCGGCCAACATGCACACAATCGCTATGAGCGAATACGGATTTCGACGGGAAATCGGTGGAAACCAATTTCCGCATATGGCGATCCCCACGACGAGCCCAATCGATGTTCCGATCATGAGAAACGGATCGTAGTCGTTGTGCATCTCGACAAAGACCCAATCGATCGCGATCGCCGCCAAGGATCCAAATCCGAGCCAGATGAAAAAGCTTTTGAATTTTTCCGACACGCCTCCCCTCCCCCGCCTGCGACCTCAACCTCGCCGCGCATCATAGCGCGACGCTGATTCGGCCGGGTAGCCACTGCGGGGCAAAAAATGTTCTTCCCCCGCCCTCGTCCGTGTCGTAAGTGGCGAAAACGGGACACGCCGACTTGCGTCCCGCACCGGAGAGGCAAGGCCAGCCATGCCCGACACGATCATCGAGCTGCGCAGCGACACAAAAACCCGGCCGAGCGAGGGCATGCGGGCCGCGATGGCGGCGGCCGCGGTCGGCGACGAGCAGTCGAACGAGGACCCGAGCGTCAACGCGCTCACCGAGCGGGTCGCCGCCCTGCTCGGCAAGAAGCGCGGCATCTTCGTGCCCTCGGGCACCATGTGCAACCTGATCGCCGTGATGGTGCATTGTCGCTACGGCGACGAGATCCTCGCGGCCGACATCTCGCATCTGATGTCGTCGGAATCCGGCGGCGCCGGGCTCTCGGGTGCGCTCGTCCGCGCGCTGCCGTCGCAGCGCGGCATCTTCACCGGCGCGCAGGTGACGGCGGCGCTGCGGCCGCAGAAGATCAACGCGCCGAAATCGCGCCTCGTCCACGTCGAGCAGACCGTCAACCGCGGCGGCGGCGCGATCTGGTCGCTGGAGGCATTGGGCGACGTCGCGCGTGCCGCCAAGGAGGCGGGGCTTGCGCTGCACATGGACGGCGCGCGGGTGCTCAACGCGGTGGTCGCGACCAATGTGAGCGCGAAGCAATACGGCGAGCTCTGCGACAGCCTGTGGCTCGACCTGTCGAAAGGCCTCGGCTGCCCGGTCGGCGCCGTGCTGGTCGGCGACGACGACTTCATCGCCGCAGCGCTGCAATGGAAGCACCGCCTCGGCGGCGCCATGCGCCAAGCCGGCGTGATCGCGGCCGCCGGCCTCTACGCGCTCGACCACAACGTCGAGCGCCTGCGCGTCGATCACGACAATGCGCGGCTCTTGGCAGAGCGGCTCACGGCGATTGCCGGCATCACCGTGCTCGCGCCGCAGACCAATATCGTGTTCTTCGACGTCGGCGCGACCGGCATCGACGCGCCCGATCTCGCCCGCGCGCTCGCCAAGGAGGGCGTGCTGATCGGCCCGCAGGACAAGACCTCGCTGCGCGCGGTGACCCATCTCGACGTCGATGCCGCCGGCGTCGAGGCCGCCGCCGCGGCGGTCGCGCGGATCGTTAGTCGCGCCGCGCATTGAGATGCGACCATCCCGAGCGGGGCAGGCACGATGCCCGCAAGGAGGGGGCGATCTCCGCGGATGCGGGGCTGGTGAAGAAATTCTTGCGACGACGAGCGCGCCGGGTGCGGAATGTTTCCGCGCCGCGCCGTGCGTCAGCGTCTCATGCGCGTCCGGTGCGCCGTAGGCAGCGCCGACAGGAGCGTGCGCTCACTTCCGTACGCACAACCCCGTCATCCGGCTATCCTGCGGACATTCATTTCCGTTCGGAGCTCCGGTCGAGCAAATGATCGACACCAGGACCTCATCGTCACCGCATTTAGCTGTTTTGTCGCCGGTGATGATGCGAAACGCTGCCGCAGCGGCGGCGCCTTGCGGCCCAGCTGGCCCAGGCGGTCCAGCCGGTCCAGGCGGCCCTTGCGGCCCTGGCTCGCCTTTTGGGCCGATCGCCCCCGTCTGCCCTGGCGGCCCGCGATCGCCCTTCGGACCTGCGTCGCCCCTTGGGCCGACGGCCCCCATCTGCCCTGGCGGCCCGGGATCGCCCTTCGCACCGACGTCGCCCTTTGGTCCTTTCGGTCCCGCGTCGCCTGCTTGACCTGGCGGTCCCGACGGGCCCTGCGGTCCGGGCGGACCCGAGCAGTTGAGAAGCAGCGCACACAGGAGCGTAACCGGCAACAGCGCACCCTTCATGACCACCCCCCTTATTCGCTTGCTGCACTCACGAGCGGCGCGACGATGTGGATGGAATTCGCCGCCGTAAGCCGTCGGATGGTTGGCGTTGGCCGCAGCCTTGGCAAGGCGGTCGTTTGTCGCGCGCCATCGGCTGTTGGTAATCATCCCCGCTCCTGTCATGCTGCGCCGCGCCAAGCCGACCGGGAGAGCCACCGATGACCACGACCGTCGAAGTGCTGGCTGCGGCGTTCAAGGACGCCGGCACGCCCTTCATCGTCGGGCATCCGGGCGGCGAGTCGGTCGAGCTGATGGAGGCGGCGCGGGCGCGGCAGATGCGCTTCCTGCTGATGAAGCAGGAGGTGGCGGGCGCGATGCTGGCCGCGACCTGGGGCGACATCACCGGCAGCCCGGGCGTGTGCATGTCGACGCGCGGCCCGGGCGCGACCAACATGGTCAACGGTGTCGCGCATGCCTTCCTCGACCGCTCGCCGCTGATCGCCATCACCGACGCCTATTCGCGCCCGACCTACGAGACCGGCCTGCGCCAGCGCCTCGACCAGCAGGCGATCTACGCGCCGATCGTGAAGTGGAGCACGGTGATCGACGCCAAGACGGTGCGCCAGCAGGTGCGCCGCGCCATGCGCACCGCGACCGGCGCGCCGCCTGGCCCGGTGCATTTCGAGTTCCCGCAGAGCGAGGCGACGCGCGAAGCCGGCGACTACGTCGCCGAGCCGCCGCTGATGCCGCACTGGATCACGCCGGGGCCGGACCGCGCCGACCTCGAGCCCGCGCTCGACATGCTCGGCAAGGCGCGGCGGCCGATCCTGATCGCCGGCCTCGGCGTCTACTGGTGCGGCGCCTCGGCGGAATTCGTCGCCTTCGCCGAGCGGCTGGGCGCGCCGGTGCTCACCACCACCAAATGCAAGGGGCTCATCCCCGAGGATCATCCGCTGCGGGCCGGCTGCATCATCGGCGGGTTGATCGAGCGCAAGCTGGTGACGCAAGCCGACCTGATCGTCACCGTCGGGCTCGATGCGGTCGAGCTGCAGCCCAAGCCCTGGCCCTATACGCTCCCGGTGCTGTCGCTCGCCAGCGTGCCGAGCGTCGACGCGCTGGTGCCGGCCGACCCGGAGATCGTCGGCGATCTCAAATCCGTGCTGGCGGGGCTCGCCCAATGGGCGCCGGAGGGCGCCGGCTGGGGCGAGAAGGTGGCAAAAGATTTCCGCGCGGACGTGCGCGACGCGCTCAACACGCCGGCGAGCGGCCTGTCGCCGCAGCGGGCGATGGAAGTCGCCCGCGCGGTCCTGCCGCGCAACACGATCGCGACCTGCGATGCCGGCGCGAGCCGCCTGCTCGTTGTGCAGAAGTGGGAGGCGTACGGCCCGCGCGAGTTTCTCACCTCGAACGGCCTCGCCTCCATGGGCTACGCGGTGCCGGGCGCGCTCGCGGCCCGCATCGCGTTTCCCGACCGGCCCGTGGTGGCGTTCACGGGCGACGGCGGCTTCCTGATGACGATCGCCGAGCTGCAGACCGCGCAGCACGAGAACCTGCCGATCATCGTGCTGGTGCTCGACGACCAGGAGATCGGCATGATCCGCGTCAAGCAGGAGATCAAGGGCATCCCGCTGCACGGCGTCAAGATCGGCGGCGTCGACTGGGAGAAGCTCGCGCACGCCTTCGGTGCCGACGGCGTGACGGTGGACACCGAGCAGGGCCTCGCCAACGCGCTCACGGCGGCGATCCAATCCAAGCGCACGACCGTCATCGGCGTGCACATCGACGCCTCCGGCTACGTCGCGCAGTTCAACGCGCTGCGGGAGCTGTAGGCCAAAATATGTTGCGCTCGCGCCCGGGCCGATCAGCCCGGCCTCGTTTCGCAGCGGTCGTCGCCGCCCCCGGAACCCGTATCAGAGCATAGTTTCAATCAAAACAACCTGTGTTATGCTTGATGGCGTCGGATGCGGCCAAGGAGGTCCCCACCTTGGAAAGCCGTTCGCGGACAATGCCTCGCTCCTCCGGCGACGCTTTTCCGCCGCGCGCGCGGACCGCCGAACATCGCGAGCCGAGCATCCACGCACCCGGCTTGCGGCATTTGTCGTCGATGAACGGAATTTGCTGCCGGCGCCGCAGGGCAATACCGACGAATGTCCGCACCGCTCGTCGCGGGGGCACGGATGTCGCCGCCGAATAGCAACAACGCCTTCCGCTTCTCGACCGAGCACTACGGCGAGCGGGATCGCCTGTCCGCCTGGCGCGACATCTTCGGCCGCACCGTGGTCGGTCTCGACATTGATCCGTTGACGCCAGAACGCTTCCGTTCCGAGGCGACAATGCGGGTTTCCCGGTCTCGCAAGACGTCGGCCGTCCATCTGAGCCACTCGTCCGGCCTGATCGTCGATGACGATTTGTCGTTTGCCGTCGCGCCTGCGGAGCGCTGGACGGCAACGCAGCTCGGGCGAACGGCTGCGCTCGGCCGGGCGATGGCATCCTCATGTGGAATGGCGTTGTTGGACAGATGACGTTGCCGACAGCCACGCGTTTCAGCACCTTTCGGGTGCCCTTCGCCGCCATCGACCCGCTGGTGCCGGATCTGACCGCCAAGGTCGCGACGCGCCTTCACGCCCGGGGGCCGGCAGTGCAGCTCCTGAACGCGGTACCTCCAGATCTTCCCCGATACACCTGTCACTTGGGGTCCGGAGCTACAGCGACTGGCCGCGACCCACGTCCACGATCTTCTCGCGTGGGTGCTGGGCGCGAGGCCCGATGCGGCGGAAAATGGCCGCCCTTGTATGGTGGATTTAATGAGTCTGGACCCTAATCAGCTCAAGACATTATGTCGGTGTTCAGAGCTTCGATCAAAACCCGCGCCTCAACTTGATCGAGACTGTCATCGCCGCTGAGCCGCTCGCGCGCACGGGCGAGAAGATCGCGTGCTTCGTTGAGTTTTCCCCGTTGCGACCAAAATCGTGCCATGCTGATGGACGACCGCAGCTCCCAAGAACTCGCCTGCTGAGCGCGCGCTGTCCGCAAGGCGAGCTCGAAGCATTCTTCGGCCTTTTTCACATCGGTCGCCGGCGACAATAAAGCGATCTCTCCGGCCACACGGTAGACTTCGGGTGCCCACCACGTCTCTCCGGCACTTTCCACTGCGTGCAGCGCTTCCCGAATCGAGGACCAGGCTTCATCCAAACGGCCTAGAGCCGCCTGCGCGCGAGCCAAGAATGAAAGGTGCAGCGGCGCCCACAAGGTCGCGCCGGTCGAACGCAGCGCCACGATGCCCTCGGTCAGCAGGCGGTACGCCTCGGCAGCGTCACCGTTCAGGACAAGATGGCAGCCTTGCATCAGCATTCCCAGCGCTTTCCAGAAGGACGCGCCTTTTTCCTCCGCCAAGATGACAAGCTCGCCGGCCTCGGCCGACGCGCCCGCATAGGCTCCACATAAGAGGTGGGTCAACGCGGTGTGAAGAAGCGCGAACAGCAGCGTTGCGGCGTGGTTGATGACCCGCGCCTCGACAAGGGCCTGCTCTGCGTCTCTCAGAGCTGCAGCCGGATCGCCCAGCATCCAGAGCGTGATCGAGCGGTAGGACAACAGGGAGATGCCGACATCGACGCCGAAACGGGTCGAGAGTCCACGATGCTCGGCGCGATCGTGAAGTGACAGACCGCGGTCGAAATGCCTCCGCGCCGCGGCGAGATCGCCGGTCAACATAAGCGAAAAGCCCATCACGCGGTGGCCTACCATGCGCGGACCGGCAGCGTCCTGGCGTTCCGCAGCCGCCAGAAACTGCTCGGCGAGGCGGCGCATGGCGGCGCCATCGAAAGCGACGTAGCTTGCAGCCCAAAATCCGTAGAGCACCGAATACAGCAGCATCGGATCCTCGAGGCCCTCGCCGAGCGCTTCGCTTTCCTCGATGAGCCGTCGCGCCCTTTCCTCGGCCGCGCGGGACTCGGGTGCCGCGTAGCCCTTGACATGCATAAGTGCATTCGCAAGTGCGACCTGCCATCGAATCTCCGCGCGGCGCCAAAGGGCGGTGGCGGGAAGAACGCCGATTTGATCGAGAGCGCGTCTGAGCTGCTCCACCGCCTCGACCAGTGCCGACCGCTCGAGCGATCGCAGGCCGGCTTTTCCCCACAGGATTGCAGCCTGGTCGACGAGGCCCGCCTCGCTGCTGTGGCGCGCCAGAAGCTCGGGCTGCGTATCGGCGATCTCCGTAAATTGGCTCATGAGTTTCTCGGCAATTTTGGCGTGCAGAGCGCGCCGCTGTCCGCGCAGGAGCGTTCCATAGGCGGCGTCCCGTAGCAGAGCATGCTTGAAGAGGTACATCGAATTGGGCATCACCCCCTGCCGAAAGAGGAGCCCCGCCGCTACCAAGCGGTCCAGCGCCGCGCACAGCTCGGCTTCGGGCTTGCGGATCACCGCCGCCAGCAGCACATGAGAAAATTCCCTGCCAATGGTCGCGCCGACCTGTGCCACTTCCTTAGCGGTGCCGAGACGATCGAGCCGCGCCAGCAGGTGCGCCTGCAGGGTTGACGGCACCGCATCTGCATGCGGCCGACTGGCGGCGGCATTCTGCGGCGCCGCCCCCTCGGGCTCTGCCTCCATCATACCCTTGGTCATCTCCTCGATGAACAAGGGAATGCCGTCGGCGCGCTCGATGATTTGCTGGCGTACGTTCGCCGGGATTGGCCTGTCGCCGGCGAGACCGTCGATCATCGCTCCGACGTCCTGCCGCCCCAGCCGACTGAGAGTCAGGGTGGTCACATGCGACCGTCCGGCCCATGGCGCGTCGAACTCAGGACGGAAGCTCACGACGAGCAGCGCGCGTAGCGCAGAAATGCGATTCACCAGGATGCTGAACGTCTCGAGGCTCGTCGGGTCCATCCAATGCGCGTCCTCGACAAGGATGAGCACGGGAGCTTGGCGCACCAGCGCCTCGACTTGCGACGTGAGCGCCCGCAGGGTTCTTTGCCGACGCTGGTCCGGCAGCAGATCGAGCGCCGGATAGCGCCCATCGTTCGGCAGCGACAGCATCTCGGCAAGAAGCCCGGCATCCTCCTTGGTGGTGTTCGTACGCGCCAGCAGTCGGTCGAGCTTGTCGAGTCGGTCAGTGGGCGAATCGGCGCGCAAGATACCGGCCGCGCGTTCGAGCTGGCCGATGACGGAGTAGAACGCGCTGTCGGTGTGCTGCGGTGAGCAAAAGTAGCGCAGCGGAATGAGGGAGTCGATCTGCAGCGCCTCCTGCAACGCGACGATCAACCGTGACTTACCGATACCGGGCTCGCCCGAGATCAAGACCACACGACCCTCTCCGGACTTCGCCTGCGACCAGCGCCGAAGCAGCAGCTCCAGCTCTTCTCCACGTCCGATCAGGGGGGTGAGCGCGGCCGGACGCAGCGCTTCGAAGCGACTTGGCACCGCCCGCGCTTCCAGGATTTCCCAAGCACTGATCGTCTCGCTCGCTTCCGAGCCGCCGACCTGTTGGATTGGTCGGCAATCGAACAGGCTGCCGATGAGCTCCCGCGTGCTGGCATCGACCAATATGCCGCCAGGCGAGGCGGCTTGTTGGAGTTGGCTTGCGACTCCGATGACCTCGCCGATCGGTTCGTTTTCCGTAAGTTGGCCGCTACTGATCTCGCCAATGACGACCTGACCGGTCGCAATGCCGATCCGCACAGGCGATCGAGCGCGTTCGTGCGATTGACCTTCCGCCCCTTTGCAAAGAGCCAGTCCCGCCTGGACGGCCTGCTCGGCGTCGTCCTCGTGAGCGGCTGGATGGCCGAAATAGGCCAGCACCGATTTGCCCAAGCGGCCGCCAACCAATCCGTTCCAGCGCTTGACGATGCCCTCAACGCGGCGGTGATACGCACCGATCATCTCCCGTAGATCCTCCGGATCCGCTATGGTGGCGCTGGGTCCGGGAACCAGCTCGCAGGACAAGACCGTCAGCTGACGGCGTTCCGCAGTCAACGATGCATTGCGTGCTGGCAGTGGTTGATGGAGGCCAGCGGACGTCACCGCGGAGCTATCGTCCGAAGCGGGTCCTTCGTGGGCTACGCCGACGAAACGGATCCCCTTGCGCGGAAGCGTCTTGATGAACCGCTGCTCGGCGCCGCTGTCGCCGATCGCCTTGCGGACGGCATTGATACGCACCGCGAGCGCCGATTCGGAGACAATACGCCCGTCCCAGATCGAGGCAATCAGTTCGTCCTTGCTGACCACGCGGGCGCGATGACGAAGCAGATATTCGAGGAGATCGAAAACCTGCGGCTCAAGCGCTATCGTTTCGCGCCCGCGCCTGAGCTCGCGGCGGTCGGGGTCCAGCGTGTAGATTCCAAAATGGAACAATGGTTTGCCGCTCGCTGCCAATCTTCTTTGATAGCCAAGAGAGTAAATCAAATCGACGCCGAAGTCCTCCATCGGGCCGCCGCGGCACGATCAGGCGAACCAGCGCGTCGCCGAAGCAACGGGAACCCTGCGAGGCAAATCGGCAGCTGGCGGCATGATCTCCACAAATGAATGCGCTCTTAAGGAAAAAATAAGGGCATCAGAAAGCGCGACCCTACGCTTTGCAGCATCTTGATGCCGGCCGCCGGCTGCTCGCGGGCAGGCCGGGACTGGTCCGGTCGGGCCACCAAAGGTGTTCAGCCGGCCGACGATGCCTGGGAAGTCGAGAAATGGACGGCGCGCACAGTCGCATTGGACGAGTCCGGTCCCCGCCGGACGCGATGCCCGAATGCCAGCCCCTTGCCGCGTGCCAGAACACCTTCGGCGACACGCTCGCCGACGTCAGATTTGATGCGCTGGGCGGCAACGGCTTTGGCTCGGATGTGAGGGTTTGTCGATGGCCGGAATTTACCGCACTTGTCGGCTTCTTCGGCTCGATGCGGTTGTCGAGCACGCCCCAGCGGGTCGGCAATGACGACCTGCTGTTCGTCACGTCGCAAGGACAAAGGTGGTCAACATGCCATAATGGGCGCAAAGCGATACTCGGCCCGGACGATGGCGTTCTTCTGCTCGGATCTGAAACCTGGTCGGTAACGATCGACACCTCAGCGCGCCTCGCTGCGTTCCGGATCGCATGCAAGGCTGCACGCGCGTTCTCGTTCGATCCTCATGGTGCGCCCATGCGCATCGTTTGTGCGAAAAATCCGCCACTGCGCCTGCTCATGCACTATGTGGATGCCGCTGTGGAGGCGCCCACCGATCTCGATGGCGCCGTGCGACACATGGTCATGACCCACCTTTGCGATCTCCTCGCGCTCGCGTTACGTCCGGAGGGGGCCCGCACTCGAACGCGCGCCGCGCGCTTGCAAGCGCTGAAGGCCGATATCGTTGCGAATGCTGGCCCCGACGCGCTTTCCGTCAATGCGGTTGCGGCACGACACAGTCTCACGCCCCGCTACGTCCAGATGCTGTTCGAGGCCGAAGGCACCACGTTCACCCAATTCCTGCTCGGGGAGCGGCTCAAGCGCGCCCACCGTCGACTGAGCGACCCGACAAAGGCCGACCAGTCCGTGAGTTCCATCGCCTATGCCTGCGGGTTCGGCGATCTGTCGTACTTCAATAAGGTCTTTCGCCGGCGTTTCGGCACCACACCATCGGAGGTCCGCGCGGCAGCGATCAGCGATACGGAGTGCCTTTCGGCATCGGCGACCGCGGCGGGAATCGCGAACCAGCCCTTGGCGAGCCCGACGGCGACGTCGTAGTCGCAGCGGTAGTGGCCGTCCCTGTGGGCTCGCACCAGACGCATAGTTTCAATCAAAACAACCTGTGTTATGCTTGATGGCGTCGGATGCGGCCAAGGAGGTCCCCACCTTGGAAAGCCGTTCGTGGACAATGCCTCGCTCCTCCGGCGACACTTTTCCGCCGCGCGCGCGGATCGCCGAGCATCGCGAGCCGAGCATCCACGCACCCGGCTTGCGGCATTTGTCGTCGATGAACGGAATTTGCTGCCGGCGCCGCAGGGCAATACCGACGAATGTCCGCATCGCTCGTCGCGGGGTCACGGATGCCGCCGCCGAATAGCAACAACGCCTTCCGCTTCTCGACCGAGCACTACGGCGAGCGGGATCGCTTGTCCGCCTGGCGCGACATCTTCGGCCGCACCGTGGTCGGTCTCGACATTGATCCGTTGACGCCAGAACGCTTCCGTTCCGAGGCGACAGTGTGCGGGTTTCCCGGTCTCGGCCTGCTGGTCGGCAAGACGTCGGCCGTCCATCTGAGCCACTCGTCCGGCCTGATCGTCGACGACGATTTGTCGTTTGCCGTCGCGCCTGCGGAGCGCTGGACGGCAACGCAGCTCGGGCGAACGGCTGTGCTCGGCCCGGGCGATGGCATCCTCATGTGGAATGGCGTTGTTGGACAGATGACGTTGCCGACAGCCACGCGTTTCGACACCTTTCGGGTGCCCTTCGCCGCCATCGACCCGCTCGTACCGGATCTGACCGCCAAGGTCGCGACGCGACTCTCGGCCGCGTCGCCGGCCTTGCAGCTGCTGTCGCAATACCTCCAGATCTTCCGCAATACACCCGTCACTTGGGGTCCGGAGCTGCAGCGATTGGCCGCGATCCACGTCCACGATCTGCTCGCAATGGTGCTAGGTGCCAGTCCCGATGCGGCGGAAATGGCCGCGGCACGCGGAGTGCGCGCCGCCCGGCTACACGCGATCAAAGCCGACATCGCTGCAAACCTTGACAGCGCCGACCTTTCGGTTGCGACGGTGGCAGCGCAGCACGGGGTGACGCCGCGCTATGTGCAGATCCTGTTCGAGGAGGACGGGACGACTTTCACCGAGTTCGTTCTCGGCGAGCGCCTTACGCGCGCGTACCAGATGCTGATCGATCCCGGCAGCGCCGCCCGCAAGATCGGCGCGATCGCGTACGAGGCGGGCTTCGGCGACCTGTCGTACTTCAACAAGGCGTTTCGCCGCCGCTTCGGCGGGACTCCATCCGATGTCCGCGCGTCGGGGCTCAGGGAGGCGGCGCCGCGGCGGTCAGGCCGGGACGCGGAGGAATGAGCTTGTTCGGAAAACGCGTCTTTGGTGGGACTGGCCGCGCGGCGCGGTCGCGGCTACGATGAACATCGCGTAGGACAGCTTCGGCTACGAGAAGACCACGGCCGATTGCCGCCGAGACGCCTCTCTCCGGCGTCCGCTCGTTGCGTGGCTAACGCTTCCAATGCTGCTGACTGCGTTGCCGCACACCCACGGGCCGGCGCGGCGGGGCACGCTTGATGACATGTGGCGGCTCGCGATGCAGCGTGCGCATGGGCGGCGGCAGCCGATGATGGCGCCCAGGCTGGCACCTCGAGTTTATCAGGGCTTCGCCTTGTGGACACTGGCACGTGCCGTTCACGAGGGTTTCCCCCGCCCGACACAGAACCTGGAGCGCGCACTTTCCGTTTACGAGCGTTTGGCCCTGCGGACACCGGCACCAGTGGTTCACAAAGGTCTGCCCCTGTGGACACTGGCATGTGCCGTTGACGAGGATGGTCCCCATTCCACATAAAGACGGGGCCTCGCACTTGCCGTTCACGAGTGTTTGCCCCTGCGGACACCGGCACACGCCGCTCGCGTCCTTCACACAGGGCTGGCACCAGCCGTCCACCACTATTTCGTCCTGCGGACACTGACACGTGCCGTTCACGAGGGTCGTGCCCCCCTCACACAGAACTGGGACTTCCGAGGTCTGGCAAGTGGCAGGGGTCGCCATGACGCTGGCGGCGAGCGAGACAGCAACCGCCAGCGCGACCGCCCATCCCTCGGGCGGGCGATAACCGTGCGCGGATGTCGACGCGGTCGATAGTGATGCAGCAACCTTGGCATTGGGCGTCCGTGGCATGGCGATCTTGGAGCGAATAAGTGGATCGATGCTCGTTGGTTCGTCGGCGGCGAAAATCGTAGCTTGTCGAGCCGTCTCTATCGGCGGCGCACGCCGTTGCCCGTCGAATGTGGCCAATGCTGCCGGACGCGTTGCCGAGCGACCGCGGATCGATGCGACATCCTGAGCTGGATATGGGCCGGTTCGCGCCGCGGCCGATGAACCCGCCAGTAATTCCGCCGCGACACCGGCTGGCAAATGCCGTTCACCAATGTTTGGCCCTGTCCACACCGCGGCGGCGGTGGTTTGCACGTGCCGTTCACCAGCGTTTCGCCCTGCGGACACTTCTGCCGCGGGAGTTGCTCGCTGTTTGGAACGCACATGCCGTTCACCAATGTCTCGTCCTGCCCACACCGCGGCGGAAGTGGCCGGCACGTCCCGTTCACCAGTATTTCGCCCGGCGCACACCGCTGCGGCTGGAGTGGCTGGCTGTCTGGAACGCACGTGCCGTTCACCATTGTTTGGCCCTGCCCACAACGCTGCCGCTGGAGTGGCTGGCTGTTTGGAACGCACGCGCCGTTCACCAACGTTTCGCCCTGCCCGCATCGCTGCCGCTGGAATTGACGGCAGATTCGGCCGGGTGGACAGCACGTGCCGTCCACCAAGGTTTCGCCCTGCGGACACTGCACGTCAGCGACGTGGACCGAAGGGCCGGAGAGATCGATCTCGGGGAGATCCGCCGGACCGGTGCCCCGCGCCGACGCGGCGGGGATTTTCACGCCGGAGAATCCCGTCACCGCGGCGTTGCCGGGCGCGAGAATGCCGTTGGCGCCTCGCGCCGATGCGATTCCGGTCGAGATGACGCTCGCCGCAAGCAACACGACAATCGCGAGCGCGGCTGCGACGGGACCTCGAGGTAGAGACTTTCGCCGCATCGAGGCCTCCTGTCGAACGAGCAGATCGATGTTCGTTGCTTGGTCGGAGGCGGAGACCGGAGGTTCATCCGCTAAGCGTCCCGCCGTCGAACTTTTGTCGGCGAGGCGCCTGCGGGGGCCAGTCTAATGGGCAACTACCTGACAGGCTTGGGCTGCAGCGAAATAGGCAGGCTGGCAACGAAGTGGTTATGGAAGTTCGCAATCGCATGTTCCGTGGTCGGTCACGCGGGTGACCGGCTTTTTAAAGCGGCGCGGGCATGCCGTGCACGTAGCCACGCAAAGCTTGCGATACCCCGTCGTGAGCGCCTCGGCGCTGTGGCGTGCCGGGCGGAGCGGGACGGCAAAGGAATGAGCCGACTCTTCCCCCCGAATGTGTCTCGCGGGCTCTGGGTCCCTTGTTGAGCGTGCGCCAGCTATCGCCGATGTGCGCCGGGCCGCACGACCGCGGGGCGGCGCGGCGTCGCACGCCGGATATGGGGCGGCTCACGCTGTGGCGGACGAGCCCGCCAACGATGCCGCGGCGGCCGCGGGATTTGCGCGCAGAGTTTGCCGTATGGACAGCAGATGCCGTTCACCAGTGTTTCCCCCAGTGGGCACGGCAGCGGCGGAATTTTCTGGCAGATTTTGCCTTTCGGACAGCACGTGCCGTTCACGAATGTCTCGCCCTGGGGACACCGTCGGCGAGCGATGCGCGCCGAAGGACCGGAAAGATCGATCTCGGTGAGGTCCGCCGGACCGGTGCCCCGCGCCGGCGCGGCGGGCACTTTGACGCCGGAGAATCCCATCACCATGGCGTTGCCGGACGCGAGAATGCCGTTGGCGCCTCGCGCTGATGCGATCCCGGTCGCGATGACGCTCGCGGCGAGCAACACGGCAATCGCGAGCATGGCTGCGGCGGGACGTCGAGGCAGGGACATTCGTCGCATTGACGGCCTTCTGTCGAACGAACAGACGATGTTCGTTGCTCGGTCTGGCACAGCCATCAAAGGTTCATTCCGCCAGCGTGCGGCAACAAAGGTTTATTCGCGCGCGTTCAGTCTAGCGGCGTGACCGCCGCATCGGCTTGGGCCACAGCGAAATGGATTGGTCGGCAACGAAGCGATCGTGCCAGAGCATGTTCCCCGGTGGGCCATGCAAGTCGCAAACTTTGGCGGGGCCGCCGGCTCAAGCCGCTTGCCGCCATTGACCTCCAGCCTCTGGGCGAGACAAAGCGAGGAGGCCGATGCGAAACTGACTGAGCGTCAGACCATTGCGCACCAGCGGGGCCCGGCACCTGCGACTGAGCTGCTACCGCGTTGGCCCCGGTGTAACGGGCGAGCCATGCCCCGCGCGCGGAGCCGCAGTCTGGGGAACCACTGGCTTCGGCAGATAGGCTGGGCCGACGCAAGAGGTATGATTCTTAGACGCCGGTCCTCCGCTGCCGCACGGCACGCAAGCCGCGCCGTTAGTCGAAACCGTATTTCCAGTGCATGCGACGCACGCAGATTTGTATTTGTTCGGGGCCGTACCCGGTGAGCAATTGGGGCAAGGGTTCGCAGTTCTTGCTCCATATCTAAGTATCTTCAAGCTTCTCGCCAGGAGGACATTGACCGTACGGGACACACTGATGGGAAAACGAATCGTCGTAATATTCGCCGGGAGGACACTGCCCAGCGTTCGGGTTTGCGGCAAACGCGTGAGGCTCGTAGAATGAGAGTATCGTGATCGCAAATCCAACGAAAATCACTCGAGGTAACGTCCGCAAATCGATAAGGTCCGCACGCAACGATAATCCGTGAAATTTCCGGGTTCTCGCGAGCATAGCCGCCTCTGGAATGTCTTCCCGCGAAAGTGGACGTGTAGCCAATAGTCTAGTGGCTTGCCGCCGCGCCGGCTTGGGCTTCAGCGAAACGGATTGGTTTGCAACGAAGCGATCGTGGAATTCGTAAGCGCATGTTGCCCTCGTCGGTCATGCAAGTCACAAATTTTGTGGCGCGGCTGGCCCAAGCCGCTCGCCGCCATTGAACCTCCAAACTTCGGCCCATGACAAAGCGAGGAGACCGATCGCGAGACTGACTTGCCTCGCACTGCGCCACGCCCGCAAATCCAACGGAGCTTCCCATGCCGAAACTTTCGTCCATCGCTACCCTGGCTTCGGCCGCAATGATCGCGGCGACTCTGACTTCGCCGGTATCCGCGGCCGCCCTTAGGATCAACAACGTCGGCGCCGGTGCTCGTGTCGGCGCCGTACATACCGCCATTGGCGGCGGACGTTTCACTCCGATGATTCCGGCGATCGCAACGCAGACCCCCCACCATGGGCCGAAGTACCAGAAGCCGCAGTGGAAGTGGGTCTGTGGCCCACTATTGAACTACGATGGTACGAAGCATTGCCACTGGGTTAAGCACTGACGCCAAGCCGCGCGCGCAGCCACGTCGAGGCTTGCGCTACGTCGCCGTCGAGCGTCTCAGCGATGCGGAATCCCGGTCGGCGTCGCGCCGGCGGGCCCCGGAGGCGGCGGAATGAGCTGATGCGGATAACGATAGGTCAAATCGTCGGCCGGCAGGATCGGAAATGCCGTGTACGACAGCTTCGGCTGCGAGAAGATCACGGCCGACTGCCGCATCGAGGACGCGAGCGCGGGGTTGACGCACTCGCCGCTCAGCGTGCGGCCCTCCGGGCATCGCGCCTGGGCAACCGCAGACGCCGGCAGCAACGCCGAGAGGACGGCGGCGATGGTCGCGGCGATCAGGACAGGTCTCATGTCGCCTTCTCCGAATTCGTCCATCCACCCGTTCCGACGCGGCATTCGATGAAGGCCGCTCGGCTGCTCAGAATTTGATATTGGCGCCGGCCGCCAGTTGCAAGCCCCAGCTCGACACCACCGGCACCGGCGACGCCACGACGAAGCCGTTGCCGAGGACGCTGAACAGCATGTCGCCTGGCGCGGGACGGTCGCCCTCGCGCGTCCAGACGCCCTCGAGGCGGGCGTTCAGCGTCACGTTATCGGTCGCCGCATAGCGCGCGATCGCCCCCGCCGACCAGCGGTCCTTGGCAGGCACGAACTGCAGCGTCGTCGAGTCGTAGCCGTTGCGGTCGCGGTAGAGGAAGCTCGCGGTTGGGCCGACCGCATAGCGATCGAATGCGAACAGGTGCTGGATGCTGACGCGGTAGAGGTTGGAGTTCGTGTTCAAGGGCTCGGTGACGAGGGACGACATGCCGAGGAACAACACCTTGTTCTTGTCCGAGTGCGACGCGGAGATGTCGAGCGTCGTCACGCCCGACGTCCCCCACGTATACGCGAATGTCCCGGTGATAAGAAATCGCCGCCCGGCCCGGTACAGCGGCACGCCATCCTGCGTGGTCGTGGTCTCGCCCGAGACCGAGCCGCCGACCTTCACCGCGTAGGGGCCGGACTCGTAGCCGACGGCGCCGTAGAGCGTGAGCTCGTCGCCCGGATTGACATTGGTCGGGGTCTGGGTCGTCGGCGGCGTGAAGATGGTCGCCGACAGCGAGCTGTCGCGCAGGTATGAGCCGCGCCAATTGTAGCCTGCGCTCGCCGTCACCATGAGCGATTTGTTGATCGGCAGGTTGAAGCCGAGCGTCGGGCCGATGTTCCAGCCTTCGCCGAAGCTCGCGATGTCGACCAGGTCCGGATCCATCCGCGCGTTCGCCGACGTCCCGAACAGTGCCGACTCGCCGGTCGGGATGTTGAGGTTGAGCGAGACGAACGGCTGAATTCCGTTGACGCCGTAATACGTGACTGTGCCCGACGTCACCGTATCGGTGGTCGTCGCGACCTCGCCGGTCAGGCCTCCGGTCGATTGGCGCGCCCATACCCAGCCGGCGCGTCCCAGCAATTCGACTTTGAAGTCCTCGACCGGCTGGCCGACGATCTGCACCGCATACGGAATATAGAACTCGGAGCCGCGGCCGCGTCCGTCCGTCGGCGCGACGCCGACCGGAACGCCGCGATTGCTCTGCCAATAGAAGAAGCGCGCCTCGCTCGCCGCCGTGACCGTCCAGACAGGCGCCGCTGCCGGCGCGGGCGTTGCCATGTCCGCTGCTCGAGCGGACGACAGCGTTGCGCACACGCCGCATAACGCCGCCAGCAGCTTGTTCATCGATCGCCCCGCGCACGGCCCCTGCGCGAATGCTCGCACGCGAACGGCATGCAGGCAAGCGTCGCGTCCATTTATCCAGATCGAAGTTGCGGGCGTGCCACAGCCCGGAGTGCGAGTTCCCTTCGTGTCCGGCGACTTCGTTTCAAGCCGCAGGACTTCGTTTCAAGCCAATTCGGCCATCGGTGAAAAGCCCAGGCGGCGGGGACTTCGTCCGGGGCAAATCGATTTCGTTTTGGCCCAAGCCTCGTCGAATATCCGCAGGTATAACTCGATTAGCGCACGAGCATACGCGAGGCCCACATGCGTGTTCGACACGTAGCGGGAGCGCGGGGGGACGACGTTTCTCAGGCTTTTGCCTGCGCGGCTCCAGTCAAGGTTATTGCTGACGCGACGCTGTCACCCGCGGGCGACGCATTTGTGTTCGATTTTTCCGCCGCCTCACGTCGATCTTCGCCCGTCGCTGAACCGCACGTCGCGATCTTGCGACGAACGATCAACATGCCAATACATGTCATGCCTGAGAGGAAGCTCCAATGACACGCATCAGATCAGCTCTCCGCCGCGCCCTCTGGATCACTTGCCTCTTGGCCACCACGGCGGTCGCGACCAGCCTGCTGCCGACGATGGCGCGTGCGGACGAAAGCGACATCGGGTTTGCCCAAGGTTATGAGTTTTTAGGCAGCGCAACTGGGTCGGACGGCACAACCGTGTCGCTCTATCAGGATGATAATGGAACTTATGCCATCCTCATCCAAAAAGGGGATTTCTATGGTGTCCTGTATAGTCAAAGCGCGGGCAACTATGTTCTATCGTGGAAGAACTTCAAATACGCGAGCGACCCCGGCCCGGATGACGACGGCAAGGGCACCGAGCCAATCAACGTCGTCGCGCTGATCGTGCACAGCAAGATCAAGTACCAAGTCCGCGCCAATATCGAGGACACGCCGTTGGCGAAATGGCTCGACGCCTACGGCGGCGGCGAGGCACCGCACTGGAACCCGGGCGACGACGGCAACGACAGCGGACCCGCGACCCCGCCGGTGCGCAAGAACAATGGACCGACGCCCCTGCAGAAGGCCGCCGCCGCGCGGCTCGCGAATCTCGCGGTCGCCGCGCTGCAGGGCATCGGCTCCAGCATGGGCGACGTCGACGGCCTCGTCGGCGAGACCGGGTGGGCACCGCCGAGCAACAAGGGCAGCGGCTCCAACAAGGGCAACGGCACCAACAACAGCTCGAGCAACAAGAACAACGGCATTCGCCACATCTTCGGCAGCGATTTGAGCGTCGGGCCGCGTCCCGCGGTCGTCAACCCGCCGCACAGCAAGACCAGCAAGGCGAACCTGCTCGCTCCGGGCCTGCTCGATCGCGGCTCCACATTCTCGGCGCGCGGCCCCTCCGCTACCGGCGCGCTGCTCCCCGGCGGCAGCGGCAGCATCACCCGCGGCGGCCCTTCCGCGGCCGGCATCCGCTGACGCGGCAGCGCGCAACAGGAGGCGGACATGACACACCGTGGATGCAAAGCGGCACTGATCGCGCTCGGCCTTCTGCTCGGCGCGGTCGCGTTGCCGGCAGCGGCCGAGCCGCCGACGACAAGCGAAACGCGCAGCGTCGAGGTCTATCCGGCCGGCGACAAGTTCGTCGTCGCGGTCTACCGGCCGGACGGCGGCGTGGTCCTGAGCCTCGTGACGGCGCCCGGGCTCAAGCAGCCGCCCCACGCTGCGCCGGACATGGCCGAGCTGATCAAGCGCGGACGCGTCGTCTATACGGCCCGCCTGGCGCCCGCCGAGGCGGCACCGAGCGATCTGGCGGCGCAATTGAAACCGCCGACCGCGCGCGGCGCTGCGCCCCACCGCCTCGACAAGCGTCATGCGCGGCTCGCGCGGCAGCGGTGGGCCGATTTGAAGAAACGCGTCGCGGCCGCCGTCAGCGCAATGACGCGTTTCGGTCAGGTCTTGAACGCTCAAGTCAAGTCGGATTCGCCGGCGCCGCTCCCCGCAGCAGCTCCCGCCGCCGACCTGGCCAACTAACCAAAGTGCGATGGAGGCCGCCATGGTCAGCCGCAGAGCGAAGCTCGCATCGATTGCGCTGGCTCTGCTGCTCGGCGCAACCGCGCAATCGACGCCGGCGCGTGCGGAACCGAAGCCCGTCACGATCGTCGAAGCGAGCAAGCTCGAGGTCTTTCCGGCGGGCGAGCGGTTCGTCCTCGTCATTCGCCAACCGGACGGCGGCGCCCTCCTGAACCTCGTCGAAGGGCCGGGGCTGAAGCGGCCGGACGGGCTCACGCCGGCGGCGGCCGAGGTGATCCGGCGGGCACGCATCATTGTCACCATACGCGTGTCGCCCGATGGTCAGCTGACGGCGCGCAAGGTCACGAACCTGCGCATCGTGACATCCACGCAAGCGCCTTCGCCCGCGCAGCCGGCCGCCGCGAACGACCGGATCGCCGCGGCCGTCAGCGAGCTCGCGAGCATCGGCCGGACGCTGCACGCGGGCAGCAAGAACGTTTCGCCTTCTCCTGCAACGGCGCCGTCTTCCGACACGGCGAAGTGAGCAGCCCGCAAACCCCCGTCGGATACGCCAATGAGGAAAAATCCCATGTCGAAATCCAGAGCCCTCGTGCGCGCAGTCGCGATCGCCATTGCGCTCGGCCTCGCCACCTCGGCAAGCCACGCCTTCAATCCCCAGCCCGATCCGCCGGCGAAAACCGCCAAGATGAGCGCGGTCATCAATCCCGCGCTGAACAGCGGGCCGGCGGGCGCGGACCTTGCGCCGCACTCCCACCCCGGCACCAACCTCAGTCACGCCCGATAGGCCGCGGCTGGTCGCGGGACTTTCGCGCGCCGCCCGGTCGCGGCGCGCGCCTTCGTCGCCAAGTCCGGGGAGGCTGCCGATGAGCGAAACCTCCAATGCCGTGCGGCGCATGTTCGTGGCTTTGACGGTCATCCTGGCATTCGCGTTCGCTGCCGGAGCGGCATGGGCCGATTGCCCGCCCAGGTCGGTCCCAGGAGCGTTCGGGGTCGGATGCGTGCCGTGCACTGGCCTGTCGGTGCCCGACGCGAAGGGGCAAAAGTGCATTTGCCCGTCGAGCACCTTCACGTGGACCGCAGCCAGCCCACTCAACCCCGTGCCCGTGTGCTCTCCTTGCGCGGACGGATTTGTCGCCAACGCCGACAGCAGCGCATGCGTTCCTATTCCGGTGCCGCAATGTGCCAAAAACCAGCACGTCGCGACCGTCTGCCCGGGCGGACAATTCTATTGCTGTCAATCATGCCCGCCGGGGCAGACGTGGTACGCGGGCAACTACGCGGGCAACAGCTGCCAATATTGCCAAGTCGGATCCGTTCCGAATCCGGATCAGAACGATCCGAACAATCCTCCTTGCATCCCCTGCAAGACGGGAACAGCCGCCGGCTTCGGCAGCCAAACCTGCTCAGCCTGCACGGGCAACACCTACGCAACCTCCAAGCACGATCAGTGCATCGCGTGCGGCAACGGCATGGTCGCCAATGCGAAGCACAGCGCATGCGGTTGCCCGGGCGGCACCATCGCGCAGCAAGCGAACACGCCGAACGGCTGGAGCACCTACTGCAAACAGTGTCCACCCAACCAGATCCCGAACCCATCGCAGACGAAATGCGTGCCGTGTCCGGCCGGCACGACGCGGCAATACGGCCAATGCGTCCCGACGAAAGCGTCGACGACACCGGTCGTTCCAAGCGTGAGCAAAAAGCCGTCGCCCCGCTCTCCCATTCATCCGGGCCTGCTCGAATCCGCGCCCGGTTTGAACACCCAGGGGCCGGGCGCGATCGGCACGCCGCGCGGCGCGGGAGCGGGTGCCGGCTCTCGGCCCGGAGGAATGAACCGATGAAAGCCTCCTACTTCACTCGCTTACACCTGCGTTCGCGGCATCGCGCCACGCTGCTCGCCCTCGTTTCGGCGCTGTTGGTTGCCGTGACGGCGCACGCCTGCCCGCCGGGGTCGGCGGACGTCGGCGCGTGCAACAGGGGCCCGCATTGCTGTCGCCGCTGCGCGCCCGGTCACTATTCGGCCGATGGTGTGAGCTGCCTGACGTGCGGGCCCGACACCATCGCGAGCCAGTTCGCCTCGTCGTTCTGCACGTCATGCCCCTTCCCGCTGATGGCGAACGCCAATCATACGGCCTGCGTCGGGCGCGCGTTGCCTAACGCTACCGCACCGGGACTACTCGAATCGTCACCCGCCATTCCACGCCAGGGTCAGACCAGCACCGGCACGCCGCTGCGCGGCGGCGGGCCGCCTGGCGGCGCACGCGGGCCGGCAAGCATCCGATAGCTCTATGCGCTCGATGGAGGAATGACCCGATGAAAGCCTCGATCATCATCAGCCGCTGGCGGTCGCGTTCGTGGCGCCTGATCGCGTTGCCGATGCATCTCTCGGCGCTGTTGCTTGCGCCGATAGCGCACGCGCAAATCTGCCAGATCGGCTGGCAGCCATGCCCGAACGTCGGCGCTTGCTGCCCATGCGCGGCGGGGACCTATTCGCCGGGATTCGGCGCGCAGTGTCAGGCGTGCGGATCCGGCACGGTCGCCCCGAAGCTGGGCCAGCCGATCTGTTCGCCATGCCAGTACAGCACGGTCTCGAATGCCAGCCACACGAAATGCGTCGCCTGCACCGGGAACACGGTGCCGAACGCCGACCATTCGGCCTGCACGGCCTGCACCGGCGACACCATCCCGAACAAGTACTTCACGGCATGCGTGAGATGCCCTGTCCCGACAGTGCCGAACGCCAGGCACACGGCCTGCGTCGTCGCCGCATTGCCGCACGCGACCACGCCGGGACTGCTCGAGTCGTCGCCCGCCCTGCCGCGCCAGGGGCCGGCCAGCACCGGCACGCCGCTGCGCGGAGGGCCGGCGGGCGGCGCACGCGGGCCGGCAGGTGTCAGGTAGCTCGATGCGCTCGCGTGGAGACATGATCCAATGAAAGCTTCGCGCCTCGGCATCCGGCGGTGGCGTTCATGGCGTCGCGCTGCACTTGCGGCGCGGCTGCGAGCCGAGAGCTTGCTCGCGGATATGGCCCCGATGATCGCAGCCCGCGCGCAACCGGCGGCGCGAACAAAAACCTCGGATCTCGACCGCTGGCGGTTGCGTTTCCAGCACGGGGCCGCGCTGCTCGGGCTCCTGTCGGCGCTTTTGCTTGCACCGATTGCGCACGCGTGCGAGCCGGGATGGGGTCTCTACTACAAGCCGCCATGCGTGCACGATCCGATGTATTTCAGTTGTGGCTGTCACCGCTGCGATCCCGGGTCCTATTCGGCGGACGGCAAGAAATGCCTGCGGTGCGGAGCCGGCACGATTGCGTCGAGCTCGGCCAGTCTTTTTTGCACGGCATGCGCTGGTGACACCATTCCGAACGACAACAAAGACGCATGCGTGTCATGCCCGTTCCCGCTGGTGCCGAACGCGAAGCATACGGCCTGCGTCGGGCGCGCGTTGCCCAACGCCACCGCACCGGGACTGCTCGAATCGTCGCCCGCCATTCGACGCCAGGGTCAGACCAGCACCGGCACACCGCTGCGCGGCGGCGGGCCGGCGGGCGGTGCACGCGGGCCGGCAAGTGTCCGCTAGCTCCACGCGCTCGAGGGGAGGAATGATCCGATGAACGCCTCGCGCCTCAGCACCGAGCGCTGGCGTTGGTGGCGTGGAGTCGCGCTGCCGGCGCTTTTCGCAACGCTGTTGCTCGTGCCGACCGCGCACGCGACCTGTTTCCCGGGCTGGGCGCCGGCCGGCGCTGCCTGCCCGGGCGCGCCGCAAGGCGAGTATTGCTGTCACCCGTGCACGGCCGGGCACTATTCGGCCGCCGGCGAAAGCTGTCAGGCGTGCGCACCGGGGACTGCGCAGTCGCAGCCACGCTCGGCCGGCTGTTCGGCCTGCTTGGCCGATACCGTATCGAATTCCAACCGTACGAAATGCCGCCACTGCACCGGCGACACCGTCGCGAACAGCACTCATACGGCGTGCAGGAAATGCATTTTGCCGACGGTGGCGAACACGAAGCACACGGCCTGCGTCGAGCCCATATTGCTGCACCCCGACGGGCCGGGACCGCCGCTCGAACCGTCGCCCGTCCTGCCCCGCCAAGGCCCGGCCGGCACCGGCGCGCCGCTGCGCGGCGGACCGCCTGGAGGCGCCAGAGGACCGGCAGGCATTCGTTAGCAGGAGCCAGCTTCAATGGAGAACCACATGACAGGCTACCTGCACCAGACGCGGCACTTCGTGCGCGGGCCGTTGCTCGCGCGGATTGCAGGCGCGCTCGCGATGTTCGTCATGATCACTGCGGCCGGTTTGGCGCATGCGAACAAGGTTTGTCCGCCCGGTCAGTTTCAGCCGGGACTGTCGTTGGGCGAATACGAGGCGCTATTCGCATTCGGGGGACAGGAGGCCGTGGACGCGGCCTATGCTGCGATCCCCTGCCAAGCCTGCCCGGCCGGAAGTGCAGCGATCGTGGTGGACTCTCCATTTGGCCAAACAACCCTGGGCTGCTTTATATGTGGCCCAGGCACCATCGCCAATCCGCATCACACTCAATGCGTCGCCTGCACGGCCGGGACCTATTCGAGCGATGGTCAGCACTGTCATAGATGTCCGGTGGGGACCGCTTCGGCGGCCGCGTCGGGGAGCTGCTCGGCGTGCAAGGCCGGCACGGCGCCCAATCTGGCCCGCACGGCCTGCAACGCGTGCAAGCCCGGCCACTACTCGGCGGACGGCGTGAGCTGCAAGGCGTGCCCCAAAGGATCTGCCGTTCCAATTTCGGGCGCGTCGAGCTGCCTGCCGTGCACGGGCGGCGAGGTGAGCAACACAGGCCACACCGCCTGCACCTGCGCGCTCAACACCATTTTCGGCCCCGGCGGATGCGTCGCGTGTCCGCCGCAGCAGGTCGCCAACAATAGTCACACGGGCTGCACGCCATGCAAGCCGGGCTCGACCTTCCAGTATGGAGTTTGTGTGAAGACGCAGGCCAACCCGGTCGGCGTTCCGGGCGCCACGAAGAAAGCCCGCTCTCCCACCGCTCCCGGCTTGCTCGAATCGACCCCGGGGTTCGGCACCCAAGCGCCGGGCGCAGCCGGAACGCCGCTCCGCGGCGCAGGGCCGCCGGGCGGCGCGCGAGGACCGGCGGGCGTCCGCTAGTCTAGCGGCTGTCAGAGCAGGCCAACACGCAAAGGAGCGCAACGATGCGGACTCTGCGACATATAGCGGCCCCCGCGGGCTCGCCGGTATGGCGCGCCTTGAAGGCGAGTCTATTGGCGATGGCATTCTCGTTCGCGTCGGCTATGCCCGCGCTGGCGCAGCCATTCGGTGCTTGCCCGTTCGGAGCCGTATGGACCGAGTTCTATGGCGGTCCGGGCGTTGGGGACAGCTGGAAATGCACTTGTCCCCCCGGCCAGGCCGGCACCGTTCAAGAGCTGGTCGCGTCTTGCAGTCCTTGTCCGAGCGGAACGGTAACCAACCAAGGCCGCACGGCCTGCGTCACCTGCGGCAAAAATGAAGTCGTGGGATGGGCCGGGGGAGAATCCTCGGGCGAGGCGACATGCATGTGCGCGCCGGGAACCTACGTATCGTTCTATAAAAATGATAACGGCAGCTGCAAGCCGTGTCCGGCCGGACAAATCCAGACCAGCGCCGGACAGGCTTATTGCAGCACTTGCGGCGCCGGCACCATCAGCAGCAAGGATCATCTCTCGTGCGTCGCATGTGCCGCCGGCACGTTCGCGAACACCGACCACAGCGCATGCTCGTACTGCAAGCCGGGCACATATTCCCAGGACGGACAAAGCTGCAAGAAATGCCCGGCCGGCCAGATTTCCGGTGTAGCGGCCGGCAGCTGCTCGAAATGTCCGCAAGGCATGATCAGCAACAAGAGCCAAACGGCTTGCACGTGCAACCAGATCAACGCGATCACGGGACCGCTCGGCTGCCTGCCGTGTCCGCCGCAGCAGGTCGCCAACAAGGCTCACACGAGCTGCTCGCCCTGCCCCAAAGGCACGACCTTCCAGTATGGAAGCTGCGGGCCGCCCCCGCATGCGAACACGAATCCCGTCGCCGTGCCGGGCAGCGCGAAGAAGTCCCGTTCTCCCGCCGCTCCCGGCCTGCTCGACTCTCGCCCGGGGCTCGGCACCCAGGGGCCGGGCGCCGTCGGCACGCCACTCGGCGCCGGAGGGCCGGCGGGCGGCGCGAGGGGCCCGGCGGGCGTTCGCTAGCGCCAAGGTGTCGATCGGAGATGCACGATGATGCAGGTCAGCTTTCGCAGCCTCACGCAAGGGTCATCGGCGGCCCTGCTGGTGATGCTGCTCGTCGCCTTCGCATCCCCGGCGCAGGCGAAGCACCCGTGTCCACCCGGTCAGTTCATCCAGTCTCACCGGTGCGTGCGCTACTGCTGGCCGGGAACCGCCCCGAATGTGCAGACCGGCGAATGCGTTCCATGTCCGACGGGCAGCGTTGCAGAGGGTGGTGAGTTCTGCTTCTGCTTTGCAGCGAACACGATCATCAAGGCCGGCGCATGCACGCCGTGCCCGCCGAATCAAGTCGCCAATAAAAGCCATACGAGCTGCTCGGCCTGCCCTGCGGGCACGACCTTCCAGTATGGCAACTGCGTGAAGACGCAGGCGAGCCCGGGCATCCTGCCAAACACGACGGTGCTCGGCACGCAGGGGCCAGGCGCGATTGGCACGCCGATGCGCGCAGCGCCTGCGCGCGGCGCCGGAGGACCGGCGGGCGTTCGATAGCGGCACCCATGTCCGAACGGAGATGCACGTGATGCTGATCAGGTTTGGAACTCGAAGCATGCAATGGGCTGCGAAAGCCGCGCTGTCGTTGCTGCTCGTCGTCTTTGCATATGCGGCGCAGGCGCACACGTGTCCGCCCGGGATGGTTTATTTCACGGCGGTGCACAGGTGCGGCGTCTGCGGGGCGGGGACGGGCATCAATTTCAATGGCACCGCCTGCGTCCCGTGCAAGACCGGCACCTTTTGGGAGGCAAGTCATTGCGTATGCATTGAACCGGACGCGATCAGCAACGGCTGGGGCGGATGCACGCCTTGTCCGGCAAAGCAAGCCGCCGACCCGGATCACATGAGCTGCTCGCCGTGCAAGGCCGGCACGACCTTCCAATATGGAGTCTGCGTGAAGACGCAGGCGAGCCCCGGCATCGTGCCGAGCACAGGCATTCTGCAATCCAGCCCGAACCTCGGTCCCCGGGGTCCCGGCGCGATCGGCGCGCCGCTCCGCGGCGCACCCGGCGTCGCGCGGCCAGGCGCCGTCCGCTAGGCGGGGCATGTAGATTTGCAACGCGGGAGCCACGCATGATCACGCGTCGGGCCTTCCAGGCGGGCCTGCTGTCGGCGGCCTGGAGTCTTGATGACGCGCGCGCCGAGACTGCGGGCACTTGGTCGACGCTTCTCGCGACCGGCTCGCTGCCGCGGCGGCTGAAGGTCGAGTTGGGTGCTGACGGCGCGGCCAGGCTTTTCGGCCTGGACCAGGGCAGCGCGCCGATTCCCGGACGCGTCACGGTGACGGGCGACCAGATCAGGCTCGAGTTTCCAGGCATCAAGGCCGTGTTCCAGGGCCGCATGGCGAGCCGCACCCGGATCGAAGGCACGTGGCGCCAAGGCGGCAGCAATGTTCCCCTCGTCTTCAATCGCGGCGAGGCAGCGCTCGGGCCGCCGCCGCCGGCGCCGCCGCTCACGCACGAGCGCCTTGCCGAGCTGCGGACCAAGGCCGGCGCGCCAGCCATGGGGGCGGCGTCCGCGGGCCGGCACTCGGCACCCCAGATCTGGGTCGACGGCGAGCGCATCGCCGGCAGCGGCATCGCGGTCGAGCCGACCGACCAGTGGCACCTCGGCTCGATCACCAAGTCGATGACCGCCTCGCTGATTGGACGCCTGGTCGACCAGGGCACCTGCTGTGCCACCGCTCTGGCCTGCCCGGAGGCTTGCCGGAATCCGACATCCTCCCCTTCTCGCGCGAAATCGCCGACGCGCGCGGGGAGCGCAAGGAGTATGCGCGCAAGGCGCTCGCGCTCGCACCGGTCGGCCCGATGGGGTCGACGTTCACCTATGCCAACAACGGATACGTCGTCGCCGGCGCGATGATCGAGACGAAACTCGGCAAGAGCTGGGAGGACCTGATCACGGCCGACCTGTTCGCGCCGCTCGGGCTCGCGAGCGCGGGCTTCGGCGCGCCCGGCCACGCGGACGCGAACGACGAGCCGGTCGGACATGGCGCAATCCTATTCAGCGAGGCGCGAAAGCCCTATCCGGTCGGCGCCTGGGCGAGCGACAGTCCCGTCGTCTTCGGGCCGGCCGGCCGCGTGCACATGAGCCTGCCGGATTTGCTGCGCTATCTCGCCGCGCACCGCGACCGGACGGGCTACCTCAAGGCCGAGACCTGGACGATGCTGCACACACCGCCGTTCGGCGGCGATTATGCGATGGGCTGGGCCGTGCGCCGCGACCGCACGCTGTGGCACAACGGCTCGAACTTGCTGTGGTACGCCGAGGTGCTGGTCGATCCCGGCCACGACGTGGTCGCGGCCGCGGCCGCCAATGACGCCCTGGACAAGACCCGCCCCGCCGTCGGCGCAGCACTGCTCGATGCTGCCGCGGCGGCCGGAGCGCTTTCCAGATGAAATGAGCCGCCACGCAGAGTCCGCCGCGGCATCGTGCCGAGCACCGGCACTCTGTAATCCAAGCCGGACCTGCGTCCGCACGGTCCCGCCGCGATCGGTGCGCCGTGCGCGGCGCCCCCACGCCGCGCGCCGCGGGGCGAACGCCCTCGCCCTCATGGGCTCGGCGGTGCCGGGCGCGCTCGCGGCGCGGATTGCGTTTCCCGACCGGCCGATGGTTGCCTTCACGGGCGACCGCGGCTTCCTGATGACGATCGCCGAGGTGCAGACCGCGCAGCGCGAGAACCTGCCGATCATCGTGCTGGTGCTCGACGACCAGGAGATCGGCATGATCCGCGTCAAGCAGGAGATCAAGGGCATCCCGCTGCACGGCGTCAA
>Ga0335081_10000623_pt1 | contig 59139 bp, 49 predicted proteins | sample Lox_Sample_35_FD_206713 | JGI IMG/M metagenome (GOLD analysis project Ga0335081, IMG submission 206713) | Soil microbial communities from Loxahatchee National Wildlife Refuge, Florida, United States - Lox_Sample_3.5 | ecosystem: Environmental > Terrestrial > Soil > Wetlands | place: USA...
TGGTGCTGGCCTATGCACTGTTTTTGGGCGGACTTGCCTTTGTACTGGAGCAGCTGGCGCTCCGAACGCAGAAAAGGGCAGAGGGGTACCGAAACTCCGGGTTCATTTATTTCCGTGAACTCGATTATTGGGAATGCCCTGCGGGGCACCAATTGGTGCAACTGCAGACTGACCATGCGCGCCGCATCACTTCCTATCGCGCGCCTGCTAGCACGTGCAATTCCTGCTCGCTCAAACTGAATTGCACGGACTCCAACGAGGGGCGCACCTTGGAACGGCGCCTCGAAAACTGGCTAGAGTCGGAGCTAAACCGCTTTCACCGGGGCATATCACTCTCCGTCTTGCTGCTTGCTACGTTTTTTCTGGTGGCAGAATTCTTCCGGTACCCGCACATGAGAGACCGAGAAGCTCTCTTCGTGCTACTGCTCCCAATAGTCATGGTGCAATGGAAGCTCCTGGCTTCATTGGGATTGCGCCGCCAGGAGAACTCAACGCGGTGAGAGTGGCCTGGAGACGTCTCACATATCGCGTTCTGCCTGTTTGAACGTGGATGATCGTGAATGCGTTAAGTGTTTCGACTGAATACCCGAGATGCAAGGCTGTTTGCACCGATCAGCAAATCCGGAAGCGCAACGACCACACCTTTGCAGCTTGCTCACCCTCAATTTTCCGGCAAGCTGGGCAAGCTCAAGTGTCACTCGCAACGGCCGAGCCATTTCCGACCCGCGTGGTGATCTCGGCGGTCCTATTGCCCGCTAGCTCAATTAGAACTGTACGACGGAAAGGCTGGGAATGGCTTGAAAGTGCTTCGCGTTGAGAGTGACGACGCCGAAGCCGAGATGCAAGGCCGTGGTGCCGATGATCAGATCCGGAAAATCGATGCCGGTGCCCCGCGCCATCTGCTCACCATGGATTCGCCCGGCCAGTCGCGCTATCTCTAGTTGAGTGGATGTACGGCCACGGCCTGATAGAGTTCCTCGCAAAACGCCTCGCGGCGCTCGCGGTCTGCATCGCTCTTGGCGCGATAGATGCCGTGCGTCAGTTCCACAACTGTCACAACGGAAAGAGCTGCGGCAGTCGCTCCACACACAGCTTCGACGCGTTGCAAGACCTCCCAAACACTGTCCCTACGCCTTTCACCTGCAATCAGGATGCTGGAGTCGAGGATCAGTCCCATGCGGGCGGGTTCCACGGTTTGCGGTTGCGGATAATCTCTTCCAGGTCGGCGGCAAACTCTGGGTCCATGCGTGGTTCGTAGCCCAGTTCTTGGGCGTGTTTCTTAGCGAGAGCGATGGACTCGGAAAGCAGGCGCGGGCGAAGCTCATCAGCCACGGCCCGCACGACAGCCACAGGCTTAGCATCTCGCTCGATGATAACTTCTGCGCCTTCTCGTACTCGGTCTATCACCATAGCGAAGTCGTGTGCTGCTTCTGCTTCTGAAATGTGGATCACTTCCTTCGTCATAGCGGCCATTATATAGCTTCCCCCTTTCTTACTGACAACGTTGGCTGGAAGTGAAGCTCAAGACACTCAACATATCGCCAGAAGTCAGTTTAACAGGGCATAGAGTCCTATATAGTTGACATACAGACTGTGATAGATTACCATGGCTAGATGGGAAGGAGCAATATGATCATCCAATCCACCAGTCCGACTGCGAAAAGCCGACGGAGGAACACGCTGCGCTGGTTTTATGTCTTCGTTATCGCCGCCATCGTCGTTTTCACTCTGGCTGCGGGCTCGCATGCAGCCCTGCAACAGGGCGTGCTGATGGCAGTCGGCATTGTCCTGGCGGCTGCTGGCATCTGGAGCTTCGTGCAATTCCTCAAGGCTGCGGACACCCACCAAAAGCTCATCAATCACGACGCCACGAGCTTTGCCTTTGCTGCCTCTTTGGTGCTCACGCTGGTGTTCGGCCTTCTGCAACGATTCGGATTCCTTCTCGGCGCATCGCTCCTGCTCCCCGCGCTAATGATTGCCCTGTGGAGCATCGGTCTAATCCTGTTTTCCTGGCGGTACCAACAATGAAGACGCGCCTTCGGGTTTTGAGAGCGGAGAAGGAATGGTCGCAAGCTGAGCTCGCCGACAGCGTGGGCGTGACCCGCCAGTGTATTAACGCGATAGAGACAGGCAAGTACGAACCCGGCCTCGACTTGGCCTTCAAGATCGCTCGCACTTTTGGAAAGAACATAGAAGAGGTTTTCCTGTATGAAGACGGCTAAGTCGCTTCGGAGCGCCGTTAGCATTCGCTGCGGCAGGTGGCCCTAGCCTCCTCAGTGTGCGTCTTCCATTCCGAGACTGTCACCCGTTTTGCCGAGGTAAGTCCACAGGAGTGATCTCATGTCGCGTGGTTTTGATGGATTCGAACTCGACGATTTTCGCGATTCCAACCGGGGATCGGCCTCTGACAATGAGTCCTACACGCTCGAATCGTTTGGCTTTGGCCGAGAGATTGGGCGCGGGAGCGGTGGCAGTTCGTCAGACCCCAGCGCCAGATTGCGTCTGCAAAGGCTGCGCGATACAGAGTCCGCGTCGGATCGTGCTGTGATTCCAGAACAGCGGCGCCAAGATGATAATCGCGCTCGCGGGGCGCAAGATTGTCGCCAGGTTAGCAGTCTCCGCGAGACAGGTCGCACGCGGTATACGGACCGTGGCCGAAGCTATTCCCTGCGAAACTCGGAGATTCAGACACTCACCGAACTCGGGAAGTTTCGTGTCGTCAGTGTTGAGGACCTTGCCCGATTCGGTTATGCAGGTGACCGCGAACGGCTCAAGAGCGACCTTCGCAACCTGACGGAGCAGGGGCTTGTTCAACGACGTGGAACCAGTGCTCTCAAGAAGGAATCACGCCAAGCCCTCACGCTCACGAGAGAAGGCGAGCGCCTTCTCCGGCGCCAAGGTTTTGTTCCTGAGGATCAGGCCGTCTACTCAGGCCTTGTAAAGCCAAGGGAAGCCGACCACGACTCTGCACTCTACCGGCTCTACCAAAAGGCAGCCGTAGAGATCGAAAGCAAAGGCGGCAAAGTTCTTCGCGTCCAGCTCGATTATGAGCTAAAGGAACAGCTCTACCGCAAGCTCGGAAGCGCCAAAGTGCAGGATAAGAACGAGGCGTTCCACCTGAAGAACGGCTACGCGCAGCAAATGTACCTTCCCGTGGTCAATGGCAAAGTCAACTTCCCGGATCTGCGCATCGAGTATGCGAACCAGGAGATGGAAATCGCTCGTGTGGACCTGGAACTCGCCACCGGCCACTACCATGCAGGGCATCTCGCGGACAAGGCTCGCGCCGGCTTTCAGATTTACGCTCGCGCTGAGGATGTGTCAGGCCTTCGCCGCGTTCGAGACGACCGCGAGATCATGACTTCCATCCTGAGCCTCTGACCATGCAATTTCCTGAAACCAGCATCGACAATCTCCGCGGCCTCGGCTACACCGAGGACGAAGCTCGATTCCTGTATGTGGTCGCCACCCATTCGGGCTATTTTTCCACGCGACAATACCTGACTTTCACGGGAGCGAAGACCGGCGAGAAGAGCATGGCCTTGACGCAAAAGCTCCTCGGAAGGGGGCACGCCAGCGCCCGGCTGCTGCTGCGGAATGGCCGCGTCTACCACCTGTATTCGCGGCTTGTTTATCGCGCCATGGGCCGTGAAAACCTGCGCAACCGGCGCGAGCACTCGATCGAGCACATTCGCATCAAGCTGGCCATTCTCGATTTTGTCCTGGCACATCTTGACTACCGCTATCTCGAAACCGAGGCCGACAAACTCGACTACTTCTCGAAAGAGTTGGGCCTCAAGCGCGAAGTTCTGCCATCGAAGCGATACGCGGGAGCGATTCGGGAACGAACGACGGACCGCTATTTCGTCGACAAATTCCCGATGTTTTTCGCTCCCGATTTTCCTGATCCCACTGTGGTCACCTTCAGTTTTGTCGATCCGGGATTACTTAGTCTGACCACTTTCGACAGCCACATTTTTCATTACCTCTCGCTCTTTGCGGCCGTTCCTAAGGTGAATCTCGTTTATATCGCGACCCGCTCAACCCACTTCGAAGCTGCAAAGAAACTGTTTCTGGCGATGGCCCCGACCGTCTCAAATCCGGATCCTGGCGTGGAAGGCTTGCGCTATTTTCACTACCGCTATCTTTGGGAAAGCAAGCAGTACGGCAAATTGAAGAACGAAGAGATTGCGTTCCTCAGCGATGCCCAAAGGCGGTTCACTGACCATCGAATCGAAGCTTTGTACCAGCCATTCCTGCACGGTCAGATCACGACTAACGTGGTGAGCGAGCAATTTCGCAAGCTCGCGCCAAAGCGCGAAGTATCGTTCCGCCCCGAGCTTGTCGATGGGCAAGCGGCACTTTTTGAACCAAATCTTGCACGCAGGAGTTCTCACCAAACGGAAACGAGGGTGACGGGGTGCTCGGGAGCAACTTTCGGACGTGCTTTCAACGGAGCTTTCGGAGCAGAGGCGCAGCAAGCGCAAGAGAAATAACGAGATGAGGAGAAAAAGGACAGCAAGAGTGCACGCGGCCAGAAACATCTTCACGCCGGGAGCGACCCCACTCTGGACGGCTTCGAGCCGCCCAGAATATCTGTGGGGTCACTCCCGGCGTGATGTCTCGATGTATGGCCGCGTGCATACAGAGAACAAAGCGGTCCCAACTGCAGCACGAACGGATTCCGATTACAGAAAGGAGTCAGTCTGAATGTCAGTCCTGAAAGCACCACCCAAACAACCCAAAACCACAGTCGTGCAACTTCGCTTGGACGAAGAAGCACGCTCAACCCTTACAAAATATGCTGAGTTCCTTGAATGCTCGCCGTCGCACGTTGTGACCGAAGCGTTGAAACTCGTCTATCGTAAGGACAAAGATTTTCAGTCCTGGCTTTCAGGCCAACACACGCAAACTTCCGAACCAAGCAAGAAGGAGGCATCGTTCCAACTGGAATTGAAGTAGAAACCCATGCACCGCCGTCTCCAACTCGGTGTGCGTGAGAACCCAGCGTCCGAGCGACGACATGGCTCACGCGTCGCAGTTGCCAGTAGCACAGATGATCATTTCGGCAAGGACTATGCCGCAGGACCACCACCAGTCCGGCCGGGGCAGAATCAATTGCGAGTGGGCATCTACGCCGCTCCGAATGCCGCATACGACGCGGCCACAGGGGGAGAAAGGAGCGTATCTGGGCGCGAGGAGCCCGTGCACGCGACGGTACCCACCACAAGGAGCGAACCTTTCGAACCTCTGATTGGGAGTCTGCAAGCGGCAAGACTGCTGGGCAACATTCATGTGAAGACACTCCAGCGGTATGCACGGCTCGGAAGGCTGCCCGGATATCAGATTGGAGGCCATTGGTATTTTCGCGAATCGGAGCTGGACGCATGGCTCCGTCATCAGATAAATTCAAATCGCCAATCCGTCCGCTAGAACGAGGAGAACGCGAGACCAATGTTCAAGCGGATGCGATATCAGCAAGGATGTATTGCGCGTGAAGAACGCAGCAATGGACCAGACGTTTGGATTTTTCGATGGCGGGAAACACAACCAAACGGAGAGAGAACCAATCGCAAGGTTGTCGTGGGAACGGTGGAGCAGTATTCCACTCGGTCGGCAGCTCAGAAGGCTGTCGACGCGCTTCGGGTCCACGTCAACAAGGAAACGCCTCGCTCCCTGATTCAGCCACTGACCTGCGAACAATTAGTCAAGCATTACGTGGCCAGGGAGCTGGCAGATGACAATCCCAAACGAGCGTATTCGACGCAGGCAGCATACAAATGTTACCTGGACAATTGGATCGTTCCTCGTTGGCGATCGTACTGCCTTTCGGATGTCAAAACGGTCGCCGTTGAGGAATGGCTCGGTAACTTATCCTTGGCGGCAGGAACAAAGGCGAAGATTCGGAATATCATGAGCGCTGTCTTCAATCATGCGATCCGTCACGAGTGGCTCGGTAAAAATCCAATTTCACTCGTGCGGCAAAGCGCCAAGCGCCAATGTGTTCCAGCTGTATTGGATGCTGCTGAAATCAGCGCTTTATTGACCGAGCTGCAACACCCATACAGACAAATGGTGTTCCTGGCGGCAACGACAGGGCTACGCGTGAGTGAACTCCTCGGCTTGAAGTGGTGCGACATTGATTTTAAGTCGCAGGAGATTCGCCTCAACCGCGGAGTCGTGCATCAGGTCGTTGGCAATCTAAAGACAGAAGCTTCACGAAAGCCATTGCCGCTCGACCTAGACCTGGCCCAATCGCTTCTTGCATGGCGGCGCGTGTCGCCCTTCAATCAAGAGCACGACTGGGTTTTCGCAAGTCCAGAAATGCACGGGAAGCAGCCCTATTGGCCTGAGAACCTATTACGCCGGCACATTCGGCCCGCAGCGCAAAGCTGCGGCATTATCAAGCAGATTGGCTGGCATACGTTCAGGCACAGCTATGCGACCCATTTGAAGGCGAATGGCGAGGATGTGAAGGTGGTTCAGGAGTCTTTACGGCACGCCAACAGCCGGATCACCCTGGACACCTACATACAAGCATTGACGCCCGCAAAGAGGGAAGCACAGACCCGGGTTGTCCGAATGATCTTGCCGGAGCAGAGTCAAACTGCTGCGACGGGAGGAGGGAAGTGAACCTTCTTATTGTTCCTTTTTGTTCCTTCGGCGGAAAGCCAAACCTTCCGCAAATGCCTGAAAAATATGGCGGGGACGACGAGACTCGAACTCGCGACCTCTGCCGTGACAGCGCCCTTGGCTGATGTAACTGATTGATATCAAACGGTGTCGGCGGACATCTCTTGATACCACAAGGTGCCGTATGTCACTTCTTATCGTCCCCTTATTGTACCCAGATTTGGCCGAGTTACTGAATTTCTCAGACCCCATTTCAGAATAACTTTCGGTTTGCCGACCACTCGGAAGGTGGCCGACCACTCAATACAAGCGCGTATCGATGATGCAACTTGCTTCGGTCAGCGTCGGAAGTTGTCCCGCCTTTAGTTGAAACCTGGAAGAGAAAACAGCGGCTCTCGACCCGAACTCGGATAGAGTTCGGGTTGCAAACTCTATTTTCAAGAGGAGAACCGCTGTGAAGAAAACCTATCAGGGAATGCCAGACAAGTCCAAGGCGAAGTTCGAGGTGCTCGGCGCTGCTGCCCGTTGACGTTCAGGGTGAGGAGTCTTTCGCCCGTGCCGGGAGCAGACTGGCCCAGTAGGGTGGAGGCGCGGAACAGGTAGCCTGCTGAGGAAACTGCCGCGCCGCCCGCGATGACCCCTTTGATGAAGTCGCGCCTCGAGACGATATCCAGTGCGCTGCCAATCGTCGTTGGGTCTACGATGTCGCTCATCTCCTAGTCCCGCCGTCCGCATCCACCTCAATTTCGCGGCGCGTGGACCATAACACGGAATTCGCGATTTGGACCTCTAGTTCACGCATCGTACTCTTGCCCTGCCCCGGACTCAACGAATTTGACACGAATTTGCACGAGAATTGTTAAGCTCGGAAACTCATGCTTCGTGACGGCGGAGAGAAGAACCATCGCCACTATTCAGGTCTTGCGCAAGTTCGGAAAGGAGCGACTGACCACGACCAGATAAGGTACTTGCGGCCCATCTTTGCTCGAATCATTACTCTGAGTCTGTTCATGCTCGTTTCTCCTGAGAGAAAGTACTCAGACGTCAGGAAAAAAGCGGCCTATCTTCCGCAAACGGTAGCCAACGTAGTAGGAAACCCACTTCCGCTGGGCTTCCTCAGTTTATAGTGAAGGATACGTCGACCTTTCCCGATTAGAGCTAGTGCCAGGTCCAATAGGTTGACGGTGTCCAAAAAATCCAACACGCAACCAATCATCAGTGGCTGTTGTTCCTTTCTCCCAATCCCTTCGTCAGCAATAACTTGCATCAAGATAACGCGCTAAAGGCAAACGGCACGGCACGTGCCTTTTACGAGTCTGGCCCGAGGTGAAATCGGAATCGACACTCGGCCAAAGGACAATTCAGCATGAAACCAATCACGCAGGAAAAAGATAGTCTGGGATTTGTCGGGATCGGCTACATGGGCCGGCCGATCGCACGGAGGCTGCTTGAAGCTGGCTTCAAGCTGACGGCTTACGACCGGGACCACAGCAAGGCGGAGGAGCTACTTCGATATGGCGCCACCGTGGCAAAGAGCCTTTCGGAACTTTCCTCCGCTTGCAGTGTCGTGTTGTCGTGCCTACCGAGCGATGAAGCTGTCCTCGAGACTTATCGAGGGTCGGACGGCGTGTTCGCCCATGCGAATCGGGGCTCGGTGGTCATCGACATGAGCACGGTCTATCCGGAAACCTCGCAGGAACTCGCGAGATTAGGGTCAGAGCGTGGAGTCGAAGTCCTTGATGTAACGATATCAGGGAGCACGCCCACCGCGGAAAATGGGTTACTGACGCTGTTCGGGGGCGGTAGCAAGGAACGCTTCGACTCTGGCGAATCGATCTTTCGCGTCATTGCCAAAAATTACTTCTATCTCGGGCCGAACGGCTCCGGAGCCACGATGAAACTTGTGGTGAACACCCTGTTGGGCATCGGTATGCAGGCGATTGCCGAAGCGGTTGCGCTCGGCGAGAAGGCAGGTCTGGATCGTAATCGCCTGCTGGACGTGTTGTCCCAGACGGCAGTGGTCGCTCCAGCCCATGCGGGCAAACTGCAACGAGCGAAGAAGAACGATTACAGCCGCGTGATGACTTGTATCATTGAGAATTCCTCTGCCGACTGGAGCTTCGGAAATGGTGAAGCGCAGTTTCTGACGGGCGACCTCGCATAAGCGCGCAACCCGGATTGTCAAGCCTTTGCTCCTCGCGAACGTCTGGGGTGGTCGGGTTTACCCAGACAAGCGTGTGCTCGGAGTTGGGTACGCTCTTGAACTGATACGGGAAACATCAAAGAAGCTTATGGACTGGTTCAGTGCGACAAGCAGACCGGCAGAATCCGGCATTTCCGTCGACCGGCGGGTTGGCTATCAAGTATGGAATTCGCACGGCAGGTAATCATACAGCTCCTAGAATTTGTAGCCGGCCCAGAGGGCCCAATAGTTCAGGTTGCGGCCAGGCTCGGTCTGCTTCAAAAACGGTCCCGCGAAAAAAATCCCGTAATCAGCTTGAAACCAAAGATGCCGAGTCGCCTGCCACCGCATCTCGACTCCGGGCCGATCGCCCACAAAGCGTGCCTTGCTAATTCCAGATGCCCTGATTAGCATTCCAGGAACAGAATAAACTCCGTCTTGTAAGCTTTGGCGCCAATAGAAAATCCAGTCCGCTGAAACAGTGACCCCGTGCCCCCAGTCGGTTAGCACACGAGGATGCAGGTCTCTGAAGTTCATCGGTCCAGGACCGGTATCGGCAAGTACCCCAAAGTAATTTCCGATTGGGAAAAGTGGATAAAACGTGCTCAGCGTGTTGCTTCTCGGATTGTCACCACTGGAAATATCAGCCTTGAGGCTGAATCTTGGTTTAAGGGACCAAGTAGGAACCGTGTAACCCGTGTCGCCTGCGACCGTCCATGCCTGGATAGCGCCGGACCCAAAGCTGCCGAATTGCCAAACACCTTCGTAGTCGAAATCCCAGCCAGGTTCCCTTTCCGCGATTGGGAGGGAAAACCTTATTCCCAAACTGTGCCGTTGCTCTGGAGCTGTCCCCCGCTGATAACTCGCTTCTGCACGATTCAGACCTAAGTAGTACGCGTCGATAGAAACTCCTCGGGACAACGGCCGCCATCCATAAACTCCCCAAAATCCGACTTGATGATTAGGGTAGTCATCGAAGAATCCAGAGTTGTCCAAACGAGGTCTAACGGCAAACGCGTCGACTCGCCATGGCCCCACTTTATTGAGTAATCTAAAGCCGATAAAGCTAAGACGAACGTTCGGACCCTCGCGGACGTCAATTAAACGTCCAGAGCCATACTCCAACTCTTGTATGCCGACGCGCAGGGCTAACCAGTTATGATCGCCAGCAGTAGCTAGATCCAAAAACGCATTTTGGAAATCTAGTTTTTTCTCATCAATAGGGCGAGGGCCAGCGATCCTGAAAGACTCGAGACCAGATTTGAATTGAATGAAGGTGCGAATATGCTTACCAAAATGTGCATCAAGACCCAGCATATAGCGTTCAAGGAAGAAGTTGTTCCAATATGGCTGTTGGCCCCAGTTGTTGTTGCCTGTCTGCTCCCAGACTTCACGAGCCTCGCCGCTAATCGTGAGAAACCAATCGTCGCGGCCGCGACGAAGGCGAATGTATTTGATGGGATCCCAAAAATCTTGGCGAAGGGATGGGTCGGCGAGAAAGCTCCAATCCTCATCTTCCCTGAGCAATTGAATACCGCGATTCGTAGAAGAAGCACCCACACTTGAAGCCAACTGCCCGCATGCGCAGAGCACATTGAAGAAGAGCGTCAACGTTAGTACAGCGAAAGCTCGCATTAGATTAGTTCGGTCGACCGCTTCCTTCGATGGTTTTCGTCGAAGAGGGACCGCGACTTCTACCTCCTTGTCACAGAATGGATTTCAGCGATATATCCGCCTGGAAACTGGACGATCACCGCATCTCGCTCGTCGGTCTTATACGGAGGTACGAGCACATCGACGCCGCTTGCTTTTGCCTTAATGAGCGTGTCTGTGAGATTCGTCACTTCATATCCGGTCATCTCCCGGCCGTACGGATACGGAAGGTGACCGTCGGTAACCATCGCGGTCAACTTGCCGAACTTCGATTCGATCCTTACTCGCCGATAGGTTTCTGCGGGCCTTCCGATTTCGACGCCCGGTGCGCGCGGTTCATCGGAGACGAGACTCCCGTCGGAAAACGAGAGAAAGCTGGACACAAATGCATCCACTCGGTCCTGCGAGACATAGACCCGATTCTCCGGAATAGTTTGGAGTGGGGCATAAGATGGCGCGGTGGTGTGCCAGTACAGTTGTGTGTTGACGCCACCCGGCCATTGAATGATCGCGTCTTGACCGATCGGATCGTTGAATTCAGCGACTAGCACGTCTGCGCCAGTCGTTTTGGCGGCGCGAATCGCCCCGTCCATATCAGTGACCAGATAGCCGGTCCGCTCCGACCCGAAGGGATACGGAACCGGCGTCTTGAATCCGAATACTGATACGGTGCCCACAGGAGTCATGACCAGTTGCGACATGGTGCTGCTGGATGTCGGAGTTACGGTGAAAACGCCCTGCTTGGTTGTTGTGCCACCAAACGTGGCAATCAGGCTCGCGACAAAACGGTCAAAGTCCTGTGGAGCAACGTAGACATGCGTCGTGTCGTACTGCGGGCCGACAGCTACGCCCGCCGTTTTGGCTGTCTGGTGACTTTGGGCGAATGTACTGGCGTGTCGCGAATCGCACGCGAAGCCAATCGTCAGTAGGATTGCAATAGACGTTCCAGCAAGGATCTTTTTCAAGCGCATTCCGTTTCTCCTATGTCGCCAATTCCCTCATCGTTACGAAACTGGTTTCTCTGTCTAGCCAAGTCTCAAAGAAGATCACCTGTTGTGCGCGTCGGTCGTATCTTCTTCGTCGGTCATGGCAATGTGTTCTGCAAAGAGGGAATTACCAGCGTAGCGCGTCGTGCGTGATGGAGGATTGTAAAGCTCGCGGTCGTAGCGCTCACCGACAAGGCATACGGATGCGGCATGCGAAACGTCAAGCTTCTTCGTATGAATCCAAGTCCCGAACTGCTCGCCAAGCACCATTCCCAAGAGGCCGAGTAATGCGACGATCGGCGGTGCCGGACTCTTCACTCGGATAAGTCCGTAGAGGACACCTACCCCCAGGCCAACGACGAAAGATAAAAACAACACTTTCATTTCGCCCCCTCCAGCCACGCGTAAATCAGAATGCAAAGCAGTCGCAACCCAGCCCCCATAGGCCCAATTTACCTAGCACCTGAAGGTGCGATCGCGTCCCGCCACCTGGCGATGCCGCGACATGCGAACAGGCAGCGGGGTGAGATGCACCGAGAGTTTGGTTCAGCACCTTCGCGTAACCTCCGTATTGTTTGACGGGAGACCAGCTTGGGCTCACTGGTAGTGCAGGCGGCGCGAACTTTGAGAATTCATCGCTGGCATAGACGATCTTCCCACCCACGATAGTAAGTACCGATTCGAGATGCTTGATCTCCTCCTCGGGTATGGAAAAATAATCGCCAGAGAGGACAGCCAAGTCGGCCAGCTGGCCCGGGGCGAGAGTTCCCTTTTTTCCGTCTTCTGTTGAAAACCAGCTGCTCCCCATGGTGTAAAGCTTGAGTGCTTCCTCCCGATCCAATCGGTTCTCTTGGGGATAAAGGCTGAGCCCCCCGACGGTCTTGCCGGTGATAAGCCAGTAGAGCGAAAGGTAAGGGTTGTAGCTCGAAACGCGGGTCGCGTCCGTACCTGCCCCCACCGGAACACCCAGTTCCAGCATGCGTCGGATCGGCGGAGTGCGCTTGGCTTGCTGTGAACCGTACCGCTCGATGAAATATTCGCCTTGAAAGGCCATGCGGTTTTGCACGGCGATGCCACCGCCCAGCGCCTTCACGCGTTCGATATTGCGGTCGGAAATTGTTTCGCAATGATCGAAGAACCAATGCAGGCCGTCGAAAGGGATTTCGCGGTTCACCTCTTCATAGACATTCAGTGCCCGCTCGATTGTCTCGTTGTAGGTCGCGTGCAGGCGAAACGGCCAGCGATTCTCCACAAGATGGTGAATCACCGCTTTCAGCTCGCTTTCCATGACGGGGAGCATGTCCGGGCGGGGCACGAGAAAGTCTTCGAAGTCCGCAGCGGAGAAAACCAGCATTTCTCCCGCTCCGTTGACACGATAGAAGTCGTCGCCATCGCCGGGCCTCGTCATCTTCGTCCAGCTCTGAAAGTCAAGCAGTTCCTGCCTCGGCCTCTGCGTAAAGAGGTTGTATGCGAGGCGAATCGACAGCTCACCATAGCGGTGCAGTTCGTTCACCACGCCATAGTCGTCGGGATAGTTCTGAAATCCGCCACCGGCGTCGATCGCGCTGGTGATGCCGAAGCGGTTGAGTTCGTGGAAGAAGAGCCGTGAAGAATTAAGTTGATCTTCGCGGGAGAGCTTTGGTCCCTTGGCGAGGGTGGAATACAGGATGTTGGCATTTGGCTTGGCGATGAGGAGACCCGTAGGGTTTCCGTGGCGATCACGCTGAACCTCACCAGCGGGAAAATTCGGTGCGTTCTTGTCATAGCCCACTGCCCGCAACGCTGCTGCGTTCAATAATGCCCGGTCATACAGATGCATCACGAACACCGGTGTGTCTGGGGCAGCCGCATTGATCTCATCGAGCGTAGGCATCCGGCGTTCGGCAAACTGAAACTCGGTCCACCCTCCGATCACCCGTACCCACTGAGGCGCGGGAGTCCGTGCAGCTTGCTCTTTCAACATCCGCAATGCATCGGCCAGCGAAGGGACTCCGTCCCAGCGCAATTCCAAGTTGTAGTTGAGCCCGCCCCGGATCGGATGCATATGTGAATCGTTGAGGCCTGGGATGACGGTTCTTCGGCGCCCGTCAATTACGTGCGTTTGCGGGCCTCGCACGCGCAGAATCTCTTCATCCTTACCCACAGCGGCTATCTTTCCGGCCGTCATGGCGATGGCTTCTACAAATGAGGGCACCCCGTTCGTGGCGACCTTGGCGTTGTGCAATATGAGCTCAGCAGACACGGTAATCTCCCTTTCAGGTTTTCCAAATGGATTGAGAAGAACGGAGGAGACTCCGCCCGGTGAGTTTTTACTTGTGAGCTCCAGCCGGCTCAGGAACTGCGTACTCGGTAAATTTCGTGGCCGGAGCACCATGCACCATGGTGTATGCGTACTCGACGCCGATCCCGTAGGCTCCGTAGTGGCTCTTCACGATGTCCATCACGGCATCGTAGGTTTCTTTGTGAGCCCAATCGCGCTGCCATTCGAGCAGGACTGACAGCGAGGTGACCGGCTTTGCGCCGGCTTGAATGACGCGCTTCATCGCGTTGTCGTGAGCAAGCTGGCTCACGTCGCCGCAGCAATCTTCCACCACGTAGATTTCGTAGCCGTCGTGAAGCGCCTGTACCGTGGGCAGGGCAACACAGGTTTCCGTCCAAAGGCCGGCAATGAGAATCTTCTTGCGTCCGCTTTTCTCGATCGCGGCGACAAAGTTTTTGTCGTCCCAAGAGTTCATGGACGAACGCTCGATGGGTTCCCGCCCCGGAAACACGGCTCGCAACTGCGGCCACATATTCCCGCTGAAGGATTTCGTCTCGACCGTTGTCAAAACCACGGGCACATCGAAAACCCGTGCGGCCTTTCCGAATGCCACGGTGTTGTTGATGATTCCTTGGCGGTCGAAATTGCTTGTTCCGAACAGCATTTGGCCCTGATGGTCGATTAGCGCCACTACGCAATTGTCCGGAGTCAAAAGTCCCTTCTCACTCAGTTTTGGACGATTGCCGTTTGATGATTGTTGAGCCATACGATTTTAGATTCCCCTTTCAAATGTCGACTTCGAAATTGACGCAGTGAGGAAAAGCAACTGTGTGCCCAACTCCGAATATGCGCGTTGAAATCGGGAATCCGTTTTGTTTTCAACAACAAGGGGAGCGCAAGTTCAGAATGAGCAATTCCTTTTGCGGCTATGGTCGTGCCAAGGACTTGACGATGAGGTCGCTGTCATGACTGAGTTCTGAGCTTTTGCACGCTGTGCGTTGCGCGTAATACCGGGATGCTCGACCGAGTGAATGAACGTGAATCTTCGTCTGCTGTCCAATGAGGAGCGCTTGGGTACACACCAAGCAGGGCACTTCACTGATTGAAGAGGCAATTTCCGCCTAGCTGCAGGCAGCAAGACAAAATGAAGCGCCGCCGCGACGTATCCGACTACAGGAAGGCCCTGAGGCCGGCAACGGCCTTGCCCAGGATTAGGTTTTGCATTTGGAACTTGCCCTCGTAGGAGTAGAGAGCTCCGCCACGCGACCGTTTCGCAGTACTGGGTTGTCGTGAAGGCCTTGGCCAGCGATGCGTGCGCTTCCGTGATCTTGCCTTCGACCTGTAGCTGGGACATACGCACCAAGAGGTACTGCGAAGCGGTGATGTTGGCGAGCATCTTGACGAGGATTCTCGATTTAGAACCGCGAATAGTCGGCTGGCCGCGTAATTCCAAGGCGCTTCATTTTGTAAAACAGAGTAGTGCGCTTCATGCCAAGTGTTGCGGCTGCCCCTCGCGGACCTCCGAGCTGCCAATTGGCGCGCTGGCAAGCGGCGAGAATTTCTCCACGCACCTTGTCTTCGAGGGTGGGGTTTGAAATCTCGGGCTCCGACGGCTGATAACTTTCGAGAGGTGGTGGTTCAAAAACGCCATCAGTGGAGAGAATGACGCCGCGAGCGATGTAGTTTTGGAGCTCTCGAATATTGCCGGGCCAGTGGTAGCGCACCAGGGAGCGCATGGTTTCCTCAGGAATCGATTCGATCGATTTGTCGACCGAGGCAGCAAATTGTTGAACGAAATATTCTACGAGCTCGGGAATATCGGCTTTCCTTTCGCGCAGGGGCGGCAGAAAAATCGGGAAAACATTCAACCGGTAGTACAAATCTTCGCGGAATTCACGATCCTGAGCCATTCGCTTCAAGTCCTGGTTGGTCGCCGCAACGACGCGAACATCGACTCGTGTTGTGCGCGTGCTGCCGACTGGCTCGAACTCGCGCTCCTGCAGGACGCGCAGCAGCTTGGGCTGAAGCTCTAGTGGCATATCTCCAATTTCATCGAGGAACAGGGTGCCGTGATCGGCCAACGCGAAGCGGCCAACATGAGAGTTGACAGCGCCCGTAAAGGCTCCGCGTTCGTGCCCGAACAGTTCACTTTCAAGAAGGCCGGCGGGGATTGCCGCGCAATTCACCTTCACTAAACGTCGGTTCCTGCGGGGACTGAACTCGTGAATCGCGCGAGCGATGACTTCCTTTCCGGTGCCCGTTTCGCCCGCAATCAGAACTGTCATATTCGTGGGCGCAACGGCTTCGACTAGAGAGAGGATTCCGAGGAGACTTCCACGCCGGCCGACGATTGTCTCCACAAAGGGCGGATCCTCGCGGTCTTCCTTACGAGCGCGCAACTCGTCACTGCGATAAGCAACGGCGTTTATTGGCATGTTTCGTGCATTTTCCTTAAGTTGGATCACCACTGAGCTCATGTTTTGCTCCTACGTTCTTTAGCTGTCAAAAAAGTCCTTCAATTGCAAATTACGTGCGTCGCATTCAAAACCTAGGTCTCCGAACTCCCGTCAGATTTTCTTTCTTGCCGCTCTCTTCGAATCCACTCTCGGATGTAAAGGCCGCAGTTTTTCAGCTTGATCGAGTCGGCTTCCCACATCTCCAGAGACTTAACGGCCGCACCGTCCACGGACCTCAAATCTGTACAGTCCAAGACAATTGGTTTGCCGCCTTTGCTTTCCGCCGCAATGAGTGCCTCCATCTCCGTCACGTTTTCCCCGGTTAGTTGACCACTGACTTTAAAGACCACTTCACCGTTTGCCTTCCTCGTGATCCTCAGCATGTGGCTCCTCGACATGACTACCGTCCCAGCAAATGGCAATTCGACAGCCAATCGTAAGTAGCTGAACAGAAGGATGTTAGTGACTAGAGCAGACGCCGAACTTTCGACAAATGGCGAGGGTCTGTACAAAATCCATCCAAAATGCCGATACTGTTCTTCGGGGAAAAAGGGAATTAACCAAGCATGCCGCAATGAATCGAATGCCGGTAGGGCTCGGGATTGCGGGAAGCTCAGTTCAATCGATGTTATCGATGCGCAGATGTGAGGGGTGTATGATGCGCGGAATGGTCTCTCCACGGCAAGAATCCGACTCGCTAAACGTTCAAGTACTCGTTGACTCGATTCCTGCGTTCATTCACACATCCAGGCCAGACGGCTACCTCGATTACTTCAATAAGCCTTGGCTCGAATACCTCGGCGTCACTTTGGATAAAGTGGCCGGATGGAATTGGATCGCTTACATTCATCCCGAAGATGTTGAGGGCATTGTGTCCAGGTGGCGAGCTTGCCTCGCGACTGGAGAAATCTTCGAATACGAAACTCGCGTCCGCGGCGCGAATGGAGAATACCGCTGGATGTTTCACCGGAAAGTGCCACTGCGCGATGCGAACGGTAACATCGTCAAGTGGTATGGATCGAGCCTTGATATTGAGGAACGCAAAGTCGCCGAACAAAAAATCCGCGAACAAGAAACGGAGCTTCGAAACCTGCTAGACCTCATGCCCCAGCAGGTTTTTGTATTCGGGCCTGACGGGAGCCCGATCTACGCCAATCAAGGCGCTTTCGAGTATTTCGGTGTCGATGCTGACCAATTACTATCGGAGTCTCGAATCAAATTCGTTCATCTGGATGATCGTGAATACTTTCTCGACGAAAGAAACAAGGGCTTGCTCACGGGCGCACTCCATGAATTCGAAGCTCGATTGCTAAGGCACGATGGGATCTTTCGCTGGTTTCTATTCCGTCGGAATCCGCTCAAAGATGAGCGGGGGCACATACTTCGGTGGTACGGCACGGGTACCGACATCGACGATCGAAAAAGAGCTGAGGAGGCCCTCCGGACCAGTGAAGCGTACTTGGGTGAAGCTCAAAGGCTCAGTCACACAGGCAGCTTCGGATGGAGATCTGGTAACGGAGAGATTGTCTGGTCAGACGAAACCTACCGTATCTTTGACTACGACCGCTCTGTTAAACCAACAATAGATTCAGTGGTGCAGCGCGTCCATCCCGAGGACCGCGCCGGCTTCGAAGAGGTCATCAATCGCGCTCTTGCCGGAGCGACAGAATTCGAACATGCCTATCGCTTGCTGCTGCCTGACGGGCAAGTCAAGCACGTCCACGCCCTGGCCCACGTTTTACAGAATGCATCTGGCCATCGCGAGTTTGTCGGAGCGGTGACCGACATCACCGAACGCAAAACCACCGAAGACAAGGTCCGGCGCCTGATCGAAGCCGGCATTCTGGGAATCTTCTTAGCGACCGTGGAGGGTGGGATAGTCGAGGCCAACCAGGCATTTCTACAAATGCTGCAATACGACCGTCAGGATCTCGTCTCGGGTCGTTTGCGCTGGGCGAATCTGACGCCGGCGGAATGGCGCGAGCGCGACGAACGTTCCATGGCAGAGTTCCTGACAACTGGGGTTTTTCAAGCATACGAGAAAGAGTATTTTCGGAAAGACGGCAGCCGCGTGCCCGTGCTGGTTGGAGGTGCGCGGATTCAGAGTCCGAACGAGGGCGTCGTATTCGTCCTCGACTTGAGCGAACAAAAGCGCGCCGAGGAAAAGATCCGAAGAAGTGAATCGTACTTGGCGGAAGCACAGAGGTTGAGCCACACCGGCAGTTGGGCATGGAGTCCTGACCTGACGGGGGATTTTTGTACCAGTCCAAACCAGGACATCAGGTACTGGTCGGACGAATGCTACCGTGTTCTGAGTTTCGATCCACAGGATGGTTTGCCGCGATTCGACCAATTCTTTCAGCGGATTCATCCCGATGACCAAGCCGGCTTCCGGGAACTGATCGAGAGGGCGATCCGCGAGAAAGCAGAGTGGGAGGCGGACTACCGCATCGTGCATCCGCGTGGCGCTATCCGGGACATCCACGTCGTAGGTCATCCTGTTCTGAGCACGTCTGGCCATCTCGTGGAATTTGTGGGCACTGTGATCGACGTCACGGAACGCAAACGAGCCGAGGAGGAACGGCGCAGAAGTGAAGCAGAGTTCCGGCAGATTCTAGACCTGGCACCTCAACATGTCGCGGTATACGGACCCAGCCGCGAACGTCTTTACGCCAATCGCGCCTCGCTCGATTACCGTGGAGTAAATCTGGATGAGTGGCGGCAGAGAAGAGGGATTAGCGATGACGTTCATCCTGATGATGTCGAGCGGCTCATTGCGGCTGCGGATCGTGCTTCATCGTCTGGCTCTGCTCACGAATTGGAGTTGCGGGTGCAGGCAGCAGATGGGAGTTATCGCTGGTTTCTATCTCGTTTCAATCCGGTGCACGACGACAACGGACAGATTACGCGTTGGTACGTCGCATGCACCGATATCGAAGACCGCAAAAGAGCTGAGGAGAGACTGCAACAGGAGAACATCGCTCTGCGTGAAGAAATCGCCAAAGCCTCGATGTTCGAAGAGATCGTTGGAACCTCTTCCGCTTTAAAAAGTGTTCTCGCGCGTATCTCCAAAGTCGCACCTAGTGATTCTACGGTCCTCATCACGGGTGAAACAGGAACAGGCAAAGAGCTAATTGCACGCGCCATACATCGAAGATCAGATCGTGCTTCGCGCGCGTTCGTTAGTGTGAACTGTGCGGCAATCCCCCGTGATCTTATCGCTTCTGAGTTGTTCGGCCATGAGAAGGGCGCTTTTACGGGCGCGACTCAGCAGCGCCTGGGTAGGTTTGAGCTAGCAAATGGAGGCACCATCTTCCTCGACGAAGTCGGAGAGCTTCCAGCCGAGACTCAGGTTGCCCTACTGCGTGTTTTACAGGAGCGCGAGTTTGAGCGCGTTGGCGGTAACCGTCGAATTCGCGCTGACGTTCGGGTGATCGCAGCCACGAACCGTGACTTGCAGGCCGCCATCGGCGCAGGGTCCTTCCGTGGTGACTTGTATTATCGGCTGCACGTTTTCCCGCTTGACATACCTTCCCTTCGAGAGCGAAGAGAGGACATTCCTCTGCTGGTCGAATACTTTATCGATCGCTATGCGCGAAAAGCTCGCAAGAACATAAAACGTGTCAACAAGAAGACGCTGGAATTGCTTCAGTCATATCCGTGGCCAGGAAACATTCGCGAGCTGCAGAACGTCATCGAACGCTCGGTGATACTTTGCGATACAGAGATTTTCTCGATCGACGAAAACTGGTTACCGCAATCGCCGCCTCTGACACCAGAGTCGAAACAGCAAGTTGAGCTCCCTCGCAGACTCCTGGCGCAAGAGAAGGAAATCATTGAGGCCGCCCTGAAAGAAAGCCGCGGCCGGATATTCGGACCGAAGGGGGCTGCGGCCAAGTTGGGCATTCCGCGGTCGACGCTGGAATCGAAGATTCAGTCGCTGAAAATCGACAAGAATCGTTTCAGATCGGCAGGTTGAGCTTCTTCAAGAGCGCGATATATCTCGGGTCCTTGCGTAAGTTTTTCAATAGAGGGTCCATTTTCGTTTCTATCAGACCGCTGTCACGCTGAGCATAAGCACGCTCCAGCCACTCGAACGCTTCGTCAGATTGGTTTCGGAAAGCGTAAACCGCGGCGATTTGATACGCGGCATCCGCATGGTATTTGGCTATGAACTCACTCAATGCAGCATCCGATTCTTTCTTGCGACCAAGAGCGTGGTATGCCACCGGATACAAAGAACCGCGGACGAGATCAGATCGAACCAGTTCGATTTCATGCAACGCGTCCTGCGGCCTGCCCTGAGCGATGTATATCTCGCTCAACATGCTGTGACCCGTCCAAACATCAGGACTGAGTTCGAGAGCCTTGTGGCTGTGCACTGCCGCTTGGTCGAGCTCGCCCGTGAGGTATTCGATCTCTGAAAGGGTCGCCCAACTCTCTGCATTGAGTGGATCAAGGTCAATGGCTCGATGGGCCAATCGGCTAGCTTCGCCAACGCGGCCCATAATGATTGCGGAACTTGCCGCCAACCGTCCGATGTCGGGATCTGCTGGTTCGAGAGCGCTCGCCCTCCGAATGGCAGTATCCGCTCCCGCCCAATCAAGATCGACTTGCTGCTTGACCCGCGCCATTTGAGCGTAAGCCTCTGGCAAATTGGGATTCAGCGCTAGCGCTCGATCCAATGCTTCACGCGCGAGCCGGTGTCCTTCGTCACTGGGAACAAGACCTACGTTCGCCTGCCAGTTGCGCACGCGAGACATCCAAACCCAAGCCAGTGCAAAGGAGGGATCAAGCTGAGTCGCGCGTTCGAAGTACTTCACAGCCATTTCTGTATCCTTGTCGGTGTTCCGTTGAAAGAAGTAGTATCCCTGCAAGTAAGCATCGAAGGCGTCCGGATTGACCGGGCGGGATCCTCTCAACTCTCCTTGTTGTTGCGAACCCAAACGGAGCCTGATCTCCCGTGCAACAGCCTTGGCTACATCGTCTTGCACATTCAGGATGTCCTGTGCCTGATAGTCGTAGTCCTGAGACCACAGGTGCGTTTGATCTTTCAGCTGAATGAGCTGAGCCGTAATTCGCAGGTTAGTTCCACTTTCGCGCAGACTGCTTTCGAGTACATACTGCACGGAAAGCTCTCGCCCGACCTGGTCCAGGCGTTCGTCTTTTTGCTTGTATCCCATAACTGACGTTCGCGCGATCACACCCAATTGCTCCGGATTAAGCCGCCCCAAATGTGAAATCGTTTCCTCGGTCAAACCGTCCGCCAAATATTCCTTGTTCGGATCGCCGGTGAGATTCTGAAAGGGCATTACGGCGAGCATGATTTTTTGCGAGCCTGGCGGCGTCATTGCCCGAAAATGCCACCAAGACGCAAAACCGACGATTACCAAAAGGACGGCAGACGCACACACCAACGCAGCGTTCCGCCAGCGCTTTGGCGCTTTTGGAACCGCTTCATCTGCGGGACTTAGGATCGCCGGTTGCGTATCGGCTAGCGAACTTTCGGCGGTCGGGACTTGGACCGCGGCTTGTTTTGCGCTGTCTGTCCCTTCGGCAATTGAGACATCCACCGTGAACTGGTATCCCTTTCGAGCGATGGTCACGATCGATCGGGTGTCTTCCGCGTTGTCACCAAGTGCCTTGCGTAAATGCGAAATGTATTGCGTCAGGTTCCCCTCTTCCACGAAGGTGTCGCCCCACACGGCTTGCAGCAATTCCTCTTTGGTGACCAAGCGGTTGGGGTTTTGCACCAGGAAGAGCAGGACGTCGAAAGCTTTAGGGGTCAGAGAAACGGGTGAATCGGCGCGAGACAGCGTTCGCCTCCGGGAATCAAGCGCAAACTGGCCGAAATGGTACAAGTGACTCATGGGAGTCCACTTAGGTCATTCGCGGGGTCCATTCAGAGTTTTTCATAGTTTTTTGCAGTCTTCTGAAGGACTTCCAAAACCCACTCCTTGAGAATGCGTTCATCAGGGTTTAGAGCACGGGGATGCATCAGCCCCGGCATTGAACCCCGATGCAAATTGTAGAGTTCCCGGGATGCCCCTGCAAGGCGGCATACCTGAACGACCGTCGCCTGCTTCTGTCGTGACTGGACACGACAGGGCAGGCAGCTGTGATCCCGGAAACGACTAGGGGCTCGGATTTATGGCGACACAAACGGTAGTTTTCCGAGATGGTCATCCGGGTGTCGGTGACCTCGAAGTAGTTCGCCAGCGTTCTAATACACATGACAGCTCAGGCGGACTGCCGCGAGGCAAAAAGCTCCGGACAAACAATTCACCGAGTGAATCTGTCCACAATTGTGTCTATGACTCCGAAAGTATCGCGGGCATTCGTGCCGCAATGAAGATAGTTTTGGATTTCATTCGAGCGGCCGAGCTCAGAGATTTGACATCCCGGTTCTGGCAAGGCGCCGAACATCTTGAAAAAAAGGCGGCCCTAGAATCCGCAGTTGAGGAATTAGAGCTCTTAAGGGAACAGCTCGCCAAGGAGAACCTGGTTCTACGAGATGAAGTGGATCGGGTCTCCATGTTTGAAGAGATTGTTGGAACCTCTCGAGCATTGAAGGCTGTGTTGTCGCGCATCTGCAAAGTCGCGCCAAGTGATTCTACGGTCCTCGTCACAGGCGAAACGGGAACGGGAAAAGAGCTGGTTGCACGCGCCATACACCGACGATCAGATCGTGCTTCGCGTGCATTCGTTAGTGTGAACTGTGCGGCAATCCCCCGTGATTTGATCGCCTCCGAGTTGTTTGGGCACGAGAAGGGTGCGTTCACCGGCGCAACTCAGCAGCGCCCGGGTCGGTTTGAATTGGCAAATGGCGGCACGCTCTTCCTGGACGAAGTCGGGGAACTTCCAGCCGAGACCCAAATTGCCCTCCTGCGTGTTTTGCAAGAGCATGAGTTTGAGCGTGTCGGCGGCACCCGCCGAATCCACGCTGACGTCCGGGTGATCGCTGCCACCAACCGCGACTTGCAGGCCGCCATCAGCGCGGGGTCCTTCCGTAGTGACTTGTTTTATCGGCTGCATGTCTTCCCGATTGAGATGCCCTCGCTTCGAGAACGAAGAGAGGACATCCCTCTGCTGGTGGAATACTTTATCGATCGCTACGCGCGAAAAGCTGGCAAGGACATTAGACACGTCAGTCAGGAAACACTCGAGTTGCTCCAGGCATACGCTTGGCCTGGAAACATCCGTGAGTTACAGAACGTCATCGAGCGTTCCGTGATCCTCTGTGAAACAGACATATTCTCGATCGACGAAAGCTGGTTACCCCTGCCGCCGGCGGCAACAGAATCGAGGCGCCACATTCAGCTTCCTCGAAGACTCGAGGCGCAAGAGAAGAACATGATTGAGGAGGCTCTAAAAGCAAGCCGTGGACGTGTGTTTGGACCCACCGGGGCCGCGGCAAAGTTGGGCATACCGCGGTCGACGCTGGAATCGAAGATTAAGTCACTGAAAATCGATAAGAACCGCTTCAGGACGGATCCAGAAAGTTGAGGGCTTCTCTTGTTCGGCAAGGGATCAAATGGCAGAAAAGCCGCGGTAATTTCGTAGAAAATCTGGTTGCACAATAGTTGCACAACCCGCAACCACGGGTGTTCTGCACCAAACTAGGGCATCTCACCCGACCATAAGTCTTTCGCTCCGAACACCAGGCTGTGAAACGGGGAATTTGCTAAACCGTTGTAACGGTGAAAACTGCAGTGAGGTCAGTTCGAATGTACCGCAAGATGTGGGAATGTACGCAAGGAGACAAAGAGAACAGGAGCTATTGCCCGTGACAGTGTAGGATTGTAGCGATTGACGGGGATGAATCGTGGCAGCCGATTCGTAAACTGTGGCATGGCCATTTGAACAAACGACATAGCTAAAGATTCAAAGATTTAACTGCCCATCACAGCCGATCACTACCCATCATTTCCGAACTTACAACGCAAAAATAACGCAAGAATTTTTGGGCCGTGGATGACTGAATGTGAAACCGCGAGCATGTGGGATAGAGATTAATTCTCTCTTGGCTCGTGACAGGGCAGCGTTCTAACCAACTGAACTACGTCCCCAACCGTGGAATCAACAACTTAGCATAAAACCATGCAATCAAAGGCTTTGCAAGGTTTGTATACAACGCACCGGCCGCTTGGCTCGCCCGGGAGTGCAACTCTTCCCGGCAAAACCGCCTGTAAACCGCCTGTAAACCGCCTGTAAAAGTCAGTGCGCTCGTCACAGCATTAATTTAACACAGACGCGTGATTTTGTCGCAGGTGGGACAGAGAATTATTGGAGGCGGACTTCCTGTGCTGTCCGGCCGCGGCAGGGAACTGCCGCTCACAAGCGGCCTTTGAGGATCTGTTCGACATCCCGGCGGCTATCTCCACTCTCCACCGACATAAGGGTCCTTATTGCGATTGACACAGATGCGCGAGATACGGGATTGTGTACGATGAAACTAAAGCGAGTGAAGCGAAAAAAGTCTGTAAGGAGGCAGCGCAAGAACTCAAGAAGCTTTTAGTTTTGCACTGATCTATCAGTTCAGTACTTTCTTCAGTTTGATTTGGAAAGCAACGCCGCCACGTGTCCACATCTACCGAATTCCAAATTGCGCTTCGAAGTCGGTTAGGCTGCCATGATATACCGTGGCATCAACCATCTTGGTTATGCCGCCTTTGGTGAATTCTCCTTGATCCGTCAATTGCCATAAAAACCATTGCGCGCCGTTTAGAGTCGTGGGCGATTCTTTGCCCAGACTATGACTGCTAAAGTCGGATATCCAGAACGTGAAACCCTGGAATGAACTAGTTGTCCCGACCCTCGTCTTCCACCAAGATGAATTCGTATAAATAATCGGTTTTCTACCGGTGGCAGCTTCCACCAACGTTAACCATCGGCTTACCCGTTGAGCTATCTCTCCCTGAGAGAGATTTGCCCACTGATCTATGCGTTGCCCCTGTTTGTCTAGAATTGGTTTCTTATCACGAATCACAAAATCCCATTCGACGTCTAGGCAAGCCGGGAGATCAGATGCGGCTCCGTTACCCACTGTCCCCAAGAAATTCTGGGCCTGCAAGTCAGCAGAATCGACTGCAGTCATAAAGTGATAGGCACCACGATGAAACCTCGGAAATGTCGCATGAAGACTAGCTGTTTTATGCCAATTTCTGTCAAAGGTGGGGTCGTAAAAATCGGCTCCTTGCGTCGCCTTTATGAAAACAAAGCTCGCCCCCTGAGCTGGAATCTTGTCCCAGTCGATTTGGTCCTGGTAATGGGACACATCTATACCAAAAAGCTGATCGACTTTGACATCAGCCGGGAATTTGAAGGCGCGAGGAAAAGCCTTGACTCCAGTAGAAACGGATGCTCCATATTCACCCAGGTCCTCTCGCGACGGTTCGTCTGTCAAAGCGTGTTTGGTCCGGACGTGTGATTGCACTCCGCCCAAGAGCAAGCAGATAGTCACTACCGATGCCGCTTTTGCGATGTACAACATTTTCGCCTCCGCTCTTCGTTATTCGAGAGTGTCGGTACGCTGGGTGACAATGAATTTGTTTTTGAAGATCACAACCTCTTCACGATGAGCTGAGCACCCTAGGTACACCGACTCCGTGACGTTCTCGCTGATTAAGCCTGCCTGTCGAGCGTTTAACGCGCCTTCGTCTATGGTGATAGGAGATTTGCAGTCTCCCTTCAGGTCAGTCGTCACCGCGAGAGCCAACTCAGTGGAAGTTTGATATTCCTGCCACTGCCCATAACTAAGCTGGCTAACGATTTGCCTAGCAAAGATTATTGCCCCAAGTCCGCGTCCTCTCTTGTCATAGACATTCCACTGCAATTCGCTTTCTCCGCGTTTTAACATACAACAGTTCTGTAACGCCCACAGTACCGGGGCTTGAGGCATGCCTAGCTTTACGTCGTTGAAGCTTGTGATTCTAAGTGAGTCTGATTTTCTTAAGGCCACGACAGGATCGACTTCATTCAAATCAAAATCGAATAGTTGTGGCTTCTGTGGGATGTCGCCTATCTTCTTTGAAATGTATAAATCAGGAACATCTCGTGTGGCGTAGGTTAATAGATCAGAGAGCCGGACCGTGCCATCTTCAGAACTTGCGCCACCAAGACGAATTCCATCATCTAGCAGCGACTCAGTTAGCAGACCGCTGTCTGCAGCTAGTCCGGCAGCCGAACTAGCGACAAGGACACGCATCCCTTTTGAAAACGCTAATTCTCCAAGCGCTCGACTTCCCATTGGGGCAGGTTTGAAGTTGTCGGACTCGATTGCCTCACCGGAATGGCACGTATCGAGAATAAACGTGAGACTAACAGCGTCGATATCTCGGACCCAGTCGCGAAGATTATCACTGGAAATACTATGGCTGAACATATGTGGCCTGAAACAACCTGGATCCGTGAGGCACTCATCTCCCACATGATGGGTATCTGCAGGGAATAGATGAAAAAGTCCTGATGCATCTTGGTCGCCGTGACCTGAGAAAGAGAAAATAATGACGTCGCCGGGATTCGCCCGCTGAATTTTGTTCTTGCAATGAAACAGAAAAGCCATTCTACAGTTAGGAGACAGCCCAAAAGGCCGTTCGCCAGCTAATGTTTCAAAAACAGCTTTTATCTTTGGTGTTGTAGCGTCGTTGACGGTCGTCCTAGTGCCTTTCACGTATTCGTTTTTGTAACAGTCTCCACTCCCCGAATAGTCAGAAGTCAATTCCAATCGGACGACCTTGGAAAACTGTCCGGTCTTCGAGAGTTCTGAAGATAAGAAAGACGCAGTACGGCGTGCGTCACTTGCAGCAGTTTTCAGGCTGATATAGCAGTTGTCGTTTGCATTCACCCCGACTGCAATGACGTAAGCGCTTGGTTTAACCCTTTTGCTACGTATCGGGTCTGGATGGAATGATAAAACAAATGTTTCACCCTTGATTTCGTACTTATTGAATGCATATGCGGAGAATTGAACGTCAGAAGACACGGCGTCAGAGTGTCCCATTAGTGGCACAAAATGAGGAATTCGTATGCCTTGGCATTGAACTGAAATCATCGTTTCACTTTGTTGCACTTCCTTGCATGTTGGGGACCCTTTCGGAATCATGCCTGTCGAGTCTTTGTCGGCTTCAAAAAACATTTCACGAATCAGTTGATGATCCCGAAAAAGGCGCAAATCCCTGACAGAAGTGTCTACACTAAGTTTGTTCTTTAGCTGAGCATTGGGCTTTGTGATCTCGACAGTGACGGAAACGGAAGTTTTATCATCCCGGTCATACTTTGGGATCGAGATTTTAACTGTAGGCCTTGCAAACTGCAGATCGGACGGCTCTATAATTTCTTGAACCGGTTTCCGATGGTAGCGAAGGGCAAGTAAATTCGGTTGGAAATTCGTTTGCATCAAAGCCTCAAGCGGAAAGAGCTCTAATGGCTCTGAACTTGCAATCCAATGTACGTCCCGCGTGTCATCAAAATTTGATGTATCAAAGTGATTCTCTCGATCGAAAGATAGCCAGCGAGTTCTCCCTGTAGCAAAAGTTGAAGAGGAAGGTGAATTAGCGAAAGGTGATCCGAATTGGGCATCCCACTGCGCGCGGTCGTCCAAACCTACAGCTGTTACCAACTCCTGACCTGCTTCCGACCAAAACCGAACTGTGCCATCTTCTCCGCCGGAGATAATCGTTTGTCCGTCCGGTGTAATTGCCAAAGCTGTGACACTAGTGGGTTGAGTGATACACCATCCATCAAATCGCAGTGGGTGGGTATGAATACGCAAAATCTGGTGAGAAAATTCGGCAAGGAAGAAATCCTCTTTTGGCGAGAAAACAATCGGATGATCTATTCCTATGGAAAGAATATAGCTGAAAGGAACGGTAATCATCTGGCGATTACCATCTTCTGTAGACCACAACGATATCCTGCCCCCGGATCCAGTTGATGCCAGGAGTTTCACGTCAGGTGAGAACGCCCAAGAAGACAAATCTAGTTCGAAATCGATGCTAAGTTGATGGTTAGTTTGTCTATTCCATATGATTCCAGAATTGATAAGTGGATTAACGAGTGGATCTCTCAGTACGGGAATAAAGATGCTGTCGCATTGATTGCTAACTATTAATCCTGTCGGATCTTTTGGCCCTTCAAGAGAAGGCCCAATCTCGTCTCCGGTTTCGCTCGAGTAGACGCTATAGTGGTTCGCCAATTTTGTAACGAAGCAACTGCCGTCCGGTGACAATACCAGCTGCTCGAAATAGCCTTTGGGTCTGTAGGATCGTTCGGTAGTGCCGTTCCGAAGACTCATGCGCCTTATCTCAGGGAAGCGGTCTGGCTTAGTAAGAAGATACGCTGTCAGGTACTGCTCTGTGCTAGAGGTTCCAAGTTTCATGTAGGCGTTGCCGTCCAACAGTCTTGTCATTTCATTTCCAATACTCATATCCCACAATCGAAGCGAGGCTATTGAAGTCGTCGCGACTCGTTCTCCATTTGATGAGACGGCTATATCGCGTATCGCAAATACTAAGGTCGCGAAGGAACTTTCCCAAGCATTTGCCGCGAGATTGTAGACATCTACGGAATTTTGAATTGAATTCACGACAAATATGTGTGAAAAGTCGGATGAAAAGACTTCAGGCGAAGCACGAAGAGGTTCCGATGGGGGTCTTATGCTGATTGAGACTTTCGAATACGCGTCCCAGAGATAGGAGATTTCAGCGCACACGATTTTGTCGCCAGACGGCGTGACCACCGTTTCAAAATTGTCCAGTGTGCCGAAGACTTTGTTCTGAACGTCGGCCGGTAACTTTAGTTGGCCCTGAACAGGAAATAACAATCCCCTGCTACTACTTAACATAAGGTAATGTCCCACGAATCGCAGTTGATCTCGGAACAAGAGCGCGTTATTTTGGCCCCCTAGATAGGCCGATCGTGACGCTGAATAGTTACCAGGCAGTTTCCACGTTTCCATACTTCGGGTTGCGATTGTCCAAAGCCGGACGTATTGGGAAAACGTATCGTCCGATGAAGAGTCTGCATTACAAAGCGCGGCCAGATATTCACCGTCACTGCTCACAGCGATTGGCCCAACTTCGTCACATCCCAGGGGGATGGGTTCTGAAGACTTCGCCGACTCCAAATCCCATATGCGGACAACTCCGCGAGGCTCCACTGCGACTAACCCTAAGGATTTCGCATACGAGAACTTCAAGAGAGGTTCACCGTCTGAAAAAGTCTGCTTAGTGTCTCCCGATGCCAGATCCTTCAAGACGACGTGGGTATAGTCATCATTCATCAACACGGATCCGTCGTCCAAGATAATGTCGTCATTAAAATTCAATCCCGAAGAGGGACTGAGTCGCCTAATATGAGCACGGTCAGTTACACGCCATGCCGTTGCTCCGCCGTCAACGTGGTTGGTAAGGAGGAACTGCTGGTTAGGAGAGAGCGAGACAGATGTAATACCGTTGCTTGGCATCACCGGGAGTGAGAGTTCTACCTTTCGCTCCGAACTGTCTGCGGCATGCGTTTTATTAGTCCCGAATAGAATTAGTGAGAGCGAAAGCCCTAAATACAGTGCGATTCGCTTTTCCCTCTTCATCTTATGCGGCTACTTAGAATCAAATTTCAGCTCGGTGACAAGATAGTTGGCATCAACCGGAGCGGAAGCTGCGTCGACTACCCTAAAGCTTTGATATTGGAGGTCGACTTTGTGGCCGTCTAGGAACTTAGATTTCTGTGCATAGTCAGAGTCAATTGTGACCCATAGACCGGGCTTCATGTTGAATCGGGCCTTAGCGTCTTCGGTTACGGCGAATTCAAGGCTTCCGGTCTTCCATAGAGGAACAAGACTACTTTGCTGCTGGATCGAGTCTAATACTCCATCAACGAATGAAGCCGCCTCTGTCGTTAGGGCCGGTATTCCAAATCCCTTAGACGCAGCGCTCACAACGGGCGAATTCATAACTTTCGTGAGGACATCAAAAAACTGGGTCCACACGCTTTTTTTCTTTTGGCCGAACGCCGTGATTTGGATTTTGGCGGTGCCAGCGTCAATCGTGATTTTAGGATCAGAGCTCAACGTTGTTCCGTTCTTGCCGTTGCTCGAAGTGAATTTAGTCAATTGACTTTGCCTTTGTTTGTCATCCTTGGCCAGCAGGACATCCACGGCGTTCATGAAGATCCAAGAAAGGTCTTTCTGACCAGCGCTCGGTGTCGTTGCATTGAAACCTAGCTGCAGCTGATTCTGAAGGTGTTGGAATTTGACTTGATCCACCTTACGAATATTAAAGACCTGAAGTGAAGGTGTCATAACGTAAGAACCCTTCTTCAAGGCCGGCTGGAGTTGCTTGGTCTCAGCTAGAGGGTTTAGGAATTTCTGGGCTTGTTCATCATAAAACGCATAAACATACGGTACTTCAGCTGCGCCGAGAGCCTTAGTGCCAGTCTTGTAAGCCTCAGCTACCTGACTGGGGTCCGCGGTTTCAGTCAGTTTGTGAGTGGTCCCGCTAGTCGACTGAACTGCGTTTTGACTGTGATCTTCGAAGCCCAAAAGATCCAAATTTTCCGACCTGGGACACACAAACGCCGAGATCGCCCCTATGGACGAACTCGCGAAGAAGTTACGCCTATCCATTGTCATCTCCTAGCTTTAAATTATCGAGAGCGTATAAATAAGTTAACGGTTACGTCAAGATAAAAGTACTACTGTAACGCGGCTGAGGCATTGTAGAAATTCCTATTGAGCCCGCGATTTGTGATGAATGCGGGTATCCGTATGGCGCTCTGATCAGCCCATTGGTGACTAGGCTTGAACGTAATAATGTGCCGTGCCAGGATGCGGCGATTGCCTGTGTCAGCCCCAATCCGATGAAACAAGAACTTTGCCGTTGCCGCAAGGGCAAGAAAGACCATCCAAAATAGCCACGGTGCCAATCCCAGCTTTGCAGCAAGAACGCCTGCAATGCCGAATGCGACATCGAATTGGGACCCATCGCATCCCTTCCTGATCGGCTTAAAGCACGAAAGACGTGGCTGGAAATCCTCAGCCGGGAGTGAGTGCTGGTATTCACAGTGTGCCCAGATCGGCAAAGTCGTGTCACCACAGCGTCACCAACTGTCTAACCGTGGCGTTTCTGGCGTTTTCGGCGTTTCTAGAACCAACTAGAATGTGTAACTTAACTTACGTGCCGTCAACGAGGCCCTGTGGAACAACTCCCTCCTCCGGCACCAAAAACCACTCCGTCGCATACTTGTCCGTTTCCACGGCAACACGGTTCATTGGTAGATTAGCCGATTCGTAAACCGCGACAGGACAATCTGAGAAAAGGGGATAGCTGAGAATTCAACTTCTTAATTGCCCATCACAGCCCCTCACTACCCATCATTTCCGATCTAACAACGCAATAACAACGCAAGAAATCTGTGGGCAACCAAAGACTTTGCGCGCAGGCATCGCAAGGGGCTCGGAGATTGTTGCAATCTGATTAGCTACTGTTAAATTAGCTCATGCCCATTAATGCCGATAAACCACATTTGTGGAAGGCAGACACCCGCGCCTCGGTGGATCAGTTCAATCAGTGGTTCATGAAGTTTGCGCCGAAGGCGTACCGTAACACTCGCAAGAAAACAATCGAGAGTGTCGAGCGGGGCCTCACGCTCACCAAAGACCTGACGACCGTCACACCGGCTGTGATCAAAACAAATCCGGGTATTCTGCCAATGTTGCGCATGTCTACGTGCCCGCCGCTCGCCCGTGACCGGCTTATTGGCCTCGCCGATTCCAGCAAGAGTCTAGTTGGCACGCTTGAGGAAGGAAAGCTCCCCCCGCAACTGGCAGAAGCCGTGCTAGAGGCACATCTCGGCAAACTCACAGCCATTCTGACCCAGATGCTGGACGTGGATATTTTTCCGTGGATCGGGGAAAATCGCAAAGCCACCAAAGAAGAGCGGTATCGATCTTCGACCATCGTTGCGGACCGGCTCTGCGGTGCCATCGCAGAACCTATCGTGAGAAACGCCCAGGAAAAACGCCAGCTCGCGCTCATCGAGGCCTACCTAACGGAGCGCGGATATAAACTGAAAGCCCCACATGCCGCTACGCCGCTCAATCAAATGGAGCCCGGCACGTTTTCTTTCCGGCTCAACGTGCTGGTAAAACCGTCAAAAGCTGAGGCCAAGACCGTCAAGATTCCTATCGACGCAGTGATCCAGCCTAAGAAAACCAAACTCCCGCATCTGCCGGTGCTCATCGAAGCAAAATCCGCTGGCGACTTCACCAACGTCAACAAACGGCGCAAGGAAGAAGCGATCAAGATCAACTACCTCAAGGCAACACACGGCGACGACGTGGTCTTTGTTCTTTTTCTGTGCGGATACTTCGATGCCGCCTATCTTGGGTTCTCTGCATCCGAGGGCTTAGACTGGATCTGGGAGCATCGCCCCCAGGATCTGGACCAGCTCGGGCTCTGACATCATGGCAACCGTCGCACATCAAAGCATTGAAGGACGCCGCCAGGCAGAACAAACGCGCCTGGACTTATTGAAGACTGCGGCAGAGCGCAATAAATGGGGTCAATTCGCAACCCCGTTTGAGCTGGCTCTCAGCCTTGCGCGCTACGCACACACAGTGCTAGGCGAGGGGAGTTTGCGTTTCCTCGACCCGGCCATCGGCACCGGATCATTCTTCTCGGCGCTCTCGCAGGCCGTCCCAGCAAAAACCATCGAGGCTGCGGCGGGTGTCGAGCTTGATCCCCTCTTCGCGGAGGCAGCGGAGAAACTCTGGAGCGAGAATGGTCTTCATGTCATACGGGGCGATTTCACGAAGCAGAAAGCACCCGCCAAACGGTTCAATCTGGTGCTCACGAACCCGCCCTATGTCCGGCATCATCACCTGGACGTGGCTGAGAAGGAGCGCCTGAAGGCACAGCTTGCCGATTCACTCAAGATGGAAATCAGCGGGCTTGCCGGGCTTTATTGTTATTTTCTGCTGCAATGCCACGACTGGATGGAAGAGCAGGGGCTCGCAATCTGGCTCATCCCCTCGGAATTCATGGACGTAAATTACGGCGCGACGTTGCGCCGCTACCTGACGGAGCGCGTAACGCTACTGCACATTCACCGCTTCTGTCCCACGGACGTGCAGTTCACCGATGCGCTTGTCTCCTCAGCCGTCGTTGTGTTTCGCAAATCAACCCCGGCACAAGGACACCGTGTGAGATTTTCCTTTGCTGGTCCGATTGAGAGCCCGACCACGGATGCATTTGTGCCTCTCGACGTGCTTCGTCATTCCCGAAAATGGACTCAGTTTCCCGGGCGCACCAATTTTGAAAATACGAACGAGCCGACACTTGGTGATCTCTTTTTCATCAAGCGGGGACTTGCGACCGGCTCCAACAATTTTTTCATCCTGGATTCTGAGCAAATTAAGGAATGGAGCATTCCAAGGCAATTCCTAAAACCGATTCTTCCTGGCCCTCGTTACATCACCACCGATATCATTGATGCGCTTCCTAATGGCGACCCCGCCGTGTCTCCCCGTATCTATCTGCTCGATTGCACTGAGCCAGAAGAGAGAATCGAAAAGCGTTGGCCGCGATTCTACGAGTATTTGCAGAAAGGCCGCGAAGCGAAGATCGCAGCGTCCTATCTCGCAAGCCATCGCGCCCCGTGGTATTCGCAAGAACAGCGCCCCGCGGCTCCGTTCCTTTGCACCTATATGGGGCGTTCTCGCAATGGCAAACATCCGTTCCGGTTTATTTGGAACCGCTCCCAGGCCACTGCGCACAATGTCTACCTCATGCTGTACCCCAAGAGTCGCTTGCAGGAAGCACTCAACAACCACCCCGAACTTGCAGCCAAAGTGTTCGAGGCGCTCCAAAGCGTCACACCAGGGCAATTCATATCCGAAGGCCGGGTGTATGGCGGAGGCCTGCACAAGGTGGAGCCTAAAGAGTTGGCGAAGATTCCTGCCCGCGCTGTGCTAGACAGTATCGAAGGGCACGTGCGCATCGAACGGCAGGAAAAGCTATTTGCTTGAAAGGAATTTCCCAGTTGAGCTTGCTGCTGAACTTCTCACCCATTCAATTTCCGGATGTCGAAATCGAGGCAGGCCTATTTCCTTACGGCACCGACGGTGAGCAGGTAATCAAGCAGTTGCGTCAGCAGAACTGGGCGACTCATGTCTTTCGTCGCGACGGGCCTGACCAGATCGTCTCCGTTCCTGTCACAGCCGATGCACCACATCTGGGCAGCGGGACGAAGAAGATACGTCTCAAGGATAATCTGGGACTCACGGCCTCTCTGATCCGAAATTCACTGATCAATTATTTGGCTGGCCTTCCGCGCCCCGTTCTTAACTACGACCCTATACGGTTCATTGCTCACGAAGACATTCTGTCTTCTTGCCTTCCAACGGGCACCGTATGCCCGGAGTGGCTTGGCGTGCGGCTGCTCTACGACATGGCCATGCGCCCTATTTATTTCTTTAAACAGGAGCCACTGATCGCGGCTGTTTTCGATGTCAGAACGACCCGGATTCTCGACCGCACCGTTGCAGACCTGCTAAAGGATGGATTTTCACCTGTGGGCCACTACGTTACCGCGCGAGTTTCCAAGAATCAGGACCCACGAATTCTTCCCCGACCGGAACTTGTGGGGAAAGTCATAGCGGTCAATGGTTCCATGCTTACACTTGCGGACGCCAAGGATGACACACAGTCCGTGGCAGCGGGCGAGGTTTGGTTCGAAAAAAGAGCATTCCCAGACTATTTAGCGTACCGTTTCCAGGGCAATCACCAACTCATCGCAACGAAGCTGGAAAAAGCGCGCGCGGACCTTCGCTATGGACCGACGAAGCTGCAGCGGATCAATAGTTTCGTTGATTTCTTTGCGTCCAAGCAGCACTTTCTCGCGCCAGGCGTCTCCTTCAAATTTCTGCCGTTGCTGAGTGACAGTGCAAAGGGTCTGTTTCCTTCACTGGAATCGGCTCCCAAGCCGACCTACATCTTTGACCAGACTGGCTCCAAGACCGACACGTGGAACGATCAGGGTCTCAATCAATTTGGCCCTTATACAGCGAAAGTTTTTACGCCCAATCGGCCGAGACTCTGTGTAATTTGCCAGAAGGCACAAAAGGGCAGCGTGGAGCAATTCCTTCATAAGTTCATCAACGGTATCGTGCTGCCTCCGACTCCGCCCGGATACCGTGGCAAGCCGCAACGCAAGTATTTCGAGAAGGGATTCCTCCGGAAATACGCCCTCCAAGACGTGACCTATGAATTCTTTCTCGCAGAAGATCGGCAGCCGCGCTCGTATAAAGAGGCATGCGGGCAAGCCTTAGAGAAGCATGGGGCCGGTACGAAGTGTGACCTTGCCCTCGTGCAGATCGAGGAAAGCTTCCACCAATTGCCTGTGGACCAAAATCCCTATTTCATCGCCAAGCAAAGCTTTCTGGCCCACCAGATTCCGGTACAGGAATTCGAGATCGAAACTGCCCAGAAGCAGGACCGCGATCTGCAATTTTCCCTGAACAACATGGCCTTGGCTACCTATGCCAAGCTCAATGGCATTCCTTGGCTACTCAAGGCGAATCCCACCATTGCCCACGAACTTGTCATTGGCTTGGGAAGCGCAAGCATTTCAGAAGGCCGTCTCGGAGACCGCGAACGGTACGTCGGAATCACAACGGTGTTCAGTGGAGATGGCAACTACCACCTGACCAATGTTTCGCGTGCCGTTACGATGGACAACTATCAAGGGGCCTTCCTGGACGCGCTTCGCAAAGCCGTTTCCAAAGTCCAGCAGGACATGAACTGGCAAGCCAAGGATCACGTTCGGCTGGTGTTTCACGCGTCTTTCAAGCGTTTCAATCAAAACGAAATCAATGCCGTGAAAGCGCTGATGGCAGAACTCGGGGACTACGAAGTCGAATACGCTTTTCTCCAGCTTAACGAACAGCATCCCTATCTAATTTTCGACACCAGCCAGAATGGCGCTTACGACTACGAGACAAAGAGGAGCAAGGGAGTTTACGCGCCAAGGCGGTCATCGACTCTACAACTATCTAACCGCGACATGCTGCTGTGCCTGACGGGACCGAACGAAGTAAAGAGGCCAGAAGACGGCATGCCGAGTCCGCTTCTGCTCACCTTGCACAAAGATTCATCGTTCACGGACATGACCTATTTGACCCGGCAGGTGTTCGCATTTGCGTGCCACTCATGGCGCACGTTTCTGCCGGGATCAGTCCCTGTGACAATTCAATATTCCGATCTAATCGCCAAAACGCTTGGACATCTGTCGTTGCTGGATAAATGGGACCCGGATGTAATGCTGGGACGTATCGGTAAAACACGGTGGTTTCTGTGAGCACAACGTCCGGTTTATTACTCATGGATGCGCGGGCAGCGCTGCAACGTACCCTCGCGCACCGTCCGCAGGGAGATCTGGCAATTGTCTTCGGTTACTGGATATTGACGGTGCCAACGGATGTTCCCGAGTCGGCGAAGATTGTAGCTGCAGCGATGCAGCGCAGTGGAGCGCAGCAGGATTTTCAGACGGTTGCTACGCTCGGTTTCGCTACTGCATCGGGCCTCGCCGGTACTGGAGTGTCAGCAACGCTCAAGCAGGGATTGGATAGACTGGCGGGCCGCAAGCCGTTTGTTGACGAAGTACCGATGGCATTTTGCTCTGATGCAGTAGGGATTTTGGGCGTAGCTCTCGGCACTCAGTTTCTCGCCGACGCCTCCGTTTCAGCCAAGATTGTTGCCTGGCTTTCGACTTTTTTGAAGACTATCTACGATCTCGACGGAACGGAGAACTGGCAACGTTATCTTTTTCAGGCCGCTGATCACGTTCTGGGGAAGGGAATGGGGATACCAAGGCCTGTGCTCGGCGAGGCCGAGGATGTCTATGTAGCTCTGAAGGCGAAAGGTATTTTTCCTCCAGCGAGCGGGAAGCCCGCCGAGCAGGATGAAGAAAAAGCGCTCAACCTGGTGCTTTCCCAGGGTGCAAGCCAGGTTTCCTACGAACGGGCGGCCATAAGACTGGCTGCGCTGGAGCACATTGTGCGCTCCGCGCCGGCCGTGGTTCCAGGGCGACTTTCCGCCGAAGACCTCGTGCACTTGCTGGAGCGCGTTCCCGCAGGACTCAGGAAATGGACTTGGGAAACCCAGCCACGCACCACCAGCGGAACCGCCCGGCAATGGCATGTCGATAACGAATACCATGTTCAGAGCTTGCTGTGGCTGCTGCTCGCGCCAATTTTCCCGGATCTGGACGATGAACAATATCTGACTAAAATCGGCCAGAAAAACCCGCGCGCCGATCTTTACATTCCTTCGATGAAGCTGATCGTGGAAGTCAAATTCTTGCGCGCAGGAGACAAGATGCAAAAGATTATCGACGAAATTGCTTCGGACGCGAGCCTCTACAACGCGATGGGTAATGACTGCGCCGGTATCCTTGCATTTATTTGGGACGACAGTGCGCGGTCACACGAGCATGACTACTTACGACAGGGCTTAAAGAAGCTTCCTGGCATCATTGATGCCGTCATAATTTCGCGGCCGAACGGTTGGAACCAGGGATCGCAATCGGTGCAACCGAAGAAAAACGCCAAGAAGAAACTCCCATGAGCCAACCCGAAATATTCATAATCGAGTCGCTCGAATTCGACGACGAACGCGACAACCGTTTTGAAGGACGCATAGTATCCGAAATTCTCGCGCTGAGCGGCAAGAAATGCGAATACTGCTACATCCGGACCAAGCGCGAATTGAAGACGCTGCTAGAACGCTTCGCCTCCTCGCATTACCGCTACCTTCATTTGTCCTGCCATGGAAGTACCAATTCGCTATTCACAACCCTAGACCCAGTGCCATTCACCGAGCTAGGTCCTTTGATAAAGCCACATCTGCACAAGCGCCGACTATTCGTATCCGCTTGTTCCGCCACAAACAGGGCCTTGGCAGATGTCATCATGCCCGATTCCGGTTGTTATTCGATTCTTGGACCCGACCAGGATATTTATTTTGGCGATGCCGCTGTACTCTGGGCCTCTTTCTACCACGTAATGTTCGCCGCTGATTCTGCGACGATGAAATACAAGACGATTAAAGCAAAGGCCCAGGAAGTTTCTAATATGTACCGCGTAAAGCTCAAGCTGATCGGGCATGACAAGGAAGATTCCAAGAGCTATACGATAAAGAGCATTACCCCACACAAGGAGCCTTAAATCTCCCGCGTTTCTGCGCATTTCTAAAACGTCATGCCATTGTCTTCCGCAAACCGCATGAAATGCCCGAACGCTTCGTCATACGAAAGACTTCTGAAGAATCTCACCTTGTTTCCGTAGGAATCCGGGACCTCGAAGACTCCATGTTCGTAGAGATGCCCAATTCCCCACTTCGAGATCACTCGCCCCTCAGCTCGGCATAGTCCGGCATGCTTGAATCGCCCATCATTGCTCAAGTAGAAGACCAAATCGCCTTCGCGCGCTTCGGCCTGAGACACTTCTACCAGCAGACCTCGATCCAGAAGCCAATGACCAAATGCGCCCGCCGCGTATATCCGGCCGCGCCCGTGTGCTGCTATCGCCTCGTACTCAGGCTTCTCCGCAAAATCGACCACGTACGTCTAGCAGGTGTATCGCCTTATCGGATGCACCGAATCGAGCAACACAACGCTATTAGGACATTCATGAGTCAAAGCCGCGAGCAAAGCAGGGTGTCGTGACACGTCATCGACATGCGTCATTTCCTCTAGTTGTTGTCTTAGCTTTCGCTCCGCCGCGTCACTCATTGCATCCTCTGAACCGTCGGACTCGTATCTGGGACGATATCCGTCACCCGCCCCAACTCATCCACGAGCGCAATCTCAATTCCAGCATCCCTGGCACGCGGAGCCAATTTCCTCGCTAGCCGGAGCGTTGTCTCCGTATGCGGTACCACGGCGACTTGCCGCCCGCTTTTCGCCCGCGCCATCAGCAAACCTACGGCTTCGCACAAGCCTTTGCGTAGTCGAGATGTCTGTCCGGCGTGGCGGGTGTTTACGATCCCGCCCTTGCATTCCGCGATGATTGTTTTGTCTCGCGTGGCTGCGACAGTGTCGCCCTTTCCAGGTATCGACGCCACCACGATGCTTTGTTCACCGCACACGTAGGTTCCGACAAATGCCGCCTTGCCTGGCGCTTCCTTGCGGACAAAATCTCGCGCCGAAAGCCATCGTGCTATTTCAAAACGTTTCGCGTGCGCGCCGTCCGGGTTCAGTGTTATCGTGCGGAGTCCCGGGACAGTGCGCAGCAGATGCATGCCGTAGGCAAGCATCACGGCCGTCTCGGTCAGATGTCGCTCCTTGCCCTCGCATTTGCCGCGCCGGTTTTCAGGAGGGTCGAGTGCGACTATCAAATCGTCAAACACCTGGGCGCAGCTCTCCTTGTCAGGGTTTGTATCAACCCGCATCATTCAGCAACTCTCCCAACTCCAAGGCTTTGCCCTCGCATGTGCGCTGAGCCGCTTTTGTCAGGATTTCCGCCCTGGCGGATAGAAAGGTGTCGTAGTCGTTCTTCACGTGGCCACGCCGCTCATCGTCCGACATGGTGCTATAGCCGACTGCCAACTCCGCGTAGGGAATGAGGTGCGTTCTTAATCTGCGCTTCAGCTCGTCCTCCCCAAGGGCACAGTTGTCGGCGCGCTCTTTTAGATAGGTAATCGGGTCTTTGTCCGAGATGGTGCGGTTGGTCCGCCAGGTTATCAAAGCGCAGTTAAGCTCCCGGAAAATCTGCTCATCGGGAATGCCCGCATCCTCAAGCGTAGCGGCCGGAAAGAGGTGATGATACTCCCTGGGCTGCTCCTTAGACGTAATGTTGGCGACTGTCGCTCGCGCACCGTCTGCCAGATCCTCCGCGCCGCACTTAAGCTGGAGCGCCAGCAACCCACGGCCAATAATCGTTTTGCGTTTCGGCCAGTCGGCTTGCAGAACGATTCCCTTTGTTGGAAACGGATAAGATTCTTGATTCAAGATCGGCACGGTGTTTTCAGCTGCACCTTCGCACAGAACTTTTCGTAATCCGCGATAGTCCTGCAGGGCGTTGGACGTGGATGACTGCTCATAGCGTGAAGTCAAAAAAGCCCGCCACAGGAACTTCCGCAGTAGATACCGGGCGTTGCCCAACTTGTCAGGCTGTGCTGGCAGGTGTTCGTGGAGCGCGGCTATGATGGGGATGGCTGTATAGCTCGGCAGGCGCTGGGCATCAAAGCAACTTTCCTCTTCTAGGAAACTCACCATGCCTTTGATGCCTTTGACGACCGCTTCCCACTCGTTCAGCATGCGGACGTAGTCGATCCCACGGTATCCCGCTTGGCTTGGAATGCGGTCCTGACGCAATGCAACCACGTCCAAGACTAGACTTGGCAGATCGGCATATTGTGCCGCTCGGGGTACGGCCACGTTTAGCGCGTCCACATGCTCATGCAGCGACTTTCCAGTCTCTTCCTCCACGAGCGCCACCACAATGTCATACGTGGACAGATGCACCGAGCTAGTGTTCATTTTGATGAATACGTCCAGTGCCACCTCTTTGTGAGTGGCTGCCGGTAACGCCAAATACGGGAGATTGAATTCCCGCACTTTGATTCTGAGATCATTAATCATCTTTTTTAGGCTTTTGTAGGCCTGAAACTTATCGGGTGCTTCGTCCGGAATCGCCTTCTCAACCCACTGGTCAATCACTTCCTCCATGTCTTCCGGTCGCAACAGGGTGATCGGAATGAATCCTCGATTCCAGCACTCCTTGGGACTATTCGCCCAAACGGGATACCGGGTGCCGTTTGCGTTCCATCTGGCTTGACCGTAGACATAGGGCAGTTTCGCGGACGCATCGTCCGGGTCGTCCTCGAAACCGATCAGGTAGCTCCGATCCTGGTACTTATCGTGGAGGCTGCGCCATAGGGCCGTCAGCCGCTGCTGTCCGTCAAGCAACTGCTCTGTGACCTTCTCACCACTTTCCGGCGCATCCGCCATCGTTCGGCTTTTGAATTTTTCCGTGTCGCCAACCTCAAGGATCAATGTCGCACCCGAGGGCAGGCCGCGCAGAACAGTCGTCAGGAGGCCAGAGACTTCACCGTGACCCCAAGCCACGAACCTCTGAAAGCGAGGCAATGTGATCTGCCGAGACCGGATACGATTGAACCATTCCGGCAAGAACCTGTCATGGGCATGCATTGGCAATCTCTCCCCGAACCGTCACCATGCCTTACAACATTAGACCCGTTCTTCCACTCTTTGCCAGGCCACACATCACACTAAGCCTAATTCCAGTGCAATCTGGAACCACTGGTGCGGGTCAATAAGCTGGCAGAAGCGATAAGAACGCGGGGGAGGCGAGGAGGCCGCCCCAAGAAACTCGACGCCCAGCAGCGCGAGCTGGCCATAGACCCCTTATAAGCAGAAGAAGCACAGGATCGATGAAATCTGTCGGTCGCTGGGCATCTCCAAGCCGACGCTGTACGCTTGTATTTCCGAGCCGAAGGGACAGCCTTCAGAACAATGAGCACCGCGGAAGAATGATGCAACAAATGCTCGGGCAGAGAAACGGAGTCACATGCCTGACGAATTCCAGAATGATGCCGCAGAGGCACCGGACGAGTGGGAGCAATTCCGGGAGGAAGACGGCGAGCCCATCAGCATCGAGGAGTTAAAGGGCCTGAACCTGAAGGAAATGCCAGAGGATATCGCCGTCCTGGTGTTGGGCGATTACTTCCCGGAGACGACGATCACACGCGAAGGGGAATTCTTCGTCTGCGAGATCTCAGAGCATCTCTACACGAAATACTGGGAGCACAAGTTCTCGGCATACGCTTTCTCTGAAGCAATGGAGCGTGCCGTGCGCCGCCTTGCGCATGAGGGCCACCCATTCACATCTCCATCGCGGGATGCTGAAGACGTTCACATCTATCTGCGATGGAATCTCATGCTCCCGTGCGACACGAAACCCGAAGCAGTCGTGGAGTCGATAAAGTACGCCTTCGACTTGGTGTGGCAACGTGCAGATGGAATCCTTGAGAACTCCGATTCAGTGCTGATCCTCGGCAAGGACAGCGGCCCAGCCCTGGATCGGCTGAAGAAAATCGAATCCAGGCTGCAGGAACTTGGCTACTTCACCTACATCATCAAAGAGCAACCGGACAAGGCTGGGGAAAGTGTAGTTCAGAAAGTCATGCGGTATGCGCTCTCGTCCAAGTTCGTGTTAGTTGAAAATACTGAAGCTTCAGGCCACCTGTACGAAATCCCGCATGTGGCCAAGGCGGCGGAGTGCGTGACCGTGGTCTTGCAAGAGGAAGGGAAAGGCGCTACTTGGATGTTCGAGGACGCATATGCCAAGCATCGGCACTGGCACAAGCTCACCTACAAAGATGATGAACTGGAGAATGCCGTCGAACAGGCCGCCGCTTGGGCGGAAAAGTTCGTCGGCGAATTTGGCAACTACCAGGCAATGAAGCTACCGTGGCTCAAAAAGAAGTAGCGGACGATAGAGGCGCTTGAAATCACCGCAGTACCGATAGGTACCCATTTGCGAGCACGTGTGTGACGGAAGATTGAACCAAATCAGATTGCGGGAATGGCGGGTAAACGTGCTAAAACACTAGTTATAAGTTCTGAAGATCACTCGTTCAGTAAGAGCCTATCTCATGTTCTCGGCTTCTGATGTCGCGAATTTCCTGGCGTGCCATCATCTCCTAACGCTTGACATTGCCCGAGTAGCGGGCCAAATCGAAAAACCGTACTTTTATGACCCCAGTGTCGAGCTTCTACGGGAACTCGGCGCTCGGCATGAGCAGGCATACCTCCGCCATCTCACTGTTGACGAAGGTCTCGATGTCGTGAACGTTCCCACGGACATTTCGTTGGCGGAAGGTGCAGTCCAGACCGTTGATGCGCTTCGCCGTGGTGCGAGCGTTATCTATCAAGCGACTTTTCAAAGTGGGCTCTGGCATGGGCGGTCTGATTTCCTCATCCGAGTTCCCAAACCCAGTGCACTCGGCGCTTGGTCGTATGAACCGCTAGAAACAAAACTTGCACTTTCAACAAAGGCGGGGGCACTGGTTCAACTATGTTTTTATGCGGACTTGCTCTCAAAGATTCAAGGAGTTCAACCCGATTGGGTACACACGGTTCTAGGTAATGCGACAGAGGCGGAGAAATATCATTTAGAGCAGTACATCGCGTACTTCCGAAAAGTGAAACGAGATTTCGAGGCAGCATACAACCAGTCGCCGAATAGCTATCCCGAACCTGCTGAACATTGTGACGTCTGCTCGTGGTTCCCACTCTGCGACAAGCGCCGCCACGATGATGACCACCTGTCTCTGGTGCCAGGCACCACGCGCAACCAACGCAAAATCCTTGTTGCGAACGGCGTCAGTACGGTTGCAAGTTTGGCGGCGCTTAATTTGGGACTCAAACCGAAGCTAGAAGGTCTTGGAAGCGCCGCACTTGTCCGGATTCACAATCAGGCGCGTGTACAGGTCGACGGACGAATGCAGGGGCATCTCGTTTATGAATTGCTGGAACCGAAGGAACTAAATACAGGGCTGGCCGCGCTGCCAACGCCGTCGTCGGGGGATGTTTTCCTTGACCTGGAAGGAGACCCATTCGCGTTTCAAACGGGTATCGAATATTTGATTGGAGTTCTCACTGTATCGGAACAAGAGGGCGAAGAACCCTGTTATCAATCATTGTGGTCATTCGACCGGACAAACGAAAAGGAAGCATTCAGCAAGCTCATCGCTCTTGTGATGGAAAGGTGGCAAAAGCATCCGGGGATGCATGTCTACCATTACGCTCCCTACGAGCCTACACAAATCAAACGCATGGCCGGGCAGCACGGAGTCTGTATCGATGAAGTTGACCAACTGCTGAGGGCACGCATTCTTGTTGACCTCTACAGGGTCGTCAGGCAAGGCGTAAGAGCATCTGTCGAGAGCTGTTCCATTAAGGAGATGGAAGGACTTTACGAGTTCAAGCGAGCAGCGCCAGCAAGAGATTCGGTTCTGGCGCTAGAGACTTTTGCGGCCGCACTCGCTGTGGGCGATCCGCACGATGTTCCTGGCAATATTCTTAACGCCATTGAGGCTTACAACCGAGACGATTGCCGTTCGGCGTGGCATCTGCGGAAATGGCTCGAAGACCGGAGGCTTGAGCTGGAGGGAAAGACGGGCACAGCATTAGAGCGACCAATATTCGAGCAAGCCAAAGAAGAAGAGTTATCGCCACAAACCCAGCAGGTCCGCGCCCTCATGGAACGCCTGACATCTGGCCTGCCTACCGATGAAACAGAATGGAGTTCTGAACAACGAGCCAGATGGTTGCTTGCCCAGATGTTGGAATACCACCGTCGGGAGGACAAATCCGCCTGGTGGGAGTACTTCCGACAGTGCGACCTGACCGATGATGAGTTAGTGGAAGATAAGAATGCTCTTGGAGGACTGAAATATGTCGGGCAAGTTGGGCAGGTCAAGAGGTCAATTGTCCACAGGCATAGCTTTCCCCCTCAGGACCATTCGATTGACCGGGCCTTCCAAGTCCATGACCCCAAAACAAAAGCCAGTGCTGGGGCAGTCGTTGCTGTAGATGACCTCAACGGAACCATCGACATCAAGAGGGGCATCAATTCGCAAGTCCCGCACCCGACAGCCCTCGTTCCACAGAATGTTCTCGGTTCCGAGGCACAGCACGGCAGTCTCATGCGCCTAGGTCAATGGGTCGCGGAAAACGGAATCTCCGGCCCCGGCCCTTTCCAGGCCGCACGAGACCTCTTGCTACGGCAGTCGCCTCGGATATCGCTTGCCGACTTGGACGACATGTATGACCAAAAGGGCGAAATGACGGCAACGGCCCGGCAAACATTGCGCTCACTTTGCGCTCAACCGTCAGTGCTCCCCTTACAAGGACCACCTGGGTCCGGAAAGAGCTACACCGGAGCAAGAATGATTGCGGAACTCGTGCGACGCGGTCACCGCATCGGAATCACGGCAGTCAGTCACAAGGTCATCAGCAATTTGTTGCAATTCGCTTGCTCTGCGGCCAGGGCGGACAATATACGCTTAAACGCTGTACAGAAGGCGAATGATACAGATGGCTGTCCGGACCGGATGGTGGAACAGGTCAGTGAGAACGAGGAGATTTTGGATGCGCTTCGGTCGAGGAACGTTCGGGTTGCGGCGGGAACGCCTTGGCTTTGGGCACGTGGCGATATGGCTGCCACGGTTGAGGTACTCTTCGTTGACGAAGCAGGACAAATGTCTCTTGCCGACGTACTGGCAATTTGCCAGGCCGCAAAGAGCGTAGTGCTTCTTGGTGACCCACAACAACTAAACCAACCTCAGCAAGGAGTTCACCCGCCTGGTGTGGATGTGTCGGCTTTAGCTCATCTGCTCAACGGCCGAGCCACAATTGATCCCGAGAAAGGATTATTCCTCAAGGAGACTTGGCGTTTGCACCCTCACATATGCGCTTTCACGTCGGAACTTTTTTATGATTCTCGACTCACTGCTCGAGCTGAGAACCACAACCAACGACTGAACACGAAGGGACCCCTCAACGGTGCGGGACTGCGCTACATCCCAGTCCAACACAACGGTAACCAAAGTGAATCGCCGGAAGAGGTAGAGAAAATCACGGAACTCGTAAATGGCGTCTTGAAAAGTGGGGCCACTTGGACAGACAAAACCGGGGAAAAAGCCCCACTGGGATTGGGCGATATTCTGATCGTAGCCCCCTACAACGCACAAGTTTCTGCCCTGGCCAAAGCCCTTCCCTTCGGTGCTCGGGTCGGCACAGTGGATAAATTCCAGGGACAGCAGGCCGCCAGTGTGATTTACTCAATGACGACTTCGACCCCCGAAGACGCTCCGCGAGGAATGGAGTTTCTATACAGTTTGAATCGGCTGAATGTTGCTGTGTCCCGAGCGCAGTGTGTTGCTGTAATCGTTGCGAGTCCAGCTCTTTTACAGGTGGACTGCAAGACTCCCCGGCAAATCCAGCTTGCCAACGCACTGTGCCGTTATCTTGAAATGGCTCACTCAGAATAGGGACGTTGCGAACGGCAGAGCCGGAAAGAGCAACCATGAAATACACTGTTGAGTTTGAAATCCAGACCGACCATAGTGACACCGTCAACGCATGGGTTTACAACACCCTCATGTCAACCTTCGGTAGAATCGACGGGTTTAAGGTCACGCCAGTCAAGACGTACATCGGCCACTTCGATGGAAGCAAACCTATCGTTTGGCGTGAATTGCGGCCCGTCCTGGCTTGAAGTCGATAGCTTCTTCTCGGCGATGAGAACGTCAAACGCATCGTGGCGGCATGTATCAAAGTTATGAGCCTTGTTGATCAGCGTATAGAGGAATGGAAGCGGAAAATCGTCGATCTTTCCAGGCGTAACCGCTTATTGTTCTTTTCTCCCACCCGTGGCTCAACCCTGCGAGTCGTGGAACCGTCGCTGACCGAAGTATTTGAACGCCTGGTGAATTCCGAAGCGCCATGGGAATTTTGCATGCCCCCAGATGCTCCGGACGAAACGAATGAGTCCGAGAGCGAGTTGGCTGGCACACAACCACATTCGGACAAGGTTCATTCAATCAATGAGCCTGACGAGCTTGGAGAAGCGAGTACACAATCGGCTTTTTCGGATCGCAATTCTGATGAACTGTTGACTGACATCGAGGATGGTAAGAAACTTCGCAACATCTTACGCAATTTATACCGTCGCTCTCGAACTGATTTTGAAGAGCGAGGAGTTCGGATTCTGTTTCTCACTTTTGGCGTACTGGAATGGAAGGAAGTCGAGCAAAGTGAAATCATCAAGTCGCCGATTCTACTGGTACCCGTCGAACTAAAGCGAGAGTCTGTCAACGACCCTTTTCAACTGCATCCGGTAGACGAAGAAATCGTCATTAATCCCGCGTTGGCAGTCAAGCTGGGTGATGACTTCAAGATTGAATTGCCGCCTATCCCTGAGGATTGGGATTCGGTCTCACTTGAGAAGTTCCTTGAAGGTTTCCGGGACCAGGTGGGGAAGTATGGGTGGACGCTGCGGGAAACAAGTTGGCTCGGGCTTTTTTCATTCCATAAATTGGTCATCTACCATGACTTGAAGAATCATGCCGCATTACTTGGGGCGCACAGTGTTGTTCGGTGTTTATGCGAAGAAGAAAAGGAGCCTATCTCAACAGACCCGCCAGACCCCCAAGAACTAGATATGAAGACAAGCCCCGACACGAGCTTCCTCGTTGCCGACGCGGATAGCAGTCAACTTGTCTGCATTGAAGCGGTCAAATCTGGCAGCAACCTGGTCATTCAAGGACCTCCCGGCACTGGCAAGAGCCAAACCATTACAAATCTGATTTCTGAATTTATTGCGCGTGGCAAGAGCGTCCTTTTTGTTAGCGAGAAAATGGCTGCGCTCGAAGTAGTGTTCCAGCGCCTTCAAAACGCGAACCTGGGACACTTCTGTTTGCAACTCCACAGCCACAGGGCCAACAAGCGCGAAGTAATTCAGGAGCTATACAAAACCTATGGAGAGCAGCTTCAACCAAAGAAAGGCTTGACGGAGTTTGAAGTAAAACAGTTGATGGAGCGTAGGAAAAAGTTGAACGATTACGTCCATTCTCTCCACCTGATTCGTCGGCCACTGGGCTACAGCGCGTTCGATGGTTTGGGCCGAGCCACAGAGCTAGAGGGAGTCCTTTATATATCAGCAGGAACATTCGACGCCTCGCAATTGACCCCCGAAAGTCTAGATGGTGCCGAGCAACTTGCCAGCAGGCTCGAGCCGATGTGGTATGTAGCGATTGCTGGGCCAGATTTCCCATGGTTTGGTTGCACTCTTACAATATTCACGCTAACGAACAAAGCGGCATTGCAGGTGACACTACGAGAATGTACGGAATCTCTGGAAGCACTCCGCGCAGCTACCAGCCTAGTCTCAGAACAGTTGGGCCTGGATTCGCCGACCTATTTTGACGGCGTGGATTGGTTGCTAGAAACATCTCGACTACTGAAGCATTGTCCGGGGATTGAAAAACACTGGATCCTTGGCTCTGAATTAGATGAGATTGGGGCAGAAACCGAACGGTATCTCGGTCTTTCTCGAAATCATGAAGAAAACAGGACGATTATTGACTCTCTTTATACTGCCGAGTTCTTGTCACTTCCAAGCGACCTCCGCGACCGTCTGCGAACAGCTTTGGATGAACTCTGCCTGCTCACGCGTCGAGCCTTGGATGATGACCCGTCTTTCGTCACAAATCGAAACTTATTTCTCGAGTGGGTTCATGATTGTTCCTCACGACTTAGCAACTGGGACAAAGACGGACAAGCAATACAGCAATCGCTTGGCTTGCACGGTAGTCTGAATACAAAGCGTCTGCGGCAATTGGTACGAATCGAACAAATCTGTGAATCCGATTATCGAGCGGACGAATCATGGTTGGAAATAACGAAACTGAGGGCTGTCTCGCAGGCGTTGCCTTCCATCCGCGAGAGATTCGAGAAGCGAAACAGAGAACAGAGGGCGCTGTTCGCGGAATACGAAGCAGGCGTACTGGAGCTTGATTGCAAAGAGTTAATCGAAAGGTTCTCTGGGCCCTACTCTTCTTTCTTCCGCATCTTTCGACCTGGCTACTATAAGGCTAGAGCGCGGATCAGACGACTCCGAAAAAATGGACAGCTTCCCCATTCCATCCTCACCGATTTGCGCAGAATACAAAGCCTAAAGGACCTCGAAAACCAACTGTTGCGAGAGTTTCCCCAATTTAAAGAATTGCTTGGAGCGTGCTTCCGGGGATTCGAGACTGACTTCGGGCACCTTGGAAAGGCGGTCTCCAACGCTCAAGAATTATTGGAGCTGGCTAACGTTCAGCCTCTACCTAATCAATTCGTCCGCCAAGCTTCAGCGCAAGGGCTTGCTACGCTGGATCTCCGAAACGTTGCTGCACATCTCAACCAGAGCATGGAGGAATGGGAAAGAGAATTGCCTCTAGTGAAACAATACCTGCCTGCGGACCTGTGGGATGGTTCGGGTGTGGCTCTTGACGAGAGGCCTCTGAATGAACTGAGGTCGTGGGCAGTTGAATTGGGGAATGCGGTCGGGGGCGTGTGCGAGTTGCTTACCGGAGTTTTGTCTTGCGCACGGTCGCCCGAGGGCCTAACGTGTCACCGATTAATGTCAGACCTTATTCGGCTGGGCGACCTGCGCAAAATTGAAGCCGAGATTTTCGTTGAATCCGGGCATTTGACAGAAAGATTTGGCAAGCGGTTCAACGGGATTCAGACGTCTTGGACCAAGGTACTGGAGGCGGTTCAATGGACCTCGCAATTTAAGAGTCATTTCGGGAACAGACCAATCCCTGAGATCTTGTTGAATGTTGTAGTACTTGGAAAAGACAAGGCTCCTGACAGGGAGCGTCTAGTTCGAGGATTGAATCGCTGCCGAGCCGCTTTTCAACAGTTGTCGCGTGATTTCGCCGAAGGGTTTCCCGCCGTTGGCGGAGCGCCAATTTTGGAGGCAGATTTCGCCGGGATTTCAACCCGCCTCCAAGATATGCTGGAACAAATTGAAGCTCTAAGAGACTGGATCGATTTCAAGGTTATTCAAGAAGATTTTCGCGACCAGAACCTGGGCGAGCTTTTCGTTAACTTAATATCGAAGGCATCCTTGCTCAACTGTGAAGGCGTGCCACAAGTTGTGCGACGGTCGTTGCTTCAAGCATGGTTGAATTGGGTGTTCGCAGAGGACTCTTGCTTAGGTTCGTTTCGCGGTGAGAATCATGAGAGGTTGATTTCGGAATTTCGTGAGCTAGACAAGAAACACTGGGAGCAAGGCGTTCATAGTGTGATCAGGGAGATAAATCGACACAGACCCACTTCAACCGTCGTCATTCCCGGAGGTGAAGTTCAGGTTCTGTTCAAGGAAGCCAACAAGCAAAGGCGACACCTGCCTTTACGGAAGCTCTTTGGGGTTATTCCAAACCTCCTCACGCAGCTAAAGCCTTGCCTGCTAATGAGTCCTCTCTCGGTCAGCCAGTTTCTAGATCCGGAAAAGACAAAATTCGATCTCGTTATTTTTGATGAGGCCTCACAGTTGAGGTCGGAAGATGCAATTTGCTCGGTCTATAGAGGCAAACAGTTGGTCGTGTGCGGTGACAATAAGCAACTTCCTCCCACGACATTCTTCGAGCAAGGAATGTCCGATGATCTGTTTGGTGAGACCGAAGATCCGAACGCAATTGAGGCTTTTGATGTCTTCGGCAGCGTACTTGACGCGTGCGCCGCAGTGATGCCTCAACGCCAATTGAAATGGCATTACCGCAGTGAACACGAATCTCTCATTGCGTTTTCGAATTGTATCTTCTACGACCAGAGCCTGGTCACCTTCCCCTCTTGGGTCGATGAGGATGAGGGACTCGGCGTCAAATTTGAGCACGTTGCGGACGGTATCTACGATCGAGGTGGACGACGGGATAACGTTCGTGAAGCTGAGAGAGTGGTTGATCTTGTGGAAGAGCATCTTCGTCGAGTCCCAGAGCAATCTTTGGGGGTCGTAACTTTTAATATTGCGCAGGCCGACACTATCGAAAATCACTTAGAGCAATTCCGCAAAGAAAACCCTGAACTTGAAAGATATTTCGCACTGGACCGCCCCGAGAAATTCTTTGTAAAAAATCTCGAAAGCGTTCAGGGTGACGAGCGTGACGTGTTGATCTTCAGCGTTGGCTACGGCAAAGACAAATTTGGCCGCTTGACCATGAATTTTGGACCCCTAAACAGCACGGGGGGAGAACGACGATTAAACGTAGCTGTAACTCGTGCAAGGAAGAAAGTGATCGTAGCTAGCTCAATTCGTTCAGCAGATTTTAATCTTGGGGAAATCAACAGGGAGGGGGTCCGGGTACTCCACAAATACTTAGATTTCGCCGAAAGGGGCCAGGAGGCGCTTACATTACAGATCGGTGCGGGGGAGTTCGAATCCCCGTTCGAACAATCAGTCGCGGCATCGATTCGGAGTCTAGGATTCGGGGTTGTGCCCCAAGTAGGGTGCAGCAAATTCCGAGTAGACCTAGGGGTGATCGACCCCGAACAGCCAGGGCGGTTTATTCTCGGCGTGGAATGCGACGGCGCTTCATACCATTCCTCTGCCACGGCACGGGACCGTGACAGAATCCGGCACCAAATCCTCGTAAGGCTAGGCTGGAAGATTCATAGGATTTGGTCGCCTGACTGGGTCACTCGCCATGAAACCGAAATGAACCGACTGAAGGCTGTGATCGAGGCCGCGCTAAAAGCTCGCAAGGAAAAAGTCCCCACCCATTATTCAAAGAGTTCTAACGGACCAATTTCGCCAGACCCTCCAACTGTCATCGACAAAGAAATTCCTAGAATTGACGAGGGGTTTGTGATCCCGGAATGGGTGTCAACATATACGGTTTGCTGGCCTGATCTACCCTTGACAAAGGGATTACAGTTTCACGATCTGGAGACGTTGCCTGTTCTTAAGAGGATGCTGTATCAGATCGTCGAGACGGAAGGGCCCGTTCACAGAGATGTGGCGGCAACGCGGTTGGCAAGGGCGTGGGATCTCGATCGGGTTGGTGAACGAATGATGAATGCCGTAAGGTCGGCTTGGCGCACGCTCAGTCGAGAGAAACTCTTGAGGATTCAGGGCCATTTTCTATGGCCGTCTCGCGAGTCATTCCAACTGGTCGTTCGACAGCCGAACCCAAGCGACCATCATTCCCGGCGCTCGATTGACGAGATCCCACCCGAGGAGATCGCCATAGGCATGAAGAATCTGGTGCGAGATAGCTTGAGTATCGAACGAGATAAACTTCTTAGGTACATAGCGAGGATCTTTGGATTCGAGCGAGCCGGAAACCACATCCAGAAAACGCTGGAAAGTACACTTGACGGATTGGTGGAAGCGCGGCAGCTTGTGATTCTCGAAGGGCGTGTCTCCTTAAGGAGCGAAACCCGTGAGCGATAAACCATATGAGCGAATGACCCATGACGAAATACTGCGGGAACATGCGGCTCGCTAGGTTCCGACCGGCATTAAGTACGTTATTTTAGCCAAATCCCGATCGAGATACTTCCGAACTAAACTCTCTTCGAATGTTGTAACTATGGCTTGTTTAATCAACCCGCCACGAGTGGCAGCCACCAGAAAATTCAATACGGAACGTCTATTTCGCGAATCAAGATGTTCCAAGGGTTCATCAATCATCATGAAATCAACTGAAGAAAACATTGCGCACATCAACACACGCGCCAAAATCAAGAGGACAGTCTTCTCCCCCCCGCTCAATTGCGAAAATCCCAGTTGCTTAGAGCCGAGACGTATAGACAATTTTCCAGTGGAATCAAAAACTATCTCGCCGTCGTGCTCAGGTCTGCATTTCACCCACAACTGTCCCAACGCTTGGTAGAAAGGGCTTAGCCCAATGTCTCGGAGATTGCGGACCGAGTCGAGCAGCGCCTTGTGTATAGCAGAAGACAGAATTACTCCTTTGTAGCTTTCCACCAAGCGCTCTCGAACTGCCTGTTGCATGTCCGCAGCTCCTGACGCACCCTCCAATCGAGCGATGAGCAACTTGTCGCTCTCTACCTCCTGGGCAAAAGACTTCATAGAGTTGTTCAACGCGGACAGTTCTAGCTCGAGATCCCGCACTTTCGCTTCCTCGTTTCGGACAGTCTCACCAAAATTCGTAAGCTCTATCTGGACTCCGTCAGACTCGTCGGTAACGGTCACTCTGGGAATTTGCGATGAGAGAGATTGCAATCTTTGAGATGTGGCGCGCGTACGTTGAAGTTCCGCGCGAGCTGAAACTAACTCAGCTTCCATTTTCTTCAGAGCATTCCGGACCGAGTTTAGGGCAGCCTGGGTGTCACCCATCAAATGTGCGCCTAGAGCACCATCTATGGGACGCCGACAGACTGGGCATGGGGCGCCCTCTTGCTTATCGCCCTGGGAGACAGATTCGAGAAGCTGCAGAATTCCAACGAAGTATTTTTCCCGATTCTTCAGCTCACCAAGCTCTACCGATAGTGATTGAGAGCTCCTTTCCATCTCCTGGATTTTCTCGATAGCCCGACTGGCCAAGTCGCGGATATCGGCATCAATCCCACGACTTGAACCAAAATGGAACCCCAAACTCTCCGCGTCCTTCGCAAGAAAAGAAATCTCGTTTTCTATTCTTCGTAATTCCGTTAACCGAAGTTGGTGCCTTTCGAATCTGGGCTTGAGGGTGGCGTAATGACGTTGGGCCTCGGAGAGCTGTGTTGTGTGCCTTTCGAAATCTGCTCGTACAGAGCCGATATCTTGACCCGGTTGTGTTGATACCGGTGGCGCTTTAGTGAGGTCAACACGCAGGGACTGACTTGACCTCTCGAATGACTTCTGCATACTTTGTATTTCATCCGCAAGGAGGCGCAAATGTTCGATGCCAAATGCATTCTGCACGGCATTGTCTATCGCTTCTGAGGGCGGATTCCTTGCGTATTCGAATACCTCACCTTCGGCCATGTAGATAATCCTCGCGAAAAAGATTGGATCAATCCGAAGGTGTTCCGCAATTTCGCGATTAAGTGCTTCCCAACTCAGGCTTCTAGGAGTACTATCAGAAATCGATAGCTCTCCCCCTGTAATCCTTTCCCTAGTGAAAGTTCTAGATATGGACGCCCGGTTCCCGAATAGGGTCAGCCCTAGCGTTATTGAGGATTCCAGCTTCGGATCTCTCACGAGCGCTTTAAAGTCCCCACTGGAGATGCTTCCCGTTAAAGCGAGAGAAATGGCGTCGAGAATTGTGGTTTTCCCGCTACCATTGGGGCCAACGAATAAATTGAGGCCTTCAGAAAAATAGACAGCTCCATCTGAATACGCCTTCCAATTGGAGATCTGCACATGCTCTAACATTCGTGTTAGCCCTTGGTCATCGATTCGACGTACTCACGTAATTGCTGAAATGATGAGCGCGAAAGTTTTTCATCGCGTAACAGGCTTAGGAGCTTGTCGGTCAACCTCGCTACATCGTCGGACGAAATACGACTTTGTGCCTCTATTTTTTCCGGAACTCCTAAAGAGCGAGTCCGTTCGACTTCGAACGCCTGCACTAGGTTCTGAAGTAATTGATCAGTAATCCCACGCACTCGACTGGTTTGTATCTCCGAATTTAGTCCTAATGGTATTTCCCAATCGACGAATTGGGCAGCGTAAAAATGTTCTATCGTTTCCACCAACGGCGCTGCATTTTCGTTGCTTAGGTCAATCGGCTCGCTTCGCTCTAGGTAATTCCTTACGGCGAAACTGTCCACGCAAATACTCGGATAACGCACTCCCGGCCACGTAATCACAATGGCAGATAAGCTAGGATTGTCTCGCAGTGCCTGCCAGATGCCCTTTGCAAATTCCGCAGAGATTCTTCGACTCTGGTCAAGGCTGACGTAGACGTACAGGAGTATGTCCTCTCGCACCACAACATAGTCCGGAGGGGAGAGCGACGGCCCACTGAGAGCTTCACCCGCTTCACTGACGAAAGACGGGCCCTCTGCAACTGCAAATCCCTTTGTAGCGAGTTCCGCCAGAGTAGATCTAACCGCGGAGAGGTGAGTAAGCCTCTCCGAGTATTCCTCTACAGTCGACGACTTCTTTTGAATCTTCAATCGATCCAAATATTCTTTTATCAAATCTGGCCGATCATCCCTCTTAGCCATCGTTCACTCCGAAAGCCTGTTCCATTTCTCGGGTAATCGCACGTCGAGCTTTTTCCTCACAGTCATCGTGAAATGTGGCGAAGAACTCAATCACGCGCCGGTCATGACCGCGTGCTGCCTCCTCGTATCTTCCGTTGTGATGCCGCTTGAATGACATCATGATGTGATGCCAGGTGTCATTGTCAATTCCGCATGAAAGATGAAGCTCGCGTAACAGCTGTATCGAGAAAGAAGTGGCGACAAATCGAGTTTGATGTTGCGACCCGCCTACTTCAACGATCTCATACCTTTTTCTGAGGTTGATAATCTGTTCGGCGAGTTTGCTGTCATCCGTCACAATCATTGTCGGTCTTTCGGATTCATTTCCAAGCTTCAGTGCGACGACTACGAGACTAGCATCTTTCCGTCCCACATCTTCCTCCATAAGATGCCGCATATCTTCAATTTCATTGTCCTCAGCGATCTCGGCTGGGATCTTCTCTTCGATCGTTGCCCCCCAGCGGTGAATGAATTCAATTTGTGCACAGTACGTTTCCACAAGGGGATGCCCATTCCGGAGATGGCATCCAACCAATTGAGGATTGACTTCATCCGCGAACACACGGTCGGAAGTATGATTGGCACATTGGAGACGGTCCCGGAAGCCGTCGAAAACTATTCCGAATACGGCCAAGAATTCTTCCCGCCTATTGGGAGGTGAACCAGGCTCTCCTGTATTGTTAATCCTGTGCACAATCCCACGAACAATTGCATCGATCCCATTCGTGTCCCAGACAAGAATCGTTGGCACCGAAGTATTCATAGTAAGAGGGAACCCGCGTGACGCGCCCCTTGCCTACTCATTCACATGGCGAGAGTGCTTCTATGTAGCGATTGTAAGCAAAAAGTATCACAGAATACAGGGCCGGGAACCTCAGCTTTGCTGCCCAGACGGACTCGGTCCCACTCACCCTTAGCTTCGACAACGCAGCGCAGATGTTTCAATATTTACCAAATCTGAGTACTCTCGGACATTGAGGCGAACGGGCATTCTACCCCGAGGTCAAGTGTGGTTCGCTCTGCTAACACCGATAGCATCATCCACATTTTCTGGCCGCGCCGGTGGCAGCGCTGGTGGCAGTTGGATTGGCAATTTCTGGCGAAATGCGTCGGGACTGGATTAGTCTAGATTTTCAGATCTCATTGAAATGACGTGCCTTGGCAAGTTCAGACAGTTGCTGGCGGAGTATCAAAATGGCTTGACCTCGATCTACTTCCACCATAGGACTTCGCCCTTTCGCAGGAAGAAATGCGCTCCACAACTCGCCTTCTCCCAGATGGAAGGTGCCAAGGTCGGACGACGAAGCAGATCGACCTTGATGGACCACGGTGCCTTCCCTGCGAGCGGTAACTCAATATGGTCACTACACTTCGGGCATAAAAAATGCGCCCACTTTAAGTGCCCATCGCGAATCTCCACGATCAGCAGGTTCGGCTGAAGTCCTTCCACTGTAGGGGATTCGGGCGCAGCTTCCGCGAGGAATCGCGGCCTACGCAGGAAAGGTAGGTGGAAGACGTACTCCATCAGCGAAAGAGGAAGGCATAGCATCACGACGTTTGATTCAAGAACGGGGTCATATCCCCGCGGCCATCGAATCTGCGCTGCCCACATAACGGGCAGTCCGGGTTCGGCTTGCCCCCTGGAATACTGTCGGCATCCTTGATCCAATCGAACCGCCGAACGTGTTCTGCGCAGTGCCCCCCGGGGCCTCGAAAGCCAGTCAGCCGGTGCAATAGCTCGTTCACTGCCACCGCAGCAATTTCCGTCGTGAAGGTCACGACCACGGGGCTCGGGTCAGCCCCGCCCTCGATATACCCCGCTCGGCGGTACTGCTCGTACACCTGCGGATCATGGCGTTGCAGGCTCTCCTCAAACATTCTTTGCGGACTAATCAACTGCCGGCACACTTGGCATGGGTAGGACGGTTGAACAACCGTCACGCGTCCATCGAAGCTGTCGTAGCCACCTTTGTCATTCGGCTCAATCAAGAGCCCGAGATCAATTACGGGAATAAGGTAAAAATGCGCGAGGCGGTTAAGGAAACTTCGGCCCAAATGGTCGTCCGTGCAGCCGAAAATGACATCACAAGCGCGAATCGCGTCACGGCATTCCGCCTCGTCCACGAAACAGGGCAATCGTACCACTGACCGCGCCAGCCCCATTGCCGCTGTCGCATCCCCGACGACATCAACCTTGTAACGTCGTGCTATGGCATCAGCGCGTGTAGAAAAATGGAGCCGGTTGAGGTTTGTCTCGTCCACTCGGTCCGCATCCATAAGCACGAATCGCTTGACGCCGGCTCTTGCGAGTAGGCTTACAACGGCCGATCCTGTTCCCCCGCAACCAACGATTCCTATGCGGAGCTTGCCCAAATCTTCCACGCTCTGGGCACCAAATGCTCGCACTTGTCGGTCAAACTCTGCTGACGGATCCCCGGCGCCGCGCCCTGGATAGCGAACCGTCAGTCGGTCCCCGATGACTCTTGTGAGCTCGACAGGCTGAGGTTTCAGATCAGGACCGAAGGCACGGACAAGAAATTCACCTCTGCTGTCCATTACCATCGCGAAATGGGGCCGTTCGGTATCCATTCGGCCAAAAACGATCTCGAAGGATTCCTTGTCTGCCACATCATCTAACTCCGAAAAAAACAAACCGCCGCGCGGATGTGAGTGAGCGATGCAAACGGCATAGTCCTTCGGCATTGCCAACTTCGCTAGGTTGTAAAGAGGCGTTGTGGACCAGACTATAGAGGTGGGCGTTCTCTTCAGGAAGGCCTTCTCGGGAACCTCCACGACTTGGCGAACCAGCGCTCGCTCCTCAACGACACCGCTCCATGGGTCCAGCTGTCGTGAGCGGCCGCACAGCATCAGAGCGCCATATTCGTTTTCATCTCGAAACAGCGAAGCACGCAACTTCTTGTAGTGCTCATCGAGCACGGTAAACGTGTATCGCACCATCACGCGCTCCGTAGCTCGCCGCGCACATAATTGAGAAAGGTCCGCAGTCCATCGACTCCGACTCGCCAGTCCTGGTCGTCCAGGTGTCGCGACCAGAATTGCCAGTTCTTCCCAAAGAGCTGGCTTTCCCCATTCGCGTTTTGGGGATCGGCTCCGTCCACGCGCTTCAGGCGCGGTAGAGTGTAGAAGCTATCGAGCTTGGTAGTGGCGTAGCCGTCCGGGATCAAAATCACAAGGTCGCAGCCGCCGCACGGCACCCACGCTCCATCCTTCTGCACCCGGAGGTTGCCCGCAAAAGCGAATCCGGGCAGGAACACGCCACGACGGACGGTGCCATTCGGCAGCGTCTCGGACAGCAACTCGTATTTGATGCCGTTGCTGTCGAGGAATTCCACGTCTTCCTCTGGCAGAAAGCTCATGAACCGGGATTCGTCTTTGGCTTACGCGTGTGGAATTTCTTGATGCCTTCGGGCTCAGCTTCGGGAGAAAGGTCGACTCGCTGCGTCGGCCCAATCTCAGGGTCTTCGCCCGCGCCCGGGACCAGCTGATTTACGATCCAATCCGAAGGGCTGCCTGCCAGCTCCAGAATCTGCGCCCCCGTGATGTAGCGTTCGGGCCACTTCTTCTCGACTTTGTTGACGATCAACTCGTAGTGGTGATGGTGCTCGTGGTGGTCCATATCGTTCTCCTACGGAGCGCGGCTATCTCTCCGGGTCCCCTTTCTGTCGCGCGCTGGCGCATCGAACACGCCTCGGGCGTTACACCAAAATTATGCGGCGTCTGAGAGTGGAAGTCAATACACACAACCAGTTGTGCGTAACGAACACACTATGTGTGTGGAATTGACAACAGGCTTGAGCTTGGATATTATCCTTGCTGAATGAAGCCGGAGCCTATCTACAAAACCATCGGCACAATCATCAGGCGCCGCCGTCGACGGCTCGAGTGGCCTCAAAAGCTCTTAGCTGCGCACCTCGGAATCTCACGGGCTACCTTAGCCAACATCGAAACCGGCCGGCAAAGAATTCTCGTCCATCACCTCTACGCGTTTGCCGAAGTCCTGCAAATGAAACCCAACGACTTTCTTCCCGCTGGCGCAACCGTTGATTCCGCTCAAGACTGGTCGTCGCTGCCCATTCCAGACGATCTGAATTTGCGACAAAAGGAACAAATCGCCCGGCTAATCGGCCCGCTCCGCAAAATAAGTACAAAACC
>Ga0335081_10000624_pt1 | contig 59092 bp, 54 predicted proteins | sample Lox_Sample_35_FD_206713 | JGI IMG/M metagenome (GOLD analysis project Ga0335081, IMG submission 206713) | Soil microbial communities from Loxahatchee National Wildlife Refuge, Florida, United States - Lox_Sample_3.5 | ecosystem: Environmental > Terrestrial > Soil > Wetlands | place: USA...
AGCGTTATCCATGGGTGTGGCACGCCACATGGAGTGTTGCGTCGGGCGCGCTACGCAACGAACGCTATATCGCCTCTCAGAAACCCCCGGCTGCGTCCGGAAGGCGCGGCTTAGTTCTGCAACATTTGGGCCGTCATGCGTTTCATTGGGCTGAGAGCACCAGAAGAGTGATGGGCTGAGGAGGAACTGATGCGCAAATCACTGTTCACAATTGTTGCAGGATTAGCCCTCTGTGCGCCTATGGCACTCGCCGCCCCGCCTAGCGGAGGCGGGCCGCATGGCGGGGGTGGCCCCCCTGGCGGAGGCGGACCGCGTGGCGGAGGCGGACCGCCTGCTGGCCATTTCGGCGGCAGCCCACCTCTCGGCATGGGAGGTCCTGCGCATTTCGCAGCGCCGCAGGTTGCCGCCCCTCACGTTGCGGCACCGAATTACGGGGTCAGGCCGAGTTACGCAGTCAGGCCCAATTACGCAATCAGGCCCAATTACGCAGTCAGGCCCAATTACGCTGTCAGACCCAATTACGGGGCAAGACCCAATTACGCGACCCGACCTTACTATAGGCATTTTGCCTTTCACGGCGGTCACTACCCTCGCTATCGGTATCGGCACGGAAGATATCGCTATTACTATGGCGGGTGGTGGTATGCGTCCCCGTGGTGGACTGGGAGCTACAGCGACTACGATTACTGGTCCGGCGTCTGCGCTTCGCAGTGGGGCTATGGTACCCCCGGATATTACAGCTGCATGGCTTATTATGGTTTCTATTGAGGGAGGTCAGTAGGCAATCGGTTTCGCCGAGGTGGTCAGAAGCGGACATCGCTGTACGGCCCACGTCAGTCCGCTTTAGCGCTGAAGAGAGAGTCTGAAGCGCTGATTTACGGACGTGGACGGCATCAAGTACAAAAGGGCTGCCGAGAAAGGCTGTCGTGATGTCCGTCTTGTCATCTCGTTGCCCCTGGTCAACAACTCATTGGCAGTCACTCGTATCAGTGATGTCGTCAAGTGAAGTATCGAACTGCCAATAGCGCGATTCACTCACCGCCAGAATCCCGGCTGCGATAGCCACCAAATCTGACACGGCCGCGAGCGGCGATGAACCTGAAAACGGTCCTATTCACCACCGCCTTCACTCATTTGATGGAGTACAAACCTTTGCGCTCAAGCATTACCTTGAGGACCCGTGTCGCGATTTCTCCGTGATGTTGTCTACGGAGCGCCCGGAGCGGCTCATCGCGGTCGAGGGGATTGAAGTCACGTTGCCGGTAGTCACCGCCGTTCCACTTGGCTTTATCGCCAGCGAACTGATTACGAACGCAGCCAAATACGGTACAGGCCGGATCACGGTCAGCTTGGAAACCAATCTCGAGACGGGTTACGCACTATTGGTCACCAACGATGGGCCAGGTTTGCCGGAAGGATTTGATCCAGCCGCCGGCAAAGGATTGGGAATGAGGATTATTCGGTCTCTGGTCAAACAGATCGGCGGTGAACTGCGGGTTGGTCGAAGCGATAGGTACCAAGGCGCGCGATTTACGGTGCTGTTCTCCTGACTGCCTGCAACAATCCTTGGAATTTGCGACGACCCTGTCCGCTTCAGAAACGGAGTTTTTCATGAAAGCTTACATTGCCAGCACTGGCGGAAAAGCGGCACGGGCCTTTCGTGCCGAAGACGATGATCAAGTGCGCTTCTTAAGCACTTGAGAGATACTGGCACATGCGACAAGCGGCTTTATCACGCAGACATGACTGCGCGTTGCGTTTCCCGCGATGCTCCCAAAGGAAAATTCGGAGTCGGAAGCGGCCCGATTGATCAAGTTGGGGCTGCCGCCACTGGTAATCAACAGTACCTGAACTCGGATCAGATTGAAGCCGTCACCCCGGGCTGGCTCCGGGGCGATGGTGTTTGTGAGAGTCGCAGGGCGAACCTTGCGGGTGAGCCTGAAGGTTCAATATTCGAATTGTTATTCGGCGTGCAAAAATTGAACGCCGATCAGGGGGCACAATTTAGAAGCCGATAGACGTTAAGCGCCACTGCCCTCACCGCAAGGGTGATACTGCGTCCTAACGGCACTCGGTTTTCTTATGCGTGCACGGCGGGCGACGGGCTGACGTTCGGCCAAATGATTTTTGATCCCATAAAGGCGGTGCGGGGGAACGGTCAGGACCACTAGTCAGCAACACGGAGAGCCATCCCGACCGCCCGGCTCTGCGGAGTCGCCCCCCGCTTTCCATCTGCATTCGTGGACAATCCTAACGTCCATTCGCCTTGCCGCAGAGCAAGGCGGCAATCGGCGAGCGGCTACGCATCAGAAGAGCGGGACGGGTGTGTCCAGAGCCGCCTCGGCTTGCTGTCGGTCAGTTTGTACGAGTAGGTCCGGGAGTCTAGCAATGGTGTTCGCAATCTGCCGCGCCTCGTCGCGGGTGAGCTGCCTCACCGGCAATTGCCGACCAGACTTATCTTCAAAATGGACATGTGCAAGGGACTGGTTGTTTTTGTCACGGACGATGAAACATGCTGGCAGTTCTTGAACCGACCAAGGCGAAGGGAATTGGCAGTACAAAGCGATACCCATGGCTCGACCCATTTCGCCATGACAGTGACCATTTGTGAACTTCAAGCATTTTTATGACTTTCACGCATTGATGTAAATCAACCGCGTCCGCCGAACTCCTTAATGAGATAAATCCCAACATCACGCTATGGCACCCCTCAATCAGGGCGATAATTCCGTAGTCGTGCGTATCAAACACTGTGGCTGTGAAGCGGCTGGGAATCTTCTTTCTAATCTCAGCGTGGCCTGAGCGACCCAAACAATCTCCATAATTAATTTAGCACCGCGTTGCCCGTGGCTTTTGATCTGGATCAAGACTAATTGTGGCGAGGGAGACCGCCGCAAAATATCTACTACCGCCGGATTTATTCTGGCGCGATTGCGTGTTAACCGTCGACTAGCTCGCAATGGTCGCTCAGTCCAGTGTCGCCAAGTACATGCTCAAGCGGCGTGGACCGCCCAGCCAGGGATGGCGTACCTTCCTGCATAATCACGTGCCGGACATAGCAGCCATGGACCTGTTCGTTGTTCCAACTGTTGGCTTCGAGCTGCTCTATACCATCGTCATCGTCCGGCTGGTGCGCCGAGACCTTTTCTGGATCAATGTCACAGCAAACCCGACCGCGGAATGGATTGCACACAAGATCACGCAGACATTGCCTTGGGATGAAACTCCGCGCTACCTGATCCGCGATCAGGACCGGGTCTACGGTGCCGCCGTCACGCGTCGATTGCGTGCCATAGGCATCCGTGACAAGCCCATCGCCCCGGGTTCGCCTTGGCAGAATGGCTTCGTCGAAAGGCGAGACGAGTCACTGGCGCACCGGTTGATTTAGATCAATAATTGGCTGACATTTTCGGTATTGAAATGTAAAAGGTTGGAATCTTCTTAGGTTCTCCTGAGTCCCCGATTCCAGCCAAACTTGAAGCTCCTGGGTGTGGTTTTCAAGCCGCAACTATGAGCTTCCTTTTTATGTTGTGACATAAGTGCGGTCGATGGATCGGGCGACAACTCCGCCCATCTGAATGACTTCACCGAGACGATCGAACGCATTGTCGCGGGGCTGGAGAAGAAAAGCCGCGTCCTCAACAAAGACGAACGGCGTCGCGTCGCCTATCATGATAAGGTCTCTGCCTGTTCGCGCTCCATGAAAGCGACGCGCTCGGCTTGCGGCCTCGAAAGTTGCGCTTGCAGCCTTCATACGATTGCAATCCGCGGTCTGCGAAAATGACCTCTGAGGATACGACCATGTTGATTGGCGTGCCGAAAGAAATCAAAACAGATGAGTACCGGGTCGGGCTCATACCCTCGACCGTCAGGGAACTGATCCGTGGCGGCCATAAGGTGGAAGTCGAGACATTGGCAGGCGAAGGTGCCGGCATCGGCGACAGCGAATATACCGCTGCCGGTGCTCGCGTCGTCCCGACCGCCGATGAAATTTTCCAGCGAGCCGAACTCATCGTAAAAGTGAAGGAGCCACTTACAATCGAGCGTAGGAAGCTGCGACGCGGCCAGATCCTCTTCACCTATCTGCATCTGGCTCCCGATCTCGAGCAGACAAATGACCTCATGGCATCGGGCGTAACAGCCATCGCTTACGAGACCGTGACCGACGCGGCGGGAAGGCTACCGCTGCTCGCGCCAATGTCGATCGTTGCCGGTCGCATGGCGCCTCAGGTTGCGGCTCATTTTCTCGAACGTCCGCACGGTGGACGTGGAATTCTGCTCGGTGGAACTGGCGGCGTGCCATCCGCCAAGGTCGTCATCCTCGGTGGTGGAGTCGTCGGAGCGCACGCTGCTGAGGTCGCTCTCGGAATGGGCGGCGAGGTCACCATTGCTACGCGTAGCGCCGGGACGGTATGCCGGCTTTTACAGAAATTCGGCGGTGGCATCAATGCCGTTGCAGCCCAGCCGGCAGAAGTTGAATCGCTCTGCAAATCTGCTGATGTTCTCGTAGGGGCAGCGCTGATTGCGGGCGCAACTGCGCCCAAACTTGTTTCGGCAAGCACGGTCAGGGCGATGAAGCCTGGTGCAGTCATCGTCGACATCGCGATTGATCAGGGCGGATGTATCGAGACGTCGCATCCTACAACCCATTCACAGCCAAGCTTCGTGATCGATGGTGTCATACATTATTGCGTTCCAAACATGCCCGGCGCGGTACCACGAACGTCAACGTTCGCGCTTAGCAGCGCGACACGCCCGTTTATTTGTGCGCTAGCGGATAAAGGTTTCCCCCGAGCTCTGATCGAGGATATTCACCTGCAAAATGGGCTCAATATCCACGCGGGCAAAATCACTTGTCGCGCTGTTGCCGACGCCCTGCGACTGCCTTACACCCGCGCCGCCGATATGCTCGGATCTTGAATCACAACCCTCGTTCAGAAAGAACCGTATCGCGGGGATTATTATCGGTTCCTAAATTACATTCAGCAGAAATGACTTCACCGTCTGAAAGCGGGCATTCATTGCCACAGTCGGAATGTCAACTTTGGACCGATTCCGTTGAAGAAGTAGAGTCGATGAGTAATTGGAGATGAATCGACCCGGCGAAGGGCCTCGATTGCGAGCCGCTGATAGTCTCAGGCTGGATGAAAGCTTGGCATCGGTATCAGCTTCGCCAGCTTGCCGAGGCTTTGAGGGGTTGCTGCGAGAACGAACCCATCGCGCGCGCTATTCGGACCTCTTAGTCTGAGCCGATTGAGCCTGAGAGTGCGTTTAAGATGAGCGCTAGCATTTCAACCTTCTTGCGCAGTCGTCGCGCGGTTGCGGCCTTCCCGCGGGGCTCGCGATCTGGCGTGCCATGTCACGGGCACCTTCATAGATCGATCGCGGCACGTAGCGGGCCGGACCCTTTGGGCAGCATCGAGGCTTTAGACGGCGGCTTGGCGGTCATACGTGCTCGTGCGGTAACGTAATGTCGCTCCGTCATCCACAGGTGAGCCTGTCGTGGTTAGCATCTTGCCGGCGGGGCGCGAATAGACGTCGCAGACGTGGCCGTAGGTGAAGTCGTCGCGGGAGAAGGTGCCGTCCTCACGGGTGCACTTATCGAACATGGTCACATGAGGCTCGTGCCATGCTCGTAGACGAGCCATCCGAGCATCTTGGCTGAGCCGTAGGCACTGTCCTCCAGGAGGCGGGCGGGATAAAGATCGACGCGTTTCATCGAGCGTTCTATCACGCCGTTTGCGGCCAGGACTCGGCCTGCCGGATCGATCGCTTCGACATCAACGATGATCGCGTTGTCGACATCGATCAGATAGTTGGTGGAACAGGCGAAGAACGCTTGCCCGCCGTGAGCTCTGATCCATCGCGCCGCCGGATCGACCGGAGAGACGAACTTGGGCACGACATCGGTCGTAGCGCCGAAGGCCGCATCGTCGAGCACAGCCATATATTCTTTGACCGCTCGGCCCCGCGTCTGGTGACAGCCCCCTCTCACCCTCGATCCCTTTCTGCCAATTGGCATCAGCCCTGATCAGACTGACGTCAATAGCAAAGGCTCGCCGCCGACCAGTCCTTCGCGGATGCAGCGCCTGCAGAACCGTCTCAAACACGCGCCGCAGCAGATCGCTCTCGCGGGAAGCGGCCATGCCGGTCCTTCGAGAAGGTTGAATGATGGGGTACATCGTCGTCGAGACCGAGACGACAAAACCAGCGATATGTTAGATTGAGATAGACTTCCTCGCACAGGCGCCGCTCGGAGCGGATGCCAGAGCAATAACCGATGATCAACATTCTGATCATCAGTTCGGGATCAATCGAGGGGCGCCCATCGTGCTGTAGAAGGCAGCCAACTCCCGCCTCAACTCGCCAAGCTCGACGACCTTGTCGATGAACCGTAACAGATGGTTAGCGGGAACATGCCGTTCGAGAGAGAACTCGAAGAACAACGGGCTGCCCGCGTCAGACCCAGAGGTGTTGTACGTTGATATCCGCTCTGATGCGATGGCAATTGCCCCTCCCGTTGGCCGTTGGGCAGTCGGTCATCATCAATCGCAATGCTGTTCGTTTTGTTGGGGCACCGACTAATTCGGCGACAGGGCGAAAACGCTACAATTCGTTACATGCTAGTCTATCACGTGGTCGGAAAACATCGATTGGCGTGCATGAAAGAAACGGCGCGCAGGTACGGCGCGAAACGGCTATCAAGTGGGAATCTAAAGGGCGATGCCGGTGAACGCTCCCGAGACAACTAAGAGGGCATTTGATGCTGCCTTGATAAAGCGGGAATTTCCCGGCTTGAGAGATCCCAGGCTGCATTATCTTGACAGTGCAGCAACGGCGCAAATGCCCCAGCCTGTGCTCAAAGCTCTCCGCGAGTTTGAAATCCGGGCTCGCGCCAATGTGCACGAAGGATTGCATTCACGCGCACGTGCCGCCACCGACGCCTACAATCGCGCGAGGGCGCAAGTTGCACGCTTCCTGAACGCGAAGTCTGAGGATGAAGTCGTTTTCACTTACGGCACCACATCGGCCATTAATCTCCTAGCCTATTCCTATGGCGCGCTACTTTCCCGCGGCGACGAGATTTTGTTGTCGGTTCTTGAGCATCACAGCAATCTAGTGCCCTGGCAGCAGCTCGCGAAACGCAACGGCGTCGTTCTGCGATTTCTGCCAACCACGCTGGACGGACGGCTCGATCTCGGTAGGCTGGAGAGCGATCTTACGAGCGGCTGCCGACTCGTCGCGCTGACCCACTGCTCGAACGTCACCGGAGCTCTGACCGATGTCGCTCGAGTCGTTAAAGCGGCCCGCGCAGTCGGGGCGACGGTCATGCTCGACGGAGCGCAACGCGCCCCCCATGGTCCGCTCGATGTGCAGGTCCTCGGTGTCGATTTCTACGCGTTCTCTGGCCATAAAACCTATGGACCGACCGGCATCGGCGTTCTGTGGGGCCGGGGCGATTTGCTGGCATCTATGCCGCCATTCATGACCGGTGGACAGATGATCGCACAGGTGGCGCTGACTCACACGGACTTTCGGCCGCCGCCGCGCCGCTTCGAGGCAGGAACGCCTCCGATCGCCGCGGCCGTTGGCCTTGGCGCTGCGCTCGAGTGGATGCAGTCACTTGATTGGCCGGCGATCCAGCGGCACGAGCTGCACTTGACCCGCCGCCTCCTCGACGGCCTCAAGGCGGTGTCGGGCGCGAAGGTTCTTGGGCCCCCCGACCTTAAGGACCGTCGCGGCGTCGTGTCATTCGTCTTGTCGAAATTCTCCGCCCCGCAAATCTGTAGCCACCTCGATACGCACGGTGTGGCTTTGCGCGGCGGACATCATTGCGCTCAGCCGCTCATACGCGCCATGGGCGTCAATGACGCCGCGCGCGCCAGTCTTGCGCTCTATTCCCTTGATCGCGATGTGGATGCCCTGCTCAGCGGGCTCGATGAACTGGTCGGTGCCCGACGGCGAAAATGAAACACGCGCAGGTGCTTCGGTCAGGCAATGCCTGTTCAGCCGCCGCGAATTAGCAGCAGCGGCTTGCTGGCTACCCCGAGCGATAGTTTCGGCTCGCTGTGGAGCAACAAGCGGCACATCCCGCGACATCCATGCGTGCCGATGACGATAAGATCAGCTTGCCATCACTTCGCCTCCTCCTCAACGGCGTCGTAAATGTGTTGGCCGATCATGTCGACGACGATCGATGTCGTATCGAATTCAATTCCCGCCTCGCGCACCACGGCCGAACAGTCATCGATGACCTTTTGACCGGCCGCTTGAAGGGCCTTTTGATAGTCGAAAACGTATGGCGCGCCCAGGTCGGTGCAGATCAGGGTAACATCGACAACATGGACAAGCCGCAGCGTCGCATGCTGATCCTTCGCGAGCTTGATTGCTTCTTTAAGGGCCAGATTAGAAGTCTCGCTGCCATCGAGCGCCACCAGGATGCGATTGTATTGCGGGACCTCACGAATTGCGAGTGCAAAATCTGCGGGCGCTCCCGCGGGCAGCATTGATTTAACTCAAGTCGTTTACGGGTCCTGGCGCCAGACCGAAGCCCTGTGGGTCAGGGCGCCAGTCCCAAAGTAGAATGACGGCAAGAACGAGACAGCCGTCGAAGGTTCCCATCAGAGGTCAAGCCTTGCTTGATTCCAGCTTTGTGCGGACATAAACGATTGCTTTTTCCAAGGTGAACATTTTTGGATAGTCAATCTCCGGGATGTCAACGCCGAGCCGACCATGAATGGCGGTAATGAAATTTAAAAAATCCATGGAGTCGATGTCCATGGCTTCGCGCAGATCCGCGGTCGGATCGACACCGGCCATGTCGATTTCAGGCGCAATATTATTCAGTTCCTCCTGCAACACTTTTCTGATGTCGATGTCGGTCATAACTTGCCCGGTTCCTGCAACAACTTGCCGATCTCGGCCAGGAACAACGCTCCTGCGTGTCCATCGTTCACGCGATGGTCGCCAGAAAGCGTGATGTCGATCACTGATCGTAGGCCGATGGCGCCTTCGACGACCCACGGTCGCACTAACGTCCTGCCGAACCCGACGATAGCGACCTGCGGCGGATAGATGATACCGTACAACGTTTCGACGCCGCGCTCCCCGAGGCTGGATACCGTAATGGTCGCATCGGATATCTCCGAGCTGCGGATACGTCCGGTGCGCGTGCGTTGCACCAGGTCGCGCGTGCGGCTCATCAGGTTATCGACGTCTAGCTGATCTGCGTCGTGCAGCGCCGGTGCGGCGAGGCCGCCGCCGCGAATCGCAATGGCCACGCCAACATGCACTGCTGGCGCTGGTTCGAACTTTCCGTCGCGATAAAATCCGTTAAAGGCCGGGAAACGGCGCGCGGCCAAGGCGACTGCTTTGATGGCGAGCGCCGCGATCAGCACACGGCTATCGGGCGGCAGCGTCGCGTTTTTCTGGCTCAGCCATTGCTCACAGGCGGTAACGTCGACGTGGTGTTGAAGATAATAGTGTGGAATTTCCCGCTTTGATCGCGCCATGGCGGCGGCGATCGCCGTTCGCATTGCGTCGAGATCGAGCCAAGGCGCGCGCTTCTTTTCCGGCGGCACAACCGCCTCGCGGAGCCGGAGTTCGACGTCGGCATAAGTGATCGCGCCGGCCGGCCCGCTGCCGGTGACCGTTGAAATTTCGATGCCACTCTCCTGAGCAAGCCGACGCGCCGCCGGCGACGCGCAAATGGCGGTTGCAGCGCCCGGCGCGGCCAGCGGCGGCACGGACGGCGCTGCCAGTGGTACTGCCGGAGCAGTTGGAAGCAGCGCCGCCACTATCGGGCGGGGCTTTTCCTCGCCTTCACTGCGAAGCCGCGCCAGGGGCGTCCCGACTGGCACCTTGCTATGCAGATTGACAAGGATCTGTTCAACCTGACCGGTTTGGAAGGTTTCGATCTCAATGGCGCCCTTCTGCGTTTCAACCACGGCGACAATATCGCCGCGCTTTACCCAATCGCCGGGCTTGACCAGCCACTCCACCAGCGTGCCCGCCTCCATATCGGCGCCGAGAGAGGGCATGCGAAATTCGGCCACGGGATTCCCTTCACGGTCGGCCGAGCGCAGCCTTCGCGGCTGCGACGATCTTTGGCGCTTGTGGGACCGCCGCATTCTCAAGATGCCTCGGATAAGGAATCGGCGCTTCTTCGCTGCAAACGCGACCAATCGGCGCGTCGAGCGACCAGAACGCCTGTTCGACGATACGCGTGGCAACCTCCGCCGCCAAACTGCCACTCCTCCAGCCTTCATCGACGATGACCGCGCGCCTGGTCTTCGCCACCGATGTCATGATCGTCGCATCATCGAGTGGCCGCAAGCTGCGGAGATCGATCACCTCGGCCTCGATGCCCTCGGCGGCAAGCGTCCTCGCCGCATCCAGTGTCTTCCACAGCGAGCCGCCATAGGTAACGAGCGAGATGTCGTGGCCCGAGCGCCGCACAGCGGCTTTATCGATGTCGACCGGCCCGGCATCGACGGCAAGCATCCCTGTCATATTGTAGAGCATCACGTTTTCGAAAATCAGCACCGGATCGGGGTCCTGCAAGGCGGTCCAAAGCATGCCGCGCGCGTCTTCGAGAGTCGCCGGTGCCAATACTTTGATGCCGGGAATATGCGCGTACCAGCCTTCGAGACTGTGCGAATGCTGGGCCGCAAGCTGGCGGCCGGCGCCTGTAGCCATTCGGATCACCAGCGGCACACCGAATTGATTTCCCGACATGTGACGTATAGTCGCCGCGTTGTTGAGAATCTGATCGAGCGCCAGCAGGCTGAAATTTACAGTCATTAATTCAACGATGGGGCGCATGCCGGCCATTGCCGCGCCGATGCCGGCACCGGTAAATCCGGATTCCGAAAGCGGCGTGTCGCGAATTCGCTCGGGGCCCAATTCCGCAAGCAGCCCCTTGCTCACGGCATAACAACCGCCATAACGGCCGACGTCCTCACCCATGAGAAAAACACGCTCATCGCGCTTGATCGCGTCGCGAATGGCCTCGCGCACCGCCTCGCGGTAAGTGGTTTCAATGGTTCCTGCTTGAATCGCTTGTTGCTGCATGATCTTTACCGGACGGCCGGTGCAGCGCGATCCGCATAGGCGAAGCGCGTGAGTTGCTCGATTGGCTCCCACGTCCCCGCCTCGGCGAAGGCGACAGCCTCAGCGATTTCGGCATCGACCTCAGCCTCAATGCGCGACGCATCGTCCGGATGAATCATGCCATTAGACTGCAGCCATACCTGGAAGCGAACGATCGGTTCCTTCGGGCGCCAAGCCTCGATTTCAGCCTTGTCGCGATAGAGCTGGGCGTCGAACATCGAATGCGCGCGCAGCCGATAGGTCCGGCATTCGAGAAAGTACGGCTTACGGCTTTCCCTCACGGCGTGAACCGCGCGACGGGCGGCAGCCTCGACGGCAATGACATCCATTCCGTCGACCGCTTCGGCAGTGAGCCGATAACACGCGGCTTTTCGTTGAATATCAGTTTCTGACTCCGACAGAGCCAGCGCCGTTCCCATGGCATAAAGATTGTTTTCGCAGACGAATAGCACCGGCAGTCCCCAGAGTGCCGCGAGATTCATGCTTTCGTGAAACTCGCCCTCGGCAACCGCGCCGTCGCCGAAGAAGCAGGCCGTGACGATGTCGTTGCCTCGCATGCGGTCGGCCAATGAAAGCCCGACCGCGAGCGGCAGACCGCCGCCAACAATGGCGTTGCCGCCGTGGAAATTGGCGATCCGGTCGAACAAATGCATAGAGCCACCGCGTCCGCGACTGCAGCCTTGCAGTTTGCCGTACATCTCTGCCATAACGGTGGTCATCGGCACGCCACGCACCAGCGCCTGCCCGTGCTCACGATAGGTCGCGACAATGCGGTCCCGCTTCTCCAGCACCGGAATGACACCAACCGCGATCGCCTCTTCACCGTCGTAAAGGTGCATGAAGCCGCGGATTTTCTCCTGCGTGTAGAGTTCGGCACATTTGTCCTCGAAGCGGCGGATGCGGATCATCTGCTTCAAAAGCTCAAGCATGTGCTGGCGCGACAGACGCGGCTTGTCGGCTGTTGCGGTCATCGCTCCTCGCTTTCGAGCGTCGAAATATCGCCTTCCGGCAGACCCAACTCGCGCACCTTGAGCAAGCGTCGCATGATCTTACCGCTGCGCGTCTTCGGCAAGTTCTGCCGGAATGCGATATCTTTCGGCGCCACTGCCGGCCCGAGACGCTGTCGGGCATGTCCGAGCAATTCCTTGCGCAGTACTTCGCTCGGCAAAAAGGTATTCTTGAGCGCAACATAGGCTTTGACCATCTCGCCTACGGTCGGATCGGGGATGCCTATCACGCCCGCCTCGGCAACAGCCGGATGCTCCATCAGCGCGCTTTCGACCTCGAACGGACCGATCAGATGGCCGGCACTCTTGATGACATCGTCGCTGCGCCCGACGAACCAAAAATAGCCGTCGCTATCGCGCATCGCGAGATCGCCGGTGAGATACCAGCCGCCCACGAAACATTTCCGATAACGCTCCTCCTCATGCAAGTAGCCACGCATCATTGACGGCCAGCCGGACCGTAATGCGAGCTCGCCCATGGCCATCGGCTTCGTAATCTCGCGCACCCCACCGCCCTCAACGTGCTCAACGATGCTAGCCGTGATCCCCGGCAGCGGTCGTCCCATCGATCCCGGTTTTACATCCATTGACAGATAATTCGAAATCATGATGCCGCCAGTCTCGGTCTGCCACCAATTGTCGTGGAACGGCTTACCGAAGGCTTCTGCGCCCCACACCACGGCTTCCGGATTGAGCGGTTCGCCGACGCTTGCCATGAGGCGCAATTTCGACAGATCAAATCGCTTGGCAAATTCGGCGCCGGCTTTCATCAGCATCCGGATTGCCGTCGGCGCAGTGTACCAAACCGTGACTTTCTGATCCTGCAGAATGCGATACCACCGTTCGGCATCGAACTCGGCTTGGTCGACGATCATTGTTGCGCCGTTCGTCAACGGCGATATGATTCCGTATGAGGTGCCTGTGATCCAGCCGGGATCGGCAGTGCACCAGAAGATATCATCCGGATGCAGATCGAGCGCGATCTGGCCCGTGATGTGATGCGCTACCACTGCTTCATGCACATGCATGGCGCCCTTCGGTCTTCCGGTCGTACCGCTCGTGAAGTGCAGCAGCGCCATGTCGTCAGGATTGGTCTTCACAGTCGCGAAGGAATCCGACGCCTGCGCCAACGCCGCGTCCAGGTCGATCGCGTCGGACGGCGGCTTACCCGAGCCTTCGATTAGAAAGACCTGTTCCAGGCTGGCGAGTTCCTTGCGCCAGGGCTCGACCTTACGCCGATAGAACGCTTCGGTGGTGACAAGGGCCTTGGCCTCGCCGATCGTCATACGCGCCTTGGCCGGCTCCGGCCCGAAGGCCGAAAACAGCGGCGATAACACGCTGCCATTCTTCAGTGTGCCGAGCGCGGCAATATAGAGTTCGGGGCTGCGCCCGAGGAGCAGATAGACGGGGTCGCCTTTCCCGATGCCGTGCTGCACCAAGATGTTGGCAAAGCGGTTTGCCTGCGCTTGCAACGCGGCATAACTGAAATCGTGAATCTGATCGTCACGCCCGATCCATCGCAGCGCCAGTTTATTGCCACGTCCTGCAAAAACGTGGCGGTCGACTGCTTCATGAGCAATATTGAGGCCGCCACCAGGCAGGCCGTCGAGCATTGCCCGCGCGTGCGTCCATGAGAATTGCTTGGCGTAACCCTCATACTCTTGAAGGTTGGCACCGGTATAGTCCCCAGAACGCTTGCGGATGCGGTCCCATTCCATGGCCGAGCCCAGGTCTCATTTCAAATAAACAAACTACGACATGCGCATAGGATCGACTTTGACATGGGTCAATTGGCCCGAGTGGCGTTTGGCTCAGAAAGACGGCCGAATTGATTTGGCTCAATGAATTACAGTTCAGCTTGCTGACCTAATGCATACGGGCATATTCGCGACAGGCCGCGATGGGCCGCACTAGCGCGATGCGGAACCTTCGGAGCCCTTCGGAGCTTGCCATGGTTCGGTTGGATTCGATGCCGTCTGTTCCGGTAGACGCGCGACGTGAACTTCACGGCGAGACAACGATAACGTTAAATCTGCCGCGGCCGCTGGCCACCGGGCAACTTTATCGCGTCGCCGATCTGTCGGCACTTTTATTCGAGTCGACCGCCGAGATCGAGCCCGCGGACGGCCTTAGCGGTCAGCAGCGCGCTCTCGAGGCCATCGAATTCGGGATCCGCGTCGGCAAGCCGGGCTTCAACCTGTTCGTGGTCGGGCCAAACGGCATGCGAGCGCAACACGCAGTCGAGCAGGTGCTCAAGGAAGCTGCCGGCGAAAAGCGCAGCCCATCCGACTGGATTTATGTCAACAATTTCAGCGACCCGCGCAGACCCGTGGCCATCGAACTGCCTATTGGCCGCGCCGTCGAGTTTCGCGATGCGATGCATCGGCTCATCGACGATCTCAAGACCGCCCTGCCCGCGGTCTTTGCAAGCGAAGATTATCAGACCAGGCGCGGCGCCATCGATCAGGCTTTCCATGCCAAAGAGGGCGAGGCTTTTGCCGCTTTGCGCGAGAAAGCTTCGGCGAAAAACATCATCATCATGCGGACTCCGATGGGCTTCGCACTTGCACCAGCTCAGGAGGGCGAACCAGTCCCGCCGGACGACTTCCAGAAGTGGCCCGAAGAAAAACGCCGCGAAACCACCGCCACGATCGAGGCGCTCGAGAAAGATCTCGAGCATGTCATGCGGCAGCTGCCACAATGGGAGACGGAGCGGCGCGATGAAGTCCGCAGGCTCAATCGAGAAACCGCAAAGTACGCCATCGGGCAGTTCATCGATACCGCAAAGGCGCGCTTCACCGATATACCAAAAATCATCTGGCACTTAGATGCGATTCTTACGGATCTCATCGAAAACGTCGTCATGTTCGTCGCCAAGAGCGAGAGCGACGAAGAGCCCACCACGCAAGATCAGTTCGAGGGCCGGTTCGATCGCTATGCGGTGAATGTCCTTGTCAGCCACGCCAAGGACGATTTTGGCATTCCGATCATCGAGGAGCAGCATCCGACTTTGAGCAATCTGTTGGGCAGCATCGAATATGTCTCGCAGCACGGCGTGCTTGCAACAAATTTCCGCTTTATCAAGGCCGGCGCCATTCACCGGGCCAACGGCGGCTTTCTTCTGCTCGATGCGCGAAGCCTGCTCACCGAACCATTCAGCTGGGCGGCCTTAAAGCGGACGTTAAGACAGCGTGAGGTAAGGATCGAAGATCTTGGCCGCTTTATCGGGCTGACCAGCCCAGTATCGCTTGAGCCCGATGCGATTCCTCTCGACGTCAAGGTCGTCCTGTTCGGTGACCGGCTCCTCTATTACCTGCGGGCGGCATTCGATCCGGATCTCGCCGAACATTTCAAGGTCCTTGCCGATCTTGAACACGATGTCGACCGCACACCCGCCACAGAGGCCACGCATGCTAGGATGATCGCGGCGCTGGCCCGGCGCCACGGGCTTAAATCCGTCGATCGTAACGGCACGGCACTTGTGATCGAGCATGCTGCAAGGTTGGCCGATCACGCCAACAAGCTAACGCTCGTTGTGGACCAGCTCAATGATCTGTTGATCGAGGCTGATTTTTGCGCCAGCAAGGCAGGCCGATCCATCGTAACACGCGCCGATGTCGAAAGCGCCATCGGGAGCAAAATCCGCCGCTCGTCGCGCCTGCGCGATCGCGCCGAGGAGAGTATTCTTCAGGACGTTGCTCTGATCGACACGAACGGTTCGCATGTCGGTCAGGTCAATGGCTTGAGCGTTGCCGAACTCGCGGGATTCCGGTTCGGACGGCCGACGCGCATCACCTGTCGGGTGCGGCCAGGGAGCGGGAAGGTTGTCGACATCGAGCGCGAGGTGGCGCTCGGCGGCCCCATTCATTCCAAGGGCGTGCTGATCCTGTCGGGTTTTTTGGCCGGACGTTACGCCATGGATACGCCGATGTCGCTGTTCGCAAGTCTCGTCTTCGAGCAGTCTTACGGCGGCGTCGAAGGCGATAGCGCCTCTTCCGCCGAGCTTTATGCGCTCCTGTCCGCGTTGGCGGAGTTTCCGCTTCGCCAGGACCTCGCAGTCACCGGCTCGGTAAACCAGCAAGGGCAGGTTCAGGCGATCGGCGGGGTGAACGAGAAAATCGAAGGCTTCTTCGACATTTGCCAAAAGCGGGGTTTGACGGGGTCGCAGGGCGTGCTGATTCCCGGCGCAAACGTGCAGCACCTGATGTTGCGTCGCGACGTGATCGATGCCTGTTCTGAGGGGAAGTTTTCCGTCTACCCCGTGGCGACGATCGACGAGGGCATCGCGCTTCTGACCGGCCGGCCCGCCGGCGAGAGGATAAGCGGCGGACTCTACGCCGCGCAAAGCATAAATCGCCTAGTCGAGGACCGGCTGCATACGTTCGCACGCATCCGGCAAAGCTTCGGCCGCGAGACACCATTATCCGGCGAGAGCAACACATGAGCCCGCCTCTCGGATTTAAGCGTGTGGTGATTGGACTGCCGCAAAGCGTGGCCAGCCAAGCCGCGGTGAATGTGGTCGCCGATCTCGCGGAACTCCTTAACGTCGAGCTTCTCGCGACTTTCGTTGCCGATTCGAGTTTGTACGCACTCGCCGGATTTCCCGCCGCGCGCGAGCTCCGCATTCTCGATCACTGCTGGCAGCCGATTAATTTGACGCAAATCAAGCAGGATATCGACCATGCGGCCGGAGCCGCACGCCGCTGTTTCGCCGAAGCAGTCGGCCGGCGTGCAATAAAATCGGGCTTCAACGTCGTCACCGGAACAGATGTGATGGCTTCGCTCATCCGTGCCGACGATATCGTGGCAATCATCGAGCCGGCGCATCCGGGCGATAAGATTACGCAGCAATTTACCACTCACCTTGCAGCGGCGTTGGCGACAGCACGCGCCGTCCTCGTCTTGCCGAAGCGAATTGCGCGCACGACCGGGCCGGTGATGGCGTTGGCCAGCGGAAATGATGACACCAGCATTCGAATGGCGCTTGATATCGCGGCCTCATTGAATGAGCGGCTGATCGTGGTGAGCCGGCTTGGCGGGGCTGTGCCCGGAGCGCTGTTGGCAGATGCGCAGAAGCGCGGCGTCCCCGTGGAGGACGTCGCTGATCCTGGGCTCGGCACGCAAATTGACGGCTTCGCGATTTCGGCAAAGGAACGTTTGCGAGTGGTAAGTCTGAACCGCTTGTCGGATGATGTGTCTGAGCTTTTCGCCACCTTGCGCGGGGTGCCCTTGTTGGTGGTTACCTCCTCACACCCTTGATCTCGACCAGTGTCATGGCCGAAAGGGCTTAGACGCGATCAATCCAAGTGTCGGCTCCAGCGACGAAGGGCTCTTGCACCAAGCCGACGCGAGCATCATCTAAGACCTACACGCCATGATGCTTGTACGGCGAGATCGCGTTTATCGCGTTCATGGAATCCCACAGGTCCGATTGTAGACGGACAACGGCGGCCGCCAAGCCTTCTGGCTTTGCCCTCCCGGATCTTCCCTTCGCAGGATGCAATGGAGTGTTGATCTATATCAACAACCGCGTGCCACCCGGCAAGCGGGGCTGCTGGAGTTTTTCACGGGAGCTTTCAAGATCCAAGTGAAGCCAATCTGTCGATCTATCCCGGAGTCTTGCGCGGCACGCGATCAATGCTTCGAAGCGATTGATGGTTTCCGCGCCGGGGTCGCGTCGACGTTGAAATCCTCGATGCTTTCACTCCCTATGGCGCCGACTTTGCATCGGTGTTGCGATTACGCGATGCAGTCCGCGCGGCTATGCTGGCACGTTGCGGCGAACCCGATCTGCGGGAATTGGTGAAGCAGTCCGAGACAAGATAGCGGCCGCACGCCACTCATCGAATCGCCGAGAATGAAATCTCGATCAAGCTCAGCCAAACGATAGGATGCCGCCTCCTGCTGAGCCCGGTTTGATGGTCGCGAATCCTGTTCTGCCATGGCGAACCAATACGATCGCATTTGCGCGCTCAAGCGGCCATTTCGGCGCCCGGTGTGTGTTCGCCTTTCTCCTCAGGGATTTCCGTCATCGTCGCTTCCGTCAGGAGGAGAACGCTTGCCACCGACACGGCGTTTTCAAGCGCGATGCGCACGACCTTGGTCGGATCGATGATGCCAGCCTCTATTAGATCGACATACTCCTTGCGGCTAGCGTCGAAGCCGTAGTTGCCTTTTCCCTCGAGCATCCGGGCGACTACCACTCCGCCATCAACGGCCGAGTTCTCCGCGATTTGGCGCGTCGGTGCTTCTAAGGCACGCTTTATGATCTGTACGCCTGTTCTCTCATCACCTTCACATTTGGCTTCTTCTTGCGCGACAACTTCCACGCTGCGCAACAATGCCAAGCCGCCGCCGGGCACGATGCCTTCGGCGACGGCGGCCTTAGTCGCACTGATTGCGTCATCGACGGCCTCCTTCTTCGTTTTCATCTCCGATTCCGAAGGCGCGCCAACCCGGATCACGGCAACGCCGCCGGACAATTTCGCCAGACGTTCCTGCAGCTTTTCCTTGTCGTAGTCGCTCGTCGTCTTTTCGATTTCCCGGCGAATTTGCTCGATGCGGCCATCGATCTGCTTGCGTCCGCCCGCCCCCCCGATAATGGTGGTATTGTCTTTATCGACAACGACCCGTTTGGAGCGGCCAAGCTGTTCCAGCGTCGCGTGTTCGAGCTTGAGGCCCAATTCTTCGGAAATGACCTGGCCGCTGGTCAGAACCGCCATGTCCTGCAACATGGCCTTGCGACGATCGCCGAACCCGGGCGCTTTGACGGCGCAGCTTTTTAAAATGCCACGGATCTGGTTGACGATCAGAGTGGCAAGCGCCTCGCCTTCAATATCCTCGGCCACGACCAGAAGCGGCTTGCCGGCTTTGACCACCTGTTCCAGCAGGGGAATCATGTCGTTCAGAGAGCTGATTTTGCGGTCGGACAAAAGGATGAGGCAATCTTCCAGCACTGCCTCCATCTTTTCGGGGTCCGTGATGAAGTAGGGCGAGACGTAGCCGCGGTCGAATTGCATTCCTTCCACGACTTCAAGAGCGGTTTCAGTGGTCTTCGACTCCTCGACTGTAATCACGCCCTCACCGCCAACTTTGTCCATGGCATCCGCGACAAGCTCCCCGATAGCAGAATCGTTGTGCGCGGAAATGGCAGCAACTTGCGACTTTTCCTTGCGCGTCGCTACCGGCCTGGACAAACTGCGCAATGCTTCGATCGCCCGCTTCGTCGCGCGATCCAACCCGCGCTTGATGTCGATTGCGCTGGCACCGGCGACCACGTTGCGGACGCCGTCGGCGAAAATCGCGTGCGCCAGGATCGTTGATGTGCTGGTCCCGTCACCGACCATGTCGCCGGTCTTTTCGGCAGCCTGACGCAGCATCCGCGCGCCGAGATTCTCCTCCGGGTCCTTGAGGTCGAATTCCTTCGCGATCGTGACTCCATCGTTACAAACGATAGGCACACCCCATTTCTTCTCGATCAAAACCGACTTGGATCTGGGCCCCAGCGTAACGCGGATGGCGTCCGTGAGCTGGGTGGCCCCTCGCAGAATCTTTTCGCGGGCGGCCGAGCGGAACAGGATTTGTTTGTGGGGCATAGTGTTATCTCACTGCAAAATGGACTCCCATGATGGGAGTGTCGATCGCGACGACGGCAGCAGGTTCGCCAACGCTTTGAAAAATAATGAAACTTAATCGAGAAATTTTGAGGCAGATCAATCAGAGGCAAATTTTCCTGATATATCCATCAGTCGGACTTGGCGTCGCAATACGGAACTATCGGCCGCCGAGCAAGGTGGGGAAGCCGAAATGCTAGAAGTTTTGACGGTCAATCAAGCCCACTTCATCGCGCTCCTCGCGAGAACCGCACGCCTTCAGCGTGATGCGGTGCTTGGCAACGTGGCAGAAGCGGATTTGGGTGCTTTGACACCGGCGCGAGGCGAGCACAACCCTATCGCCGAGCTCGGATTTGATCCGCTTCCCAACGAAGCTCCGCAGCCCGCCGCCATTCGCGAGGCCATAGCGTCTCTTTCAATCCCCGCACGTAACGAACTCTACGTGTTGATGCGCATTGGCCAGGGGCATCTCGCTGCGAGGAATTGGCATCGTGGCCTATCTGAGGCCGAGGCGCTCGGCGAGACCGGGCTCACTGCGGCGATCCTCGACGATCCCGATCTGCATGACCATATTGCGAAGGCGCTTTACGAAGGCAAGCTAGCCTCGTAACGAAACGAGTGTGACCCAGGTGCTGCGACGCGCGGTTAGCCGCTAATTCATGCGGATTCGTATCGTGGTCTTCCCGCCATCTAAACCAGTCGATCAATCGAGCGCGCCGGCCGTTTGCCCATCTGACTGTTTGCCCATCTGACCAAAGAGTGGTGCGACTCGATTACAGCCGTTCGATTTCGAATTCCTCGCAAGAATAGCCGAGCATCGACAGACCCTCCTCCAAAAAGTCTCCCACCATCGGCATGCCAAGAAGGTACTCGGCCGTGCGCCGATTATGGGCGCGTGCAGCTTCTGCGCGCACCTCCGCCCAATCGGTTGCGGAATAATCGTCGCGGCCGAACCATGCCAACGCTACGAGGTCGATCTGTTCATCTTCGGAAAGTGAGTTGATGAGGGATGTAAGCTCCTCAACGACGGGGTCGTCCTCGTGATCTTCGAGAACCGCGGCATCTTTGTCGTCCGAAGGATTTGATCCCGGATCGGGCTCGGTCACCTCATCCTTGGCGTCGAATTCTCTTGTTTTGACGATGATGAAGAACACCTTCTCCGGCGAAATCGTGAGTGGAGACTCGTCTGTGTCGTTGGGCTGCAATTGCGTGGGCATGTCCATAACCTCTCGCCTACGATGATGAATGTCAAAAATGCTGCGTCGTCATTTGCAGCTATTAGGCGGACAATCCTCATCGCGGCTCATTGAGAAAGATCAATTCGAGCTTCAGAGGTTGGGAAAAATGTTCGGTGCGTCCCTTGATCTAGATCAAGGCGCGGCATCGATCTTTCCTGCCAGATTATTCAACCGTCGTGCCGAGGCAAGTTTGGCGAAATACGGCAGTGAAACGTCTACGGGCGCGAATCTGCTTAAGCGACGAACCAAACTATCAATGACCGCATGGCGGAGGGACCCGCAGCCCACCTGTCCGAACATCCCGTGAGGAGACTCCGGTTCGACGGATAGGAAGCGCGGGTCCCACGCCTTCCGGCACGCGGCTCGATCCGTCCTCTGAGCGTGCCTCTATCCGAATGAGGAAGCCGCCAATGGAAAGCTTTGAAGTCGATGTCGATCCCGGGCAAATCGTTCGCTGGACCATGGCTGAACGCAGCACCGTGCCGTCAAGTTTCAGGACCGTCGCTAGGCGGCGCACTGAGTTGCGGGAGATTCCGGCGCGAAGGGAGTATCATTTTGGCGACGAAGAACGAGAAGATTTGACCGAGGTGGCCACCATCGGCACTCTGGAAATCGCACCAACGCATGAACGCGATGGATGGCTGCTGACCGTCACCGTGGAGGACGAAATAGGTCCGCGTCCGGCCGCTGACGGCGGGGAAGTCGAAGCAGAACAACAGATCGATCTCGGGACGTTCTATAATGAATTTATTCGGCCAGGGCGCGGAATCGCCAATGTTGTCGCCGAGGTCGCCGGTCCCGCGGCGAGACGCGACGTGGCCCGTCTGCTTGCTTCAATTGAGCGAAACCAGCATGCCGTCGAGCGCCCGTCGTCGCCAGCCTAATGGCTGAAAGTGGACGGTATGACAGGCAACAACGATGGGCGCTGCGGATATTTCGTTTCGCGATCGCGCCATCGGGATCGACCGCGTTTCAGTCAGTCAGTCCAGTTGATCAGGTCGGAACTGTCGTCTTTGCCGCCTGCAATCCGGCCCATGACCACACAAGAGGCCGCAAGGCGACTGCGCGATCCAGCGGCGAAGCATCGTAAGCTCGTGACATTAGTCCGCCTCGCGTTCGGAAATGCAGCAATGCGGTGCCTCGTTGCCGCCGGCCTGTTCGCTCAGGATTGCCCCGGTGACCGGATTCGAGCGATACGTCGTGCAACCTTTTAAGCCCATATCATAAGCCATATCGTAAATTTGCCTGAATTCGTCGAATGGCGTGTTCTCCGGAACTGTTATCGTCTTTGAAATGGAATTGTCGACGAAAGGCTGCAGTACCGCCTGCATTTGCAGATGCGCGCTTACCGGAAGGTCGCGGACCGCGACAAAGCCCCTCGGCGTCGTGGCCGAAGAGCAAGTGAGCTGGCGCCACAGGTCGAGCGCATAGTCAGTGAGGGTGAATGCTTTCGCCGTTCCATCCTCGGAAAGTACGTTACGCGTGTAGGAAGCGGAAAAAATCGGTTCCAAGCCGCTGGAAACGTTCCCGGCCAGAAGGCTGATGGTCCCCGTGGGAGCGATAGCGAGCAGATGGCTGTTGCGGATGCCCTGTCTTGCTATGCCGCTTTGGATGTCTTCCGGCAGGCTCCGGATGAAAGGACCCTGAAGATAACGGTCTCGCTCGAAATATGGAAAGTTACGTTTCTCCGCTGCAAGGGCAATCGAGGCGCGATAGGCCGCATGGCAGATTCTGCGCATGATATCGGCGGCGGCTGCTAGCGATTCGTCGCTGCCATAAGTCAGTCCGAGCATAACCATGGCATCGGCGAGTCCGGTAATCCCCAGACCAACGCGTCGCGATCCACGCGCATTTTCCGCCTGCTGTGGAAGGGGGAAGCGTGAAGCGTCGATCACGTTATCGAGGAGGCGCACGGCGATACGCGCCGTTTGCTCGATCGCTTCGAAATCGATCGCGGCCTGGGCCGTGAATGGCGACCGCACAAAGCGCGTCAAATTGAGCGAGCCGAGGTCGCAGGCGCCATAGGGCGGCAGTGGAATTTCGCCGCATGGATTAGTAGCGGTGATCCGCTCCCGATACCAAAGATTATTGAACCGATTGATGCGATCGACGAAGAGCGCGCCGGGTTCGGCGTAGTCGTAGGTGGCTCGCAGTATTCGTTCCCATAATTGCCGTGCCTTGAGCCGCCGCGTCACGCGGCAGGGTACCGGCGCGACCTCGCCCGGCCAACGACGTAGGACCGTCTCGCCATTCCCGTCGAATGCCGTGGCGGGAAAGACTAACGGCCATTCATCGTTGTTGCGCACTGCCGCGACGAACGCATCTGGAATCTGGACGGAAAGATTGAACCGACGCAGCTGTCCAATTTGCTGTTTGGCAATTATGAATTCCTCGATATCGGGATGATCGCAGCGCAGCGTCGCCATCATGGCGCCGCGCCTGGCGCCGGTAGAGAGAATGGTGCTGCACATTGCATCCCAAATCTGCATGAACGAAACGGCGCCCGATGCGATGTTGCCAGTGCCTTTCGCCGGCGTGCCGCGCGGCCGCAACGTGGAGAAATCCACGCCTATCCCGCCGCCTTGCTGCATCGTGAGCGCCCCCTCCTGCAGGGCGCGAAAGATGCCTGGAATCGAATCCTCGATTGTTCCCATAACGAAGCAATTGAAGAGCGTCACGTTGCGGTCGGTTCCAGTGCCGGCGTGAATGCGTCCTCCAGGAAGGAATTTGAAGTCCTGGAGGATAGAAAAGAACCGGTCCTCCCAGGTCGTTACCTGCCCGGGTTCGACAGCTGCGAGCGCATGTGCGATCCGTCGCCAGGTGTCTCCGATCATTCGCTCGTGCGAATTGCGATCGCTATAACGATATTTCGTCTCCCAAACATGTCGGGAAATATCGGTTGCAAAGTCGGTCATAGAAACTCCATGGCGACCTAATCGGTCGCTGCCGATCCTTTCATTGAGAAAGATCAAGAAGGCCTGAAAAGCACGGACTCGGGCTGCGACGTTTCTGATCTGCATCAAATCGCGGCGATTGACGATGCGGTAAGAAGGTCCAGCAAGAAGGTGATGGCCGTGCCGGTGCAGAATGCAGAAGTCGCGGCGATGTTCGATCAGGCCGCCGAACTCTTGGAAATTGAAGGCGAAAATCAATTTCGCGTGCGCGCGTATCGTCGCGCCGCCCGAACCATCGAAGGCTTGCCGCAAAGCGTCAAAAATCTGATCCAGGCCGGGCGCGACCTGTCGGAACTGCCCGGCATCGGCAAGGACTTGGCAGGCAAGATCGCCGAGATCGTTGAAACAGGACATTTCAAGCTGTTGGACACGCTGAAGAAAAAGCTGCCTGGCGAGCTTGGCGAAATCGCCACTCTTCCCGGCCTCGGACCGAAGCGCGTGAAGCTGCTGCACGACAAGCTCAAAGTGAGCACGCTCGATGACCTCCGCCGCGTTGTCGAAACGGGGCGATTGCACCGCGTAAAGGGCTTTGGCCCGAAAATCGAGACGAAGCTTTTGGCTGCGCTGCGGAAGCCCGTAGCGGAGAAGCGCTTTAAGCTTGCGGTCGCCGAGGCCGAGGCGGACGCGCTGGCGAATTTCCTCCGCGGCAGTGGTCGCTTTGCCATGGCGGGCAGCTACCGTCGGCGTCGCGATACGGTCGGCGATCTCGACGCTGTCGTAACCGCGAAAGACGGCACAGCTGTCGGGGATAAGCTGGTCCACTACGAAGACGTCGTCGAGGTTCTTGCCCACGGGCCGACGCGGACAACCGTCGTATTGCGCTCCGGCATCCAGCTCGACGTGCGCGCGGTGCCGGAGGAAAGCTATGGCGCCGCGCTCCTCTATTTCACCGGCTCCAAGGCGCACAACATCGCGTTGCGCGCGATCGCCGTCCGTCGCGGCTGGAAACTCAACGAGTACGGCTTGTTCTCAGGGAAACGGCGCATTGCCGGCGCCACTGAGGAGGAGATTTACAAAAAGCTCGGCTTGGGGTTCATCCCTCCGGAATTACGCGAGGATCGTGGCGAGGTCGCGCTTGCCAGGGCAAATACATTGCCGACGCTCGTGTCCAGAGCGGATATCCGCGGCGACCTTCATGTGCATTCCGATTGGACCGACGGTACCGCCTCCATCGAAGCAATGGCGAAGGCGGCGCATGGCCGAGGTTATGAATACATCGCGCTTACGGATCACAGCCATCGCATCGCCATGGCGCATGGCCTCGATCCAGCGCGGCTAAGTCGTCAAAGCCGCGAGATCGATCGCCTGAATGAGCGACTGCGCGGACTGACAATTCTCAAGGGTATTGAAGTGGATATCCTCAAGGACGGCAGCCTTGATTTGCCGGATACAGCCCTGGCCAAGCTCGATATCGTCGTGGCCTCTATTCATTCGTTTTTCGACTTGCCGAGGGAAACCCAGACCGACCGCATGATCCGGGCCATGAACAATCCGTACGTATCCATTATCGGGCATCCTACTGGGCGGCTGATCGGCGAGCGCGAGCCCTATGACATCGATATGGAGCGGGTCATTGCGGCGGCGCGCGAGCTGGGCTGTTACCTGGAGATCAATGCCCAGCCGGATCGCTTGGATTTGAGTGATATGTATATCCATGCCGCCAAACAAGCAGGCGTCAAACTTGCGATTTCCACGGACGCGCATTCCGCGGATGCATTCGACTGTATACGGTTCGGCATCGATCAGGCGCGGCGCGGCTGGCTCACGGCCGATGACGTAATCAATACCCGTCCGCTTGCGGATTTGCGCAAGATCCTAAAACGTTCCACGACGCGTTCGAAGTGATCATCCCTTGATGCAAATCAGTGGTCGCAGGCGCGCCACGCGGCGAGCGAGGCCAGCTTGTTCGGCCGCGGCCACGACGGCATCCACGTCCTTGTACGCGCCCGGCGCTTCCTCGGCGACGCCGCGCATGGAAGGGCTCCGGATGATGATGCCGCGTTCGGCAAGATCGTCGACGACCTTACGTCCGCTCCATTGTTTGAGCGCGGCGTGCCGCGACAACGCGCGTCCGGCGCCGTGACACGCCGATGCGAACGCCTTCTGTTCGGCCATCGAATCGCCGACTAGAATATATGAGCCGGTCCCCATGCTGCCGCCGATGAGCACTGGCTGTCCGACAGGGCGCAAGTCGTCGGGTAAGCTTTCGTGCCCGGGGCCGAAGGCCCTGGTCGCGCCCTTGCGGTGAACGAACAACTCGCGCCGTTTGCCCTCGACCATGTGCGGTTCGACCTTGCAGGTATTGTGCGAGACGTCGAACAGAAGGCTGAGGTCGCAATTGGGAAAGTAGTGAGCGAAAACACGCCGCGCGTAGTGACCGAGGATTTCCCGGTTGGCCAGCGCACAGTTGATCGCCGCACGCATGGCGCCGAGGTAGCGTTGGCCAACGTCCGAATTGATCGGCGCGCAGGCGAGCTCTCGGTCTATGAGTTCGATGCCCGATGCTTCCGCCACAACCACCATTTCCTTCAGGAACTCCGTGCCGATCTGATGGCCGAGACCGCGCGAGCCGCAATGGATGGTAACGACAACATCGTCCAGAGCAAGTCCGAAGGTTGCGGCAACCTTAGTATCGAAGATTTCCGCGACGTCCTGGATTTCGAGATAATGATTGCCCGAGCCGAGCGTGCCCATTTCGCGTCGCTGTCGTTCCTTGGCGCGCTCCGAGACGTATTCCGGCCGAGCTCCGGCCATCCTGCCGCTTTCCTCAATGCGTTCCAGATCGCGACTCTCGCCCCAACCGCGTTCCACGGCCCAACTCGCGCCGCCAGCCAACATCGCCTCCATCTCGATGGTGTCGAGCGTGATGGCGCCGCGGCTGCCGACGCCGGCCGGGATTTGACGGAACAGCGATTCTGCAAGCGATTTTTGCACTGGCGCGACATCCGAAATCTTCAGGCCGGTTAGCATCGTGCGTACCCCGCACGAGATGTCGAAGCCGACCCCGCCGGCAGAAACGACGCCGCCACAATCGGGATCGAAGGCCGCCACACCGCCGATCGGAAAACCATAGCCCCAGTGGGCATCTGGCATCGCGTAGGACGCTTGAATGATCCCGGGCAGTGTCGCGACATTAGTCGCCTGGTCATAGACTTTGTCGTCCATGTCGAGAATTAAGTTCTCGTCGGCATAAATGATCGTTGGCACGCGCATCGCGCCGTGCGGTTCGACCCGCCACGTCGTCGCGTCGACACGTGTGAAGCGATGAATGTCCATGCGAATCCTTTTACACGTCCACGATGCAGCCCGCCGACCACGAAGCATCTGCGTCCTGCACGACACCGAGGGCGGTGTAGGTGGCGCCCTTTGGCTCGCAGGCGGGCGCATGCCGCGCAACGTCGACCGGCTCACCCCAAATCTTGGCCGCCAGCCGCTTTCCTTCAATCGTTACGGCAAAACGCGAGAACAGCATCCCTCGTACCGCCATTTCGTAGATGATCGTGTTGAGCCAATCGACGAATAAAAGCTCAAGGTCCGGTGCTTCGCATGTAACCTCGATCGCGGTGAGCGGTTTGACTTCTGCGTGGGTAACGATCGCGGTCAATGCCAGCGCCGCCTGTTCGAACGCCTCCGCAGGCGTTGCGCCGTATCCGCGAACACCTATGTCCGCGTCATGGGCAAAATGCTCCCACGCTACGCGCTTCATCTGCCGTGTGCTCCCGCGGAGAATTCTTCACGCAGCCTCAGAAGCCAGCGGCCAGAGCGCCCTGATGTCGCCCGGCAACAAATGGCGCACATCCTCGATTTCACCGGCCGCGATCTTTTCGGAGAACAGCGCGAACACCGCCGTAACCGCCTCAGACGTGAAGACGATAGGGTCTTTTTCGAAGGCATCGGCGACGCGCGCCATTAAGTCGGCCTTGCTGCGATGCTTCACTGGCGATGCGGCCGGCCGCCAGTGCTCGTAATAGACGCCACGCAGGAGCGTCGGTAGCTGTGCGCCAAACTTCGCAGCTTCGTTGACCGGAAGCCAATCGCGTACGGCTTGCAGCACGACGCGAAGCAGGCGGTAGGAGCGGTGTTTGTTATCCCAGCCAAGCCGCGTGTCGAGATCATTTATCCAAGTATGTGCCAACTGGACGCTGTGATCGATACTTTCGAGACCGACAGCACTCACGATAAGCCCTCCCAATGGTCGATTTCTGGCCTTTCCAGATTGAGGTATCGTTGCAAACAATAATCGGCGTAAAACAAACATAATTGACTCAAGTCAAATTACGACGCAGCAGATAAGAACAGCTCGGGCTTCGTCGGGGTTGAGCCTTGATAGAAATGCCGCAAGAATAGCAACCAGCACCTGTTCGAAGAAGTGCGTTCCAATTTGTCGAACACCTCGGCGAGTTCACGAAATACGCGCATTGTGCCGGCTCAGCTCGCCGGCCGCGGTTCCTCTTCTTCTTCATCGGCGGTCAGAATCGCGACGATCTCGCCGGCAACGGGCTTTAGAGGCCGCCCGCTGCCAAAGATATCGGCATCCCCCGCGAGCCACAGAGATGCCTCCTCGACATCGAGGATGGTCGGTCGCAACGCTATAATGTCCATTAATTTCGTATCATCCAAGGTCCCAAGGATGCGACTGATATCATCGCGTGCCGCCGATACGGCGCCATCATGTCCGGGCTTCGATTCTTTGGCCATTTGTCAAATCCTACGCGCCGACGAAAGCAACGTCACTTGTGAATTACGTTCGCTCCTTTTAGATAACGGAGACGCTTATCAGCGCCGTATTATTCTTTCGTTGATTTAGATCAATGGGAAGCATTGAAAATCCGCGCACATTCCAAAAAAAATACGGCCTGCGCGATCGCTAGTCAGACTTGGCATCTGCGACGTTGCGATCGGTCGGCAAGGATATTGCGGACTAAAGCGGCATCGCCGGTTATGAAATTCGACAGCCGATAGGAGCTGAGCAATGGAAAGCGCGACATTCCGCAAATGGCTCGTGGAGCGAGGATGCCACATCGATCACGGTGAACACGAGCAACGGCACAAGAGCCACGTTATGGTGACGGTGCATCGAGAAGGCCGAAAGACCGAAGTTCCGCTCGGCGGCTCACGCCAAGCTCTTGACGCACGTATAGTGCGCCGCGCGTGTGAGGAACTCGGCCTCGATCCGGCACAGTTGCCGGGGCCGCAGAGCCGTGTCTGAGTCTTCTAGGTACTGTTATGAATAGACTGTCGCGCGCGCGAAGCCCCGTATTCGATTGCCATCGTCATGAGGAGGGGTAGGTGCGCCATCTCGTCATCGTCGCTCACCCAAGCGCGAAAAGCTTCAATCACGCCGTCGTTGAAGCCTATATGTCGGCGCTGAGCGAGCGCAAACATCGCGTCGAATGCCGGGATCTTTATGCCGCGAATTTCAATCCGGTTTTGTCGGCGCGCGATCTGGCGGCTGTCGGCCACGGCAAGGCATCGAAGGACATTCGCGACGAGCAGGCGGCGATCCGCCGTGCCGACGTTATTACCCTGGTCGCGCCGCTGTGGTGGAGCAGCTTTCCCGCCATGTTGAAGGGCTATTTCGATCGGGTGTTCTGCGCTGGCTTCGCCTATGTCATCAAACGAGGCGATTACTTGCCTGGACTTGGTGGCAAGCAGGGCGTGATCATAACGACGTCCGGAGCGAGCAAAGAAGAACTTAAGAGTAGCGGGCGGCTGCGTGCGTTCAAGACCATTTATGATGAAGGACTGATGCAATTTTGCGGCATTAAGCTGGTACAGCACCTCCATCTGTGCGGCATTGATCCGACTATGACAAAGGCAGAAGGCGAAAAACGGCTCGTGGAAGTGCGTCGTTTCGTCGGTCGAACATTTTAAGCTGCCGATTCATGTCCGACTCGTCCACCCGAATAGAGAAGTTTGCGCACGGCATCGCCGGCCTTTCGATCGGTCAAGCCAGGCGCGAGGTCCCCCAAAACGAACCGCCGGCGTTGCCGCCAAACGCCGAACTCGCCGTCATCGGCAAATCGGTGCCGCGCGTCGGCGGCCGCACACTTGTGACCGGCGCCGCGCGCTTCACCGTGGACATCAAGCTGCCGGGCATGCTGTTTGCCCGCATCCTACGTTCACCGCATCCGCACGCGCCCGCTTTGTCGATTGACGCCAGTGCCACTGAGCGCCACCCCGATGTGCGCGCAATCCATATTGTGAGCGAAAATGCTCGTGCCGACCCGAGCTGGTCAAATCACGGCGCGACTAGCGCACTGCCGATCGTGCGTTATGTCGGCGCCGGTATTGCCGCAATTGCGGCAACGACGCGGAACGCCACCGAAGAGGGCCCTCGCCTGATTAAGGTGGACTACGAGATACTGCCCTTCGTCGTCGATATGGACGAGGCGATGCAGCCCAATGCACCCCGGGTTTTTGACGACGGCGACACCGGCGCCAATAGAGCCAGCGCAAGCCGAGCAGGGAACGTTCTCGGCCCCAGCACGAGCAGCTTTTTTGGCGGGCCGCGCGGCGACGCCACGCGCGGTTTCAAAGAAGCGGACGTCATCGTCGAAGGGGAATTTCGCACCCAGGTGCAGACGCATTGCTGTCTTGAGCCGCACGCCGCGGTTGCCGATTGGCGGCCGGACGGCTTGACTGTCTACATCTCCACTCAAAACACTGTCGGCGTACGCGACGACCTGGCGGCCGCGTTCGGGTTACCGCGTCCCCGCGTGCGCGTGATCACCGAGTTTATGGGCGGGGGATTCGGCTCGAAGCTGAGCGCGGACGATTACAGCTACTTCGCCGTGGAGCTGTCGCGGAAGGCCGGCGCTCCCGTCGCTCTCATCTTCGACCGAGCCGAGGAGCAGCACGCCGGCAGCAACCGGCCTAGTAGCTGGCAACGCCTGCGCATTGGCGCGCGCCACGATGGCATGCTGACTGCGATTTCACTTCTGTCCTACGGCACCGCCGCGGTCGAGGTGGGAGCCGGTGTCGGCAATGTTGCGCAGGCGATGTACGACTGTCCCAACTTCGAAATGGCACAGCACGACGTGTTCATTCACGCTGCGCCGGGCTGTGCAATGCGGACGCCCGGCAACGTGCAGGGTGCCTTCGCGCTCGAGCAATTGGTGGACGAGCTTGCGGAGAAGCTTGGGCTTGATCCGTTGACGCTGCGTGACCGGATCGACCTCAGCCCGGCGCGGCGCCAGGAGCGCCGAATCGGTGCCGAGCGATTCCACTGGATACGGGGCCGGCGGCCTCGTGTTGATAACGGGCCGGTCAAGCGCGGTATCGGCGTTGCGCAGTCATTCTGGCCCGGCATCGTGCAGACCAATGCTGCTTGCGAGGTGCGGATGCAGCGCAACGGTTCGGTCGAGCTACGCTCGTCAGTACAGGACATCGGCAGTGGTATCCGCACGTTACTGGCACAGGTCGTCGCCGAAGAACTGGGGCTACGCGCCGAGGACATTGCGGTGCGTATCGGAGATACCGACTTCCCGCCCGGTCCTAGTTCCGGCGGCAGCAAGACAGCGGGCTCAATCGCGCCGGCCGCCCGCAAAGCCGCCTATCAGATCCGGCAGAAACTCTTTGCCGCCGCGGCGCCCACATTTGGCGTGCAGCCAGAGAAACTCATGGCTCGCCAAGGCCGTGTCTTTCCTCGCAGTACACCCCTGCGCAGCATCAGCTTCCGCCAAGCAGCCGAACTCCTCAACCAGGATACGGTCAAAGCTGTGGCCGAGCGCGGCGACAATTATGGCGGCTTTCGCGTCAAGAGCCCGATGACTATCGCGCGTGAGGATCTCGGCGGCGTTCAGTTCGCCGAAGTCACGGTCGATACAGAGACAGGCATCGTGGGGGTCGAGCGGATAGTGGCGGCGCACGATTGCGGCCGGCCGATGAACCCGCGACAGATCGAGAGCCAAATCCACGGCGGAATCATCATGGGCATATCGTATGCGCTCTTCGAAGATCGCATCCTCGATCGCAATACCGGCCACATGGTCAACGCCGATCTCGAGCAATACAAGCTCGCCGGCGTGCGCGAAACGCCCGCCATCGACGTCGTCTTGCTGGAAAATTATCAGGCGATCAGTGCAACGGATGCATGCGGGATCGGCGAGCCAGCGACCATCGCGACAGCCGCCGCGGTCGCCAACGCTGTATACAACGCGATCGATGTGCGCATGCGCGAACTGCTGATGACGCCGGCCACGGTGCTCGCGGCGCTTGGCCGCGTTCCGGGCAGAACTTGACGGTGCGATATGAGCCGTTCCGCAGAGCATTCCCCACGAAATGCGCCAGGAAATGACCACGAAATCCGCGATGTCCGGATATTGCCGCTTGGCCTCGCTGGAATTTTGCAAAAACCGAAAAACGCCTATGCGCTCGTCGCTTTCGCGCACGGCAGCGGCTCAAGCCGCTTGAGCCCGCGTAACATGGCCGTCGCCAGCGCATTAAATGATCGGGGCATCGCGACGCTGTTGTTTGATCTGTTGACTCCCGCAGAGGAAGCCGACCGCGCCAACGTCTTTGATATTCCGCTGCTGGCGGACCGCCTGGTCGATGCCGTCGGTTGGCTTGACAGCCAAGCGTCGGTTGAGAATTTTCCTGTCGGGTTGTTCGGCGCCAGTACCGGAGCGGCCGCTGCGCTTGTCGCGGCAGCAAAGCTTCCTCGCCGGGTTGGTGCGGTGGTCTCGCGCGGCGGGCGGCCCGACCTTGCTGCGGATGCGCTCGATAAGGTGCACACGCCGACGCTTTTGATCGTCGGCGGCGCCGACTTTGGCGTCATCGAGCTCAACGAGCAGGCGCTGGCGCGCCTACGAGGACCCAAAGCGATCGAGATCGTTCCAGGCGCGAGCCATCTCTTTCCCGAGCCGGGAGCGCTGGAGGCGGTGATTGGCCATGCCGGAAATTGGTTTGAGCGCTATCTCAGAGCGAGTCCCGCCAAGCGCTGACCAGCCCCGAGAATAAGCCGCCCGCGAAGGTTGATTATGCCACCTGATCGGGCGCCTTCCAGGAGAGCGTGAGCCGCCCGTGCGGACTCAATGCCACGGCGGACCCGAACTTTCGACATTCCCGATCCAGTGTCCGCCGCATCCAAGAGATGTCCTCTTCGGGCGGGCGAACGAGCCGAAAATTCCGGATTTGCAGGGGAACGATCTCGACAGCGGCGAGAGTTCCCGCCGGCGTGATGTCGGCGAAATACATCAGGACTAGGTCGTCGCGATACTTCTCGTACCCCCTGATGCCCTCGTAGTCGTCCAAAAAATCGCCGCAGCCGTAGAGAATGAGTCGATCGCGGTAAACCTCGATAGCCTTTGGGTGATGCGATGAATGACCATGGATGATGGAAACCCCAGCCCTGTCGAGCAGCGCATGGGCAAAATGCCGCTGCTCGTCCGGAATATCGTAACCCCAATTCGGTCCCCAATGGATCGAAACAACGATCCGATCGCCCGGTTGCGCGCTGCGCGCGATTTCGCTGGCGACCCATGTGGCGCTGATCTCGGAAATTTCGCTAAGAAGATTTACGCCGGACATCTCATTGGTCGCGGCCCAATTGCGGGGAGTGCCGCTTGTCACGCAGGAGAACGAAAACACCAACACACGACCATTCCCGGGGATGTCCAATATCGCCGGCATGCTGGCCTGACTGAGATTTCGTCCGGCGCCGGCGGTCTTGATCCGGAGACGTTCCAGTGTGGCTAACGTATCAAGTAACCCGCGACGCTCCCAATCGAGGACATGATTGTTACCGAGAACACAGCAGTCGATGGCGACGGCCGTCAGGCAATCCGCATTATCGGGACTCATGCGGTAGTTGATGCCCTTTCTGGCGTAATCCTCGCTGCGAGTGATGCTGGTTTCTAGATTGACGATGCGGGCGTCCGGCGCCATGCGGTGGAATTCGTCAAGCGCCGCACCCCAAATGTAGGAGGGATCGACGCGGCGCGGGATCGGACCATTGGCGGCTTCGGCAAGCTGTACATAGTCAATTGCAGACTCCGTGTAACTCTCGTGAAGAGTAGGCTCGCACGGGCGCGGCAGAATCTGATCGACGCCGCGCCCCGTCATGACGTCGCCGCATAAGAACAGCCGTAGTGGCGCCTGCGCCTGCTGGGCAATAGGCGATTGCATAGATGCACTCATGAGCTCCGCCTCGCCTCGTCTTGGCTGAAATTGTGCGCCGTCTTGGCGTGGTGGCCTTGCCATCCGCGGGATCAACTGCAAGATCACCATTAGACCTACCTACCGCCTCACGCAGTCATGGAACAACGATCACGCTACACGGGGCAAGGCTCGCAACCTTCTGGGATACGCTTCCGAGCAATAAACCAGCCAATCGCCCCCGGCCGTGTCTGCCGAGAACGATCGCATCAACGGCTTCGCGCGTAGCGATCTCGATAATCGACCGTGCCGCGTCACCCCAGCCGATTTGAAGTTGCACGTCTGTGAGGCCGAGGCGTCGCGCGCGATTTTCAGCCGCAGTGAGGATTTGCATCGAAAGCGTTTCCAGCGCATCGCCAATATTTCCTTCGGCGCGTGCCAGCTGTCGCGTCTCTTCGCCTGAAAGGTTTCCAGCGACGGTAACAATGAACAATTTTCCTCTTAATGCCATGGCGAGTTCGGCCGCGGTGTCGACCGCGCGATCTGCGCCCTCCGAGCGTCCGTCGCCACCATGATATTTCGCATCGCCAACCCTGCCGGATTTCCATAAAGCGGAAACAGATCACGGTAGTCCCGGCGACGGACTGATCCAGATCAAAATGATGCGAATGTGTAATGGCAGTACTTTAGAGCGCTGCGGTGTCCGTGCGGAGCCCACAATTTCACCCAATAGCAGGGCGGCGAGGACCCGGCGTTTTCGAGTCGTAGCTGCTGGGCTCGGCAAATTATACTGCTGAAACGCCAATAAATCTAATGGCTTAGGCAGATAGGCCCGAATGATCCAAATCAATGAAGTCAAGGCCGACTTCAGTAAAAAATAGTTCAGGTGATGGCTAGAATGCTGCATAATGATCATGTCTGACAAGCAACCCGCGCCAGCCACCGCGCTTGCCATGGCAGAGCGCCAACGTGACATCTCCGTCTCAGAATTTTTCCTCAAGAACCGCCATTTGCTCGGCTTCGATACGCCGGCGAAGGCGCTGGTCACCGCCGTCCGGGAGGCGGTCGACAACGCGCTCGACGCCTGTGAGGAAGCCGGCATCCTGCCCGAAATCAGCGTGCAGGTGACCGACCACTACGGCAAGTACCGCGTTGTCGTCGACGATAACGGGCCGGGCATCGTCGAAGACCAAATCGCCCGCATTTTCGGCAAGCTGCTCTACGGCTCCAAATTCCACAAGCTCAGCCAATCGCGCGGCCAGCAGGGCATGGGGATTTCGGCCGCCGGCATGTATGCGCAGCTCACGACCGGCAAGCCGCTACACATCATCAGTCGCGTGAAAGGCCAGCCGCTGGCGTCAGAGATGTACGTATCGATCGACGTCGCCACGAACCGACCGGACATTCACCGCAAGAAGCAGCTGGAATGGGACCGCGCGCACGGCACGCGCGTCGAGATGGAGCTGGAGGGCCACTGTCAGAAGGGGCCGCATTCGATCGAGACCTATCTGAAGCAGACGGCCATCGCGAATCCGCACGTGACGCTCATCTACAAGGATCCGCAGGCTGCCGAACTCCGCTTCGAGCGCACCGTCAGCAAACTCCCCCGGCGGCCGACGGAGATCAAGCCGCATCCCTACGGCATCGAGCTTGGCCGGCTCATCCAGATGCTGAGCAGTACCAGCAAGCACACCTTGCTGCAGTTCCTGGTCAGCGAGTTTTCCCGCGTAGGCAGGAAGACCGCGCTCAAGATGATCGCGCAGGCTGGTGACCACTTGAGCGAGCGGTCCTACCCCAAGCACATCGCGCGCGCACAAGCGACCGCTCTGCACCGTGCAATCCAGAAGACGCGCGTGTTGGCGCCGCGTACCGACTGCATCGTGCCAATAGGCGAGCCGAACCTACTAAAAGGGCTGCGCAAGGAGTTGGAAGCCGATTTCTTTACCGTCGCGACACGGCCGGCTGCCGCCTACCGCGGCAACCCGTTCCAGGTGGAGGTCGGCGTCGCCTATGGCCGCAAGGCAGCCTCCGACATCGAAGTCGACGCCAGCGGCCACATGCGCAAGAGGGTGCCGGAAAGCACCGGCGAGCAGCTCTTGGCGCAGGAGAACGAGCCGGCGCGTCTGCTCCGTTTCGCCAATCGGGTGCCGCTGCTTTACCAGCAGGCGAGCTGTGCCATCACCAAGGCCGTAGCGCAGATCAATTGGCGCGGCTACGGCCTCCAGCAGCCGAAGGGTGCACTGCCGGTCGCTCCGATGGCGATCATGGTCCATGTCGCCTCGGTCTGGGTGCCCTACACCTCGGAATCCAAAGAGGCGATCGAGCCATACCCCGAGATTCTCAAGGAGATCAAACTGGGGCTGCAGCAAAGCGGACGCGAGCTCGCCCATTATCTGCGCCGCTCGGCGCGCCTTCGCGAGGAATACGACCGGCGCAGCTATATCGAGACTTTTCTGCCCCATATCGGCATCGCTCTGCAGGAAATGCTGGCGCTGAGCGATAAGGAGCGCGACGCCGCGATGGAGAAGCTCGATAACACGCTGCACAGCAGCCGGACGACCTGAGGATGAAGATATGAACATGCACATCGTCACGCCATGACCGAGGAACTCGACCGCAAGACGATTGCGCTGATCGATTCGATTGCAGACCAAGTGCGCACCAGCATCGAGCAGGGCGAGCTGCCGGCCATCGAGATGCCGGTGCGCAGCCTCGGCAATGTCAGCTACGATGAGGCCAAGGGCTATTTCGAGCTCGGTAACGAGCGCAAGGTGCGTACTTTGACGGTGAACACCGCCCGCTCGTTCGCACAGATGCTGCGCCTAATGGCGACATCGCGCACTATGGTCGAGCACGATGATTTCGCCACGAAGCGCGAGGCATATTACATCAGTAAGAACTGGGGCGACTGCCGCTTCGACGAGCAGGCCGAATCAGACGCCATCATGGACGACATCGAGGCAATGGCGTCGATGCACGGGCTGTCACGCGAGCAACTGCGGTTCTATCCCGAGACACATGGCGGCTCAGTGGCCGGTCGGCTCACCGTGATCGACAAGAGCCCGGCGACCGGGGAGGCCATCGAAGTCAACTGCGCCAATCTCGGCAGCGGTGCCTACAGCATTCCACGCTCGGTCGAACACTTAAGTTTCCGCACCGACGCCCGTTTCGTGTTGGCCATCGAAACCGGCGGCATGTTCCAGCGCCTGAACAATCACAGATTCTGGGATACGGCGAACTGCATCATCGTCGAGATGGGCGGCGTGCCGACCCGCGCAACCAGACGTTTCGTGCGGCTGCTGTCGGACAAGCAGGATTTGCCGGTCTACACCTTTGTCGACTGCGACCCTTACGGCTTCGCCAACATTCATCGCACGCTCAAAGTGGGCTCGGGCAATGCGGCGCACCTCAATCGTTTCTTCTGTGTGCCGCACGCCCGCTTTCTCGGCGTCGCGCCGCAGGACATCATCGATTTTGGCCTTGAGGACGCGACTCACCCGCTGAGCAAGGGCGATATCAAGCGCGCTGAGGATGCGTTGCAAAACGATCCGTTCATCGCGGCGCATCCGCAATGGGGCGCGGCTATCCGGCAAATGCTGAAGATGGGCGTTCGCGCCGAACAGCAGGCGTTGGCCAAATGGGGCCTCAACTACGTGATAGACGAATACTTGCCGCGCAAGCTCGCCAATGAGAACGGCTTTTTGCCGTAGTAATGTGGCCATCCAAGAAGCAACGGAGTAACGAAAGGCTCGGCACCGGGCCATTGGTAGAAGTGGACGGCATCCGTGAGAGGTGGGCTTAGGGTAATGACGCTGCCCAGAGGGCGCCCACAAAGATCAACTGAGCTGACCCCCGTCTGGAACTGGACTACTCGCCTACGAGGCGTAACGGCGGCTGGTGTCCGCTCTCGGCGACGCGCAGACGTGCCTCATAGCGGGCGATGTAGTCGCGCCTAACTGGGGCTATTCCTTGACGCTTAGTCATTTGTATCTGGAACACCATCATGCCTTCCTCGCGGAAGGCCATTTCTGACGATGCGAGATAAAGCTCCCACATTCTACAAAAACGTTCGTCATATAGTCGTTCAACGTCTTCACGCCGCGCCAGGAACCGCTCGCGCCATGCCTTGATCGTGTCCGCATAATGAACACGCAGGATCTCAATGTCGGTTATGAGCAGGCCAGATCGTTCAATGGCAGGTAGCACCTCCGATAGCGCCGGAATGCAACCCCCGGGAAAAATGACGATATAGGGCTGAGAGATTGTCTGTCCTTCTTCAATTGGCAAGGCAGTGTCCTCGTAAGCAAACTCGCGGACCTGCTTGACTCAGATCAAAACCAGTACACAACGAAATCTGAGACAAAGAACGGTCCATTCTTATTAATGCAGAATGCCAAGTAAGCCTACTGAGACGATCTTGAAGATGCGGGCATTATTTTCAAAAGCACGGAGCGACATGTGTTCATTGTAGTCTCTTTGAGATTCGAATCGAAATCCAGAACGGAAAGCTATATTTCAAGCCAGAGGGCGACCGTGCGACTATCCCGGCTCAGTGCCTGCCGCCACCGCAGAGAGTACTTTTTTATTGGCAAAGTATGCGTGCCTTCGTCAGGCCCCTTTAATTATTTGAGAAACCCGGTTCAGGAGGGAGGCGGGGTCTTTTAATTGTGCATTTGCGATATTCCAATCGAACGGACCGCGCACATAGCGTCTGGCATTAAGTTCCAGATTTCGTACGGGAATATTTTGCATTCCGATTTCGTCGCCGTAGTACATAATTGGCGCGCCGGGGACGCCGTACAAAAGATCGATCGCTTCAAGGATGCGCTCCGTGTTGCCCCGCAACGCGCTCGCGATGCGCATGCAAGTCTCCTCGCCGTTGTTGAACAAATACTCATGCTTCGGATCGATGAAATCAATCAGGCGGTGCCGTTGGTCGGAGCTTAGTGTGCCGAGCGTTATCGCGTCATGGGTGCGCAAGAATGTCGCCCACTGGCAGCTTTCGGGTATGCCGGAAGATCGTGCGAGCGTCGCGTCAAGCGACGATCGCGATCCGTCGCACAGCGCAAGCCACAAGTGAGCCATCAGCGGGAAGTTGTAGACCATGTGGCACTCGTCGCCCGCTCCGAAATATTCTTTCGACGACTCGATGTCTTGCACCGCTTCCGCGAGAAGGATCACGTCGGGATACGTCGTCTCGAGCCGGCGGCGGATGCGTTTAAGGAGCTGATGTGTTTCGGGCAATCCTTTTGATGTCGTGCCTTCGCGCTTTATGAGATGTGAGGCGGCGTCGAGGCGGAAACCATCGACGCCGCGTGCTGCCCAGAACTCCATGTTCGCGAGCATCGCCTCGAAAACCCGAAGGGTATCCCAGTTGAGATCCGGTTGCCGGGGGTAAAAGGTCGCGAAATAGTAATCGCCGGTGGCAGGATTGGGTATCCAGTTTTGTGATTTGATATCGGGGAAGGCGTTGACCGCTCCCGCGAGACCCGTTCCGGACTCACTCCAAAGATAGAAGTCCCGTTTGGGGTTGTCGCGACTGCGGCGCGCCTCAAGGAACCACGGATGCTGATCAGAGGTGTGGTTCAGCACGAAATCGATAATCACACGGATGCCGCACCGATGCGCTTCCTCGATACATTGAATGCAGTCTTCAATCGTGCCGAGTTCCGAACGGACGCTGCGATAATCAGCTACATCATACCCGTCATCTATCATCGGAGAGGGGTAGTGCGGGAGAATGTGCAGACAATTTACGCCGAGTTGGGTGAAATACGGCAGGTGTTCCGCAAGTCCGGCAAACGTCCCCGCGAACGCGTCAACGTAAAGCTCGTACAGTTTTGCGTTCTTCCACCAGTGAGTTCGAGCATTCATGACTGGCAAATTATACCATGGTAATTAAGGGCGCAGGGATCCGATAGAATCTCTTCGGCCTCGACAGAAGATCGAAAAATGGGAAACTATCAAGAGCGGTAGCGAGTTTAGCGTTGCTGCGCTCGCATTGCGAGTGGACCAGGCTAGAAGCGGACGTGGCAACTCCATTTGTGATATCCGCTTTTATCCCGTCGGCTCAAGGTCGATGTAACACAGGCGTTAGATCTCTCCGCTGGGGTTTCGAATGTCAAAGCCTCACCCTGGTCGTTCTATATATGCGAGCTCGCACCGGGACCGACATTGACGGTCAGACGACGAGGAAAAGCAGCGCGGGAGCGCCCAGCCGAAGCACAACCTCCTCGATCCAGGCGACGTCGATCAGGCTTTGCAAACTGCTTCGGCCATCGGCGACGGCCGCCTGCAAAAGGAGATGCAAGGCTATGTCGTACCCGATTCCTTCACCGATGGTACATCTGAGCAGCGCAAACGTTGGTTCCTCAACGGCTTAATTCGGGCAGGTCTCGGCCTGCGATACGCTGTCGGCGAGCACATTACTCGATCCGCGCCTGCTCGCTCAGCCGGTACGCATCCGCAGGCCGATGATGTCTACGAGGAACTCACGAAAGCGATGTCCACAATCAATGCCGAAGCGGAAGATCGGCACGGGGTCGCCGCTTGTGCCGAGGTGTGAAGGACGCATGCAACGCGACAATGTCAAATCGTACCAAAAATCGTCTTCCTCGACGCGACCAGCATGTCGTTTGGCTTGAGCATGCTGCGTGACATCTCCGCCAGCGATGAATTTCATGGCTCGATGTTCAGGAAGAGCGGAATTCGCGCAAGCGCTCGACCGCGTGCTCGCCGGCGCGCCGTTACCGCCTGAGTGGCTCAGGCCGTCAGACGAACGCGGGGCCGCAGCGATCGGCGGCATCGTTCACCGCAAAAAGCGCGTGCTGGAATCCGGGATCGTGTTTAACCGCTGCGTCATTCCGAACCTGCCGCCGGACGCGGCCGTCGAGGTACCAGTGATGACGGACGCAGCGGGCATTCATCCCATTTCGCTCAGCCCCCTGCCCGATCAGATCGCAAAGCTCCTCAGCATGCAGGTAAGCGTTCCAGCAGCTCGCAGTCGAGGCCGCTATCGCGCTTCGAAGGAGATCGCGTTGCAAGCGCTGCTGGTAGATCGTGTGGTGAACTCTGCCTCGGCCGCGGTCAAACTGCTTGATGAATTATGGGAGGTAAATAGACCCTATATTCGGCCTTGCATTTAAGCCAATTCCTAGCATTGTGCGACAACATCATGTCGCCCTGGAAGGCGCGCTGGTCGGCGACGCGGCAACCTCGGCATCGCTAACAACTTGCATTGTCTGCAAAATGCTCGATGGGTTGACACTGATGGAGTCGATACCGAGCTGCGCAAGGTAATGCGCGATTTCGGGATAATTGGCCGGAGCCTCGCCGCAGATGCCGACATGACGCCCATTACGCTTGGCGCCCACCACTGCGAGCTTGAGCATCTCGAGCATGCCGGGATCGCGTTCGTCAAAATCGAATGCAACAATTTCAGAGTCCCGGTCGACGCCTAAAGTCAACTGAGTTAGGTCGTTGGAGCCGATCGAGAATCCATCGAATAACTTCGCAAATGCGTCAATCCGGATGACATTGTTTGGAATTTCGCACATAACGTAAACTTCAAGGCCATTTTTTCCACGTTTGAGACCGTGGCTGGCCATCGTCTCGAGGACTCGCTGCGCCTCCTCCTCACGCCGGCAGAATGGCACCATGACTCGGACATTCGTCAGTCCTATATCGTCGCGAACACGCTTGAGCGCGGCGCACTCGAGCGCGAAACCCGCCGCATAGGCCGGATGCGCGTAGCGGGCGGCCCCGCGAAATCCGAGCATTGGATTTTCCTCCTTGGGCTCGAAGCCTGCACCACCCAATAGCCGTGCGTATTCGTTGGTCTTGAAGTCGGAGAGGCGGACGATCACCGGCTTGGGGTAGAACGCCGCAGCGATCGTACCGATCCCTTCCGAAAGTTTTTCAATGAAGTAATTCGTCGGATTGATGTAATTACGCACAAGGCGCTGGATCGCCTTTCGTGCTGGTGCCGACACAACTTTCTCGGGGCTGACCAGCGCCATCGGATGAACCTTGATGTGTTCACTGATGATGAATTCCATGCGTGCCAGACCGACGCCATCATTGGGCAGCATCGCCGTCTTGAAGGCTAGTTCAGGATTTCCCAGGTTCACCATGATCGCAGTCTTTGGACGCCCGAGCTCATTCAATGCGAGTCGCGTGGTTTTCACCGGCACCGCACCCTCGTACACGTGGCCGACCTCCCCCTCGGCGCATGAGACCGTTACCGTGGCACCGGCTTTCAGCACTTTTTTCGCTCCTGCCGCACCGACCACGGCGGGAATGCCAAGCTCCCGCGCGACGATTGCTGCATGGCATGTTCGCCCGCCGCGTTCTGTCACGATCGCGGCCGCGATTTTCATGACCGGCTCCCAATCAGGGGTAGTTGATTCCGCAACCAGAACCTCGCCGAGCTTGAAGTCTCCAAGCTGACGTGCGTCGGTAACGATGCGCACCGGTCCGGCGCTGATTTTCTCTCCAACCGCCCGGCCTTCCACCAACACGGTCCCGGGCTCAGCAAGCGAGTAAGCCTCGAATGCTATCTTCGCTTTCCGTTGTGACACCACGGTCTCGGGTCGCGCTTGTATGATGTACAGCTGCCCATCGATCCCGTCCTTCGCCCATTCAATATCCATGGGGGTCGGATGACCAGCAATATTCGAATAGTGGTCTTCGATCTTGATCGCGTCGGCTGCGAGCTTAAGGACCTCGGCATCCGCGAGGCAGAATCGCTCGCGCTCTGCCTTCGGCACGGTTATATTCTTCGTGCCGCCACGGTCAGCATAGACCATGCGCAGCTGTTTGCCCCCGAGCGCACGGCTCAAGACGGCGCGCTTGCCAGCACGAAAAGTTGGTTTATGGACGTAGAACTCGTCGGGATCAACTGCGCCTTGCACAATGTTCTCGCCGAGCCCATAGACGCCTGTCACGAACACGACTTCACGGAAGCCAGATTCGGTGTCCAGCGTGAACATGACGCCGCTCGCAGCGCGATCGGCCCGGACCATCTTCATCACTCCGACGGAAAGACCGACTTTGAAATGGTCGAATCCATTATCGATACGATAGGAGATCGCACGGTCCGTAAAAATCGATGCAAAGCAGCGGCGGCAAGCATCGAACAACTGATCCGCGCCGCGCACATTTAGAAAACTTTCGTGCTGTCCCGCAAAACTCGCCGAAGGCAGATCTTCTGCGGTAGCCGAACTACGGACGGCCACAGCCACATTCGCCCCGTATTCCGCCTCAAGTTCCCGATAGGCACGAATAGTCTGTTCTCGAAGTCCTTTATCCCCGGTCGCTTGATAAACGATCTGCCGCGCTTTAGCGGCCCGCTTGGCGAGAAGTTCAACGCGCCGCTTGTCGAATGTGTCGAGTAACCGGTGCAACGGCTCCCATGCCTTTGCTGCGGCGAGTGCATTTCGGTAAGCTTCGGCGGTCAAAGCAAAGCCATTTGGGACACGCACGCCTTCTTCGGATAGGGCTGAATAAAGTTCCCCTAGCGACGCGTTCTTGCCGCCCACCAGCGCGACATCGTTCAAGTGAACGTCGGAAAATCGGCGAATATAATCATTCGTTGACATTTGGGTCCCTTGTCTTGGTCTCAGAATCAAATTCTAAACGCGGCTCCGGACATTGATTTCGATCAAAGGCACAATTCTAGGAAACTGAGTAATAGAACTCGATCGATCTTATGGCTGACGCTACTTTGGAGATCGCTCGAGAGGTGTGTCATGACAGCATACGCCGCAGACCCTGTGACTAAAAGCAGCGCCGCGCAGCGCGTCTCGTTCTACTTTGCACCTCATCAGGACGATTGGCAGCTCTTTATGAATCCCTCTGCGTTTCAGGACGTCGTCGACGGTGATACCAAGACCGTTTTCATCCATATGACGGCCGGCGATGCCGGGCTTGGCACAGGCAGCGGCGGCCGCAAGCACCCACTTTACCTTGCCCGCGAAAACGGCGCCGAAGCCGCAATCCGCTTTATGGCGGATTCGGACGGCCGGTCCCCCGTTGAAACATTGGTGTCAGTGTCGACCTTTAATGGTCGCCCCATCCGCGGCGTGCGCTATCGCAATACCAGGGCGTACTTCCTACGCCTGCCCGATGGCAATCCGACGGGCACCGGCTACGTGGACACCGGCTATCAATCGCTTAGGCGGTTAGCAGACAGCCAAATCAAAACGTTCGCGGCAATTGACGGCACTGCCTCGTATCACGGCTGGACAGACTTGATAGCGACGCTGCGAAGCGTCATCGACTTCGAGCGGGAGCACGCCTCATCGGTTCAGCTCAACGTCCCAGAACTCGATCCCGTTCGTAACGTCAACGATCACTCTGATCATCTCATGACTGCGAGAGCCGCGCTCGATGCCGCGGAAGACTTAACCACTGCCCGCCGCCTGCATTACGTCGGCTATGCCAGCGCCAAGCTTCCGGAAAATCTAACGGGCCAGAGCCGCGACATGAAATGCGCCGCTTATGCCGTCACGCTAGCTGGCGTTTTGGCGCTCGACCACCCGATCTCCTGGCGGCGCTACGACCAAACCTTTATTGGACGAACTTATTTCCGGGTCGAAGATGATCTGCAGGCTCGTTGATCCCAAAAACAGGCGCTTTGTTATGAAATTCGACGTTGCGCGCGCTTTTGGTCAGTTAAAAATACGCAGGTTCAAAGTATACTCGCGGAGATCGCTCACGCATCATTGACCAGCGATCGAATCTCGCGAGCATCGTTCGCTCTGAAAATTCCTTTGATCGCTGCGCCGAGGCACCTTCAAAAAAGAATGAAACCGGTACTTGGAGCACCTCGATACAGGCGACCGCGGCGCAAATGCCGCGGTCTGACGATCTCGGTCGTCGCTCAGGTGGCCGTCACTTCACCGGCTGTTCGGTACGCTTGAAGCTCGTGGCGGCATTCCGGAAGGGGCTGAGCGAGACCGGCTACGTTGACACACGCGACGTGACAATTAAATACCGTTGGGCTGACAATGACAGCGCCCGGCTGCCCGAATTAGCAGCCGATTTGATCCGCCGCCGGGTGGCGGTCATCGCTACGCCGGGCGACGTACAGGCGGCCCTCGCGGCGAAAGTGGCGACCGCGACGATTCCGATCGTATTTTGCATTGGCGCCTACCCGGTTCGGGCAGGCTTGGTCGCCAGCCTAAATCGATCCGGCGGCAATGTTGCTGGTATCAGCTATATGAACGTCGAGCTTGGCGCAAAGCGGCTCGGGCTCTTGCATGAACTGCTGTCACAAGCCAAGTGTTTCGGCGTGCTCGCTGATCGCAACAGTCCGGTGACGCAGTCAATTGCCACCAATCTGCAGGCTGCGGCCTCTAGCACTGAACGACAACTTCAGGTTCTTTCCGTGGGAACAAAGCGCAGACCCTCGTTCCCGATGATCGGACTGAGGATGACGACCACGTGGCGGCGACCTGCATCATCTGCAGGCTCATCCACTAGTCGATCCCAGGGCTGGCAAAGTGGCCGGGAACGACGACGCCGAATAGGCTGCCCGGGTGCCCAGGTAGTCAGGCCGGGACCTTTCGATGCAAATCCGTTCGCTAGCATGTGCGCGCCGGTCTGCATGAATTTCTGCGTATCATCCAGAACATACTTGGTGTCTTCGGCCATCATTTCAAACCGACGCGCGCCCCATTCCTGCCATGCGGTCATTGCGTCGGGGATCGACCGCGCCGATGACAGTTTAGATGCAAATTCGGACGCAAGGTTTGTTTCCGCTTGCATTCGGACGAGCCATTCCCTGTTCATCTCTTGGACTCGCTCGAATAACTCACTCTGCGCATTAGCCAATTCCTTGAAACGCTTCTCTGTCGCGTCCGCAAAAGCAGCTGGGAGCTGACTGAGCAGCGACGCTTTTGCAGACATTTCGCTCTTATTTCCCTGCTGTGCCACAACACGCCTCCGCCGATAGACTGTGTCCAATGACCATAGTTCCTGTGTGCCCGACGATCCTTGGCATTGATGTATGTCAATTCGGCCGTGCCGACTTCCGTTAAAGAAACATCGAAGTTCCCTACCCAAGAAAGGATGTGCCATGGCTGAACCGACCAAAATGCCCGTCAAGACGGAAAAAGCACCAGTTGACGCGCCGCAAATGCGCCGGCCGCTCGAGAACCTTCGGCGCCAAGTGGATCGTCTGTTTGACGAATTCGACGGCGGTTTTTGGCGTGCTCCGCTTCGCCAGATTGAAGCCGCGTTTGGTCAAATGCCTGCCGTGGATTTCACTGAGACGGACAAAGCCTATGAGGTCACTGCAGAACTGCCCGGCATGGACGAAAAGAATATCGAAGTGAAACTGAGCAATCACACTTTGACTATCAAGGGCGAGAAGCGCGACGAGAAAGAAGAAACAAAGAAGGACTACTACATGCACGAGCGAAGTTTCGGCTCGTTCCAGCGCACCTTCACCGTACCCGAAGGTGTCGATCCGAACAAAGTCGAAGCTAGTTTTGGCAAGGGCGTCCTCACTGTCACTCTGCCCAAAAGCGCAGAGGCACAGAAGGCGGAGAAAAAGATCACCGTCAAGGCTGCCTGATTGCCTCGTTTCACGGCTCGGATTGTTGCGTAAAACTCTCGGCTCACTGAATAAGGTTCTGGCCGCTAGAAAAAAAGCCATGTGCTTCTCGGCTCCAGCGAGTTTCGTTACGGCCGGGATAACCGGTACAATTGGAATTATTGCCCTGACCCGCGTCAGTGAGCCGCGAGAACTACCCTTGGCGGCCACGCCTCTACTGTTCGCCTTCCAACAATGTATTGAACGGGCGTTGTGGCTGAGTCTACCGCAGGCGCCGGATGGTTCTCTCTCGGTGACCTTGACAAACCTCTATCTGTTTTTCGCGGAAGCATTTTGGCCCTTGTATGCACCAATCGCGGTATGGCTGATTGAGCCCAATGGGAACCGTCGGCATCTTATGGTCGTCTGTTTGGCCGTCGATGCAGGTGTCGCCGCTTATTTGCTCCGGAGGATCCTTGGTCACCCGCACTTCGCAACAATTTCAGGTGGTCACATCGCATATGTTACAGAATATCGCCATTCGGACGCGATCGGAGTTGCATATCTCGTGGCAACCGGGCTTCCACTCTTGCTGTCGTCGCAGCGCAGCGTGCTGATCCTCGGCGCGATTGTTATCGCAGGCTTGACCCATGCGTTTCTATTGGGAGGCGTTTATTTCGGTGTGGTGCTTCTTCGCGGCGGCGGCGAGTGTTGCAATCCTGTGTCATTTTAAATGGTCGCAGCGGAGCCGTCAGCGGGTGGCGAACGCGTGAATTAGCCGGAAAGTCTACCTTGGCATGTTTCGACCATCGCGGCGGGTCGCCAGTTTTGTCGCTATTGGGTGCCGCCCGAAACTTTGAATGTGATCAGTGGGAACATTCAATGGCGAGGGAGGGGGGCCTGCCAGAGAGCCTCGAACCGATGCGATTGACCCATGTCATGGCAGCCCCCTGAGGAAGGCGGTATCGGCACGATATGCTGGTTGAGCGGTAGACGAATACGAGGATTTTGCGAATGTCCGATGCTCAGGCCGACGATTCTACAGCGAACGTCGCCGTGCAGACGATTGCTTTGACGCGCGTCTTTGGCGAGCTGACGGCAGTAGATCAGGTTTCGCTCACGGTCCAACGTGCTGAAATCTTCGGATTGATCGGCCCAAACGGAGCGGGCAAGAGCACGCTGATCAAGATGTTGACGACGTTGCTGCCGCCAAGTTCCGGCACAGCGATCATCGCCGGCTGCGACATTGTGCGTGAACCGGCCCTTGTGCGCCGACAAATCGCCTATGTCCCGCAGCTACTTTCCGCGGACGGCTCGTTGACAGCCTATGAGAATTTGCTGCTTTCGGCTCGGCTATACGGCGTTCCTCGTCGAGAGCGCGCCCCGCGGATTGACGGTGCTCTGCGCCGCATGGGGCTGGCCGAGGCTGCCCATCGGCTGGTGGGACAGTTCTCGGGAGGCATGATCCGGCGTCTTGAGATTGCGCAATGTCTGCTGCATCGGCCGGCTGTATTGTTTCTAGACGAACCGACGGTCGGACTCGACCCTGCCGCGCGTGAAGCCGTGTGGGAGCGCGTCCTTGATCTGAGAAATTCGTTTCAACGCACCATGATTGTGACCTCGCATCACATGGACGAGATCGACGAATTTTGCGACCGAATTGCCCTCTTGGACCGCGGCAAAATAATCGCGGTCGGAACCCCAGCCGAATTGAAGGCAAAGGTTGCGCCCGACGCGACACTTGACGATGTTTTCGTCAGGCTACTGCCGGGTGCGCAAAAGGAGGCCGGAGAAAGCTATGGCGACGTCAGACGAGCGCGCCGCGCATCCCGCGAGCACGGTTGAAAATCGGGTACTTCCAGGACTGAGCGATTACGCTACCGAAACGTTTGCCGTGGCGGCTGCCGAGGTGCAGAAGCTGTACCACGATCCGCTGGAGCTTCTGACGCGAGCCGTGCAGCCGATCCTCTGGCTATTGCTATTCGGCGAGGTTATGGCGCGTGTCCGAGGTGTGGCTCCGGGCGAAATCCCTTATCTTGATTTTCTAGCTGCTGGCATCCTTGCGCAGAGCGCGCTTTTCGTCGCTATTTTTTACGGCATCGCGGCGATCTGGGAGCGCGATCTCGGCGTTTTGCAACGCTACCTGGTCAGTCCCGCCCCACGCTCGGCGTTAGTGCTCGGCAAAGCGATGTCGGCAGGAGTGCGCGCGCTGTCGCAAGCGCTCATCGTCTATGTGTTGGCCCTGCTGCTCGGGGTCGGCATCGATTTGCAGCTGCTTCACATCATCGGCGTCGCAGTGGTTATTGTGTTGGGTTCCGCACTGTTCGCGACGTTGTCATTGATCATTGCCTGTATCGTAAGGACGCGCGAGCGTTTCATGGGCATTGGCCAAGTGCTCACGATGCCAATCTTCTTCGCAAGCAATGCGATCTATCCTTTGTCTCTGATGCCGCGCTGGTTAAATGTCGTTTCGCATGGCAATCCGCTTACTTATGAAGTCGATGCACTGCGAGCCTTAATGCTGGTAAGGGGAACATCAGAATATAGCCTGCCGCTGGACGTAGCCGTTCTCTTGCTGACCACGGCGGTTCTGACTGCCATAGCTGCAAGGATGTATGGACGAATGGGTTATTAGGGCGTCCTCCCAGTTTACTGCTTCTCCGTTTGGACTCAGCCCCCAATCGTAGTGAGGAGGCATTTTCCACAACGACTGTTGCGACCACATGGTGCCGACCATGACACGGAGCAGGCAGCGACCAGCATCCTGGATCGAGCGTCGCGACGGCTCGCAGCGCCAGACAAGTGTGGCCGCTATTCCGGAGAAGCGGAAACCACCCCAGGAGACAGAGCTGCCTGGCTGACGAGACAGTGTACCGCGAACCGGTCTCCGCGCCCAATTCCCTGAGAACAGGGAAAAATACAGGGAATTTCATAAAACCTGGCTTCCTGCGTCTCCGGAAGCCCGAATAGTGCCGATGCGATCGGGATTTCTGAAGGAATTCCCTGTGCATCTGAACAGGAAATTTCAAAAACGATAACAGGGAAGGAAAGCTTCGGAACAGGGAATACAGTCCCCTGGACCCGGTCTAGAACCCCGACATCGTGGCGCGTCTGATGTCCGACCGGCTGTTGCGGCGTTTCGGACAACAGATTTTCGTTGAAGATATGCCCGGTGCCGCCGGAATGCCTGCGCCGGAAAAAGCAGCCCATGCAGTTCCCGACGGCTACGCGCTTTACCTTGCGCTTGCAGCCGCAATCTCTTCGGATATGTTTCTCTACAAGTCCGTCCTCTATGACAATGCTGCTCCCGAAATTAGGGGTAGTGCCTCAGTCTAAAATCTGCGAAAGTGGTAAAAGATCGGGAAGCCGCGAGCACAAAATGGGCGAATATTCCGACAGGGTAAAGGCTGATATCGCTAGCGATAACGTTACGCGCAAATTCATTTACCTGAGCTTTGCTCTAATAACGCTCATCGCAGTCTTCGTGCTCAGGGGTTTCGCGACTGTGGTCGTAGTTCTGGGTCTAGGGCCGGTTCTAGTGCTAATCGGCATTATTGAAATCTACTGCCGGATACAAAATTGGAGGCGTCTTCATGCGGCAGAAGATGCTGATGCCGACCTTGATAGCTTGAAGCCAAAAAGTTCAACTGAAGCCGTCATTCATAAATTGCGGAGTAGAGTGCAGCAAGCGGAGGACAGGGGTGAACCGTTCCTCGCTGCCGACTTGCGGCTCGCCATCGCGACGCTAGAGCGTCTCGACCGCGAAGCCGCGCAAGTCAAGCGAATCGGCTCTGAACGAGATGCAGCTTGATTCAGTACAGCCAACCTGATTTCCTTATGCGATCAGTGAACAAGAGAAGCGCGATACATTAGGTTCTGCGTCTCACCGATCATTTTATTGCAGCGCATGAGTTGTCCGCATTGTTTGCTTTCAGAGGGGATTCTGTTGCAAAATCCGTTTTGGCTCGTTGATCAAAAAATTTCTGGGCCGTAGGCGCGCTCTTCGTGTAAGGATGTGGGGCACATGATCTCCCGCTGAACTCATCAGCGACTTCGGTAATCGGCCCGCTACAAGGCTCATCCTCAGTTCTTTAACTCCGATTCGGGCCGCGCCTCTGCCCGAATCATCACCGTTCCTTGTCGACGACCCAGGTCACGTCGTGGCCGTAGAGCGGGATCGTCGAGATGCTCATCTTTGCGCTCGCATCCTTCACCTGACGGCTGTAGATGACGTAGATTAACGTCGTATTTTTTTTGTCGTAAATGCGGCGCACCGCGAGCGATTTGAAGATCAAGCTGAGCCGCTCGGAGAACACCTCCTCGCCGTTCGTGCTGGTGTCAATGCTACCGATCGTCAGCGGGCCGGTCTGTTGGCAGGCGATCGAAGAGTTAGAAGGATCGACGAACCAGCTTCCCTTAGAGAGCCTATCGATCACGCTGCGGCTGAAACGGCTAATATGGCAGGTCACGCCCTGAACCTTCGGGTCGGCGACTGCTTCAACGACAATGCTGTTGCCTGTCCAGTCATTCCGGAACCGGGCGACATCCTCGGCGGCGGCCCGAGAAACAAAAAACCACGAGAGTACGCAACTCAAAACTGACAAGCGCGCAATGAAGATCATCAGTGGCTGCAGCGCTCTAATCATTCGATTTTGCTCAACATCGTCCAACATCCTAATAAACTGAATGCGTATTCGTCGCAAGCCGGTGGAGATCATATGCTTCTTCACCACTAACTTTTCTAAGTCCTCTTATGAGAAACCGACCGCCAGCGGTCATTCGTTTTATGGTTCCTAAGGGGTGTTCATAAGCGCATCGGCGCTGGCGGATCAGGCTCGGATGGCCTGGAAGCAGGCATTCATTCGTTCCAGCGCGTCCTCATGCAGATGCCGCGCTTACAGGTGTCGCGACCCTCAATTGATATGGGTAATAATCGCCTGCAATAGCCTGATTATTTTTCCGTTGGGAGCAACAGACGAGGAGAGAGCGCCGATGCGAAACATCATGGTGGCAACGGATGGGTCCGATGGGGCCAATCGCGCGATTGGAATCGCGGCCGAACTTGCGAAGGCGGCGAGCGGAACACTTTCAATCGTTACGGTTGGCAGAGAGCTGAGTAAAGAAGAGCAGAGGCTATTTGAGCGCATCCAGGAAAAGTCAGACCCTATCGACCCCGCCGAAATTTTGGCGAAACGCAACCTTTACGAAGCGGAGAGACGAGCACGGGAGGCCGGGATTGATTCGCCAAAAGCAATTCTCGCCTGGGGTGATGCCACTCAAGCGATTATCGAGACCATTGAGCGGGAAAAATAGATGCAGTTGTGGTCGGGCGGCGCGGCCTTCGGGAACTGTACGGTCTGCTGCTCGGAAGTGTTTCTCAGAAACTCACCGGCCTCGCGCCCTGTATCGTAATCGTAGTACCCATAGGCTTTCGGCTTTAGGAATTCTTGAGCAAGTTGGAACCCTACCCCCCGGCAATCTCGTGTTGGGAAGCCAGCCGATGAACCACACGCCTGCTGAACCCACAATCGATGCCGTCGACCAGGCCATGATGGAGCGCTGCATCGCCCTCGCAATGCGTGCGATGGATCTTGGCGAATATCCCTATGCGGCGGTGATTTCCCTCAACGGCGAGGTCGTTTGCGAATCGCTCAATTCGGCGATCCACGACCACGACGTCACCCATCACGCCGAAGTGGTCGCCATGTCGGAGGCACTACATCGCCTCCACCGAATGAGTCTCGAAGACTGCACTATCTATGCAAATGCGGAGCCTTGTGCGTTATGCTGCTATGCGATGCGCGAGACACGCATCGGCCGTGTCGTGTTTGGCGTGCCGGCTCCGCTCACCGGCGGAGTCACACGCTGGAACATTCTTGCCGATACCAAGCTGTCAGATACCGTGCCTGAAGTCTTCGCGCCGCCGCCCCAGATTGTGGCTGGCTTCATGCGTGAGCAGATTGAGTCTGCGATCGCCCGCCGGGCTCCACTGGCGTGGGAAGTCATTCGCGCGCGCAACATTTTTGGTGGGCCCCTGCCGGCCCAGAGCCTGCCGCGCGCAACAGCTCAACCCGGCCGTGCCTTTCGGCAGCAATTGATGTCATTCCTTCGGCGTTGGCTGTTCGACTATCTTGGCCGAAAATGAATACACGTCATTCGTCGGTGGCATCCAGTTGTGGTGTGCAGGCTGGGCGATTGATCACGCCCGACCCCTTTCTGGTCACGACTTGGCTTCAGGCAGGTCGGACAATACGGGTTTTGTCAGCTCGCCAAGATCAGGCTCACCGCAGTGCTGCAGAATGACGTCCCGAACTTTGTTTCTTAGCTGCAGCGCAGATGTGAAGTCGGTTCCCGACGGCTGGATGGGTTCGCCGATATAGGCGCTAATGGGCGCCCATCGCGGGAACCATTGATCAGACCGCAACATCGATCTTGTGCCGTGAATGACGCCGGGAATGACTGGCAGCCCCGCTTCGGCCGCGATCTTAAAGGCTCCGAGATAAAACTCGGTGAGCCCGGCCCGCCTCGTGAAGGTACCTTCGGGGAAGAACACCAGAAGCCTGCCCTGCCGCGCGATTGACGTTGCCGCTTTGGCGTCAGCCAAACTGCCGGCAACGTCGAAGCGCTCCACGAAGAAGACGCCCAATTGACGAAGGAAAGAACCGACAAAGGACTGTCTGGCGAATTCTTTCTTGGCCGCGAAGACAGGTGCGCCTGGCAAAATCGCTGCTGCGACCAAGGCATCCGCATAACTCGAGTGATTGAACGTTACGACTGCGTTCCCGGCAGGCAGGTGATCCGCGCCGCTAATCGAGACGGGTGCGCCCACAGCAGCCAGTGCCGCCCGCGCAAGCGATCGCATGACGTTCCAACGCCATTCGAGCTTCGGCAGCACTAGCACTGCGAGACAAGAAGGGATGGCGAGAACTGCGATCACGCTCCACCACCAAATCGCGTAAATGAATGATCCCAGATTCTGCGGCAGCCGAGAACATCGCGCGAAAAAGCTAGTAAGGAAGAGACGCAGCATTTGCCAGCGAATGGACCGCTGGAGCGAACCAATGTGGCCGCTCTCGTAAAGATCCCTGGCCGCCCCTCGCCGAACTTTTCCGCTTGAAGTCTTTGGCACCGTTTGCGGTGCCACCAGCACCACTTCATCGGCCGGCGCCCCGAGAAAGTCGGTGATGACCTTGTTGGCGCGGACCTGCAGTGCTTTGCGCGCCGCTGAATCAGTCTCCGCAGTCTCGACCAGGATGACTACCGCTTCCGTACCGGAACTCCGGTCGGTGACGCCAAATGCCGCCACGCCATTTCGAACCACGCCTGGTATACCGGCGATCGCTTCTTCGATCTCCTGCGGATAGATGTGCTGGCCGGCCCGGATGATGATGTCTTTGATGCGACCGGTGAGATAAACCTCGCCGCCTGCCATATAGGCCTGATCACCGCTGTCAAGCCATGCGCCGTGAAACAGCTCCTGCGTTTTGGCCGCATTGTGGAAATAGCCTGACGTGGCGGAAGGTCCACGAAACTCGAGCCGCCCCTCGCGGCGTTCTGCCAATTCACGCTCCATCTCGTCGACGATGCGAACTTCGTGAGCCGGTAATGGCTGACCGCACGATACGATCTCCAACGGTTGTGCATCGTTGGGCTTTGCCGGCTCCGCGACACCTCGTCTGCTCAACGCGTCACGGTTGACTCGATCAACTAGCGGTCCGCGACCGAGCGGCGAAAGCGTGAGACCAACTGCGCTCTCGGCGAGGCCGTAGGCAGGCGTCATTGCCTCCGACCTGAAGCCATAAGGCTGGAACCGCTGAGCAAACCTGCGCAGTGTCTGCGCACTAACTGGCTCGGCGCCACTCGCCACCATGCGCAGCGAGCTCAGATCAATACCCTCAATGTCAGCAGCCTCGACCTTGTCAACGCACAACTCGAATCCGAAATTAGGAGCGGCCGACAAAGTCGCCCGATACCGATAGATGGCTCGCAGCCAACTTTCGGGCCGCGCCAGAAAGTTCAGCGGCGACATCACATAGAGCGGCACGGCGAAATACAGGCTGCCGAGCCAAGCGGCGACGAGTCCGAAGTCGTGATAGAGCGGAAGCCAGCTAAAGAAGATATCCGCTGAAGTTGCCTCGATCCCGGCTCCCAGCGCGCGGATATTGGCGAGCATGTTGGCGTGGCTTAGCACCACGCCCTTGGGGTCGCCGGTGCTCCCGGATGTGTATTGGAGGAACGCGGTTGCTCTGCCGTCGGTCAACGGCGGCAGCGGGGCGGTTGCGGGCACACTAAGATTCGCCACGCTTTCAATCGAGCTCAGGGTTTCGACTTGGCCTCCGACTAGGGACACAACTCCGAGCGCCTCCGGGACGGTAATGAGAATACGCGCGCCAGCATTGCGCAGAATTCCGACTTGCCGGCGCATATGCTCTTCGATTTGCGTCAGGCGCGCCGGCGGATAGATGGGCACCGGTATGGCGCCCGCATAGAGCACACCGAAGAACGAGGCAAAGAAGTCGGCGCCGGTCGGCAGCATCAGGGCGATGCGGTCACCCGGCACGATATCCCGAATGACAAGATTGACTGCGATGCGCCGTGCTGCCTCGGCTAGTTCGGCGTAAGTGATCGTACCAATGATGGTTTCCTCGTCCTCGAGGATTGTCGCATGCAGACGGTCGGGATGGCGCGCCACATGCCAATCGAGCACTTCAGTGAGGATCTGGGCATCAGCAGCTGCCGGAACCAGCGGGAGGCGTATTGGCGGCGGCACCGCCATTTGTGTCGGACCGCGGCGCGGTGCCCCCTTTTGCACAGCGGCGAGCAGGTCACCGACTGTTTGAGCCTCCGATATAGTGTCGGGCGGCAATCGGATTCCGAAGGCATGTTCGATACGGAGAACGAGCTCGGCTCGACCAAGGCTATCGATGCCCAAATCCCTATCGAGTCTGTCTTGGAGCGAAACCTCATCGGTCCGCAGACGTTGCGGATGCAGTTCGTGAACGAAATCACGTACCAAAATCATCAAGGCGTGAGCTTGTGACGCAGACTCGGCGAGGGTGGTGGTGATCTCCGTGGTGCTCATTTGAGCAAAATGACGATATTATGTAGCCGCACATTGATCTGGCTCAAGTACAACGCCATACACTGATCTCTCAGTGGGCGGGCTATTGAGATGGGATCAAAGCCCACGGTCCGATCGATTGCAAAGAGAAATACAGGAAGTATGAATTGGAGCCGATCGTGAGATGGTTGGATGATATCCTGCATGCCTTTTCCACTCTTGAAGGCAAAGCCTTTTATAAGGACCTTTATCGGGAGATCGGTAAAATTAGAGGCTATCCTCTATCTCCTGGCGAAAAGGCCGAGGTCCGAAAGGAAATTGAGCGTCATTCATCCGATTCAAAAATTTGGCAAAAAGCCAAGAACAAACGACCCGACCTATTTTACTCTCTTGGCGGGATTAGGAGCGGCTATTGGGCACGTAGGCCACATTAGCCGCGCGGTCGATCGCGAACACCTGGAAATACGGACGCAACTCCGGCATCAATTGTCTTGCTCGGCAAGCCTATGCGGATCCTCGAATAGACGTGCGGTGACGGCTCCAAAAATCAAGCCGGCGATGTGAGCCATATAAGCAACGCCGCCAGATTGCACATCCGCGAAATTGCTTATGTTCCACAAGACCACCCCTTGCCTCATCTAGCCCGCTGGAAAGAAGGCGAAGGTCGGCGTCCGACAAGTCAAGCCAGATCTTCATCCCGCTCGAAAAAATCAGATTGCCTTGCGGCAGACGCAAACACGGGTCGAGGGTACGACCTCCACTGATCAGCCACCGTGAGAGCTCATTTCCGGTAATCCGCCGCTAAATTGCGCAATGCCACAAAAGACTTTGTTCTATTTGACGTAGGTCAATGGCAAATCCCCTTGCAGGCGCAAGATTTTTGATTGCCAAACAGAACGGGAGAAATTCTATGAAAAAGCTTAGTATGCTTGCCCTAAGCGCCCTCACGGCGGCGCTGTTTACAGCAGCTCCGTTTTCGCTCGACTCGTCGACAGCAAGGACGCCCTCCGTATCCTTCGACACCGCGCAAGCCAGGGTAGGACGCCCTCTCACTCCAGGTAGCGTTGCTGGCGTCCATCGGCGAGTTGAGCGAAGGACAGCGCGCCGGTGTGCATATTGGACGGGACACGTTTGCGGCCGCTGGATCTACTATTGAACGTCCGACAATGGGCTTGTGATCAACAAAAGCCGGCCAGCCAACGCTTGCTACACGGACGATGCATGTCGGCAAGTTTCGCTCGACCTGAGGCATCGTTCGTTACTCATGCGTGGCGACTGAATGTCCGCTGCAAGTCCGGTGTCCGGGGATAAGCGGATGTGCTCCTACAGCCATGACCGCAACCGACAGCAACCGTCATGCGCAGCGCAGTGAACGCGGCTGACCTAATCACGAGGGCTCAAGGAGATCGCAATGTTCAGGAAAGCCAGTGACTGCACAGGGGCGACCAAGTTGCTTGTAATGGCGTGCGCAGCGTTCTTCGGCCAATGCATCTTTGCATATTCGCAACCTGTCACTCCACCGATCATTCTGCCTCCACCGATCTTCAATCCGTCATATCCCTATACCGTACCGCAGCCGCCGTATAAGCCGATTTCGCCCGGAGCAGCAGCGACCGCATTTGCGGGATCCGGCGAATTGGCTCTAACGAGTGAACATAATCATGGAAATCCCTGGTGTTTGCAGTCTTCGGCATACGACGGTGGTCAAGATTGCAGTTATGCCACGCTCGCGCAGTGTCTGGCCGATCGGCAAGGCCTCGGCGGATTCTGTGGCCAAAATCCCAGGTATCGTCCGCCTCTCCGCGCTCGTTAGCGCGCCAGCGGGACGGCTAGCTGGAGAAACGCTCGACGTCAGGCTGCGCCGGTGGGCGCCCACCGGCCTCCGGGCAAACACTTAGGGACAAAATCGGAGTTTTCACCCTCCGGCTCGGCGCCTATTAAGCCAATGTACGGGGTTCGCCACAGGAGATTGCCATGCAAAGCGATTACCCACGTTACATCATGCGTCAGCGGCGCATTCAAACAATGGCCATTGGCGCAAATCATCACAGCAAAGGAATTACGGTAACGGTCGCCTATGCCCTCGTGATTGCGATTGGTCTGTTATGGGGAGCCCAGCTGTCGTCCGTGACCAGCTCCATCCTGAGCAAGTTGAACATGACATCCAAGGGTCCTGCGGTGTCCAGTTCCGCGATCATTCGCGAGAACAAGGGGGACCGCCTCCCGGCCGTCACATTCGGCGACAGGTGGAATTCACTCGGTAAACTCGACACGCTTCGCCCGGCCGCGACCATTCCAAGCCTCTGCCGACCCGGCGCACGTTGCGCCGCCAAAGCCAAGGTCTACACAAAACTGGCCATCGCCGAATGAATCCTGAAAAAGGGGCATCAGCCCGTATCAAAAATCATTGCGCCACACGCAATGATTGGCGGAACGCGTCATCGCCCGTGCGGAGTTCGGCTGTTCGCGCGTGACCTACCAGTGGTTAGGGGTGCCAAAGCGTCCAAAAACATGCCGCCAGTATGTTTTACGATGTCGCGCAACTCTATTGGCGTCTTTCAGCGGTTGCTCGAACTGGAAACTGGTCGATTTTTTTCGCGCGATGTCGGCGGGCGAAATCGAATTGCCTGGCTTAGATTGATCGTCGGTTGGAACCGCGGTTGGCGGGTGTTCCGCCTCTCTTTGATCTTGAATAACCGTCGAAGCAGCACCGGCGGCAGGGTCTTTAATGTCGATCGCTACCGGCGAGGTCAGTGAACTTTCCATCCCTCTTCGCGAATAGCCTGCATGGTAAAACATCACTGATGCGCTACCGGTCGCGGCAATAGCTGCGGCCACCAACGCAATCCGGATGCTCTGGTGCAGCGTCGGCTCAGGCCCCAGGTGATCCCATGCCGGATAAATCGCTCGCATGACATGCCCCACAGAGGCACAGTAACAAATCTAAACGGTATCATTGGCAGGATGCAACCACGTCTCGAGCGTAGATGAAGGTGGCCTGGTGCAAAACCGGCATGAAGTTCAAAAAGTATTGCTACAGTCGCCGGCGGGTCACACAGCGCGCAGGATGTTCCCCCAGCATCCGGGCATGGCGTTGCACGTAAAGACCTCTTTGGCATGCGGTGATGCACTCGCCAGCAACATCAACACAGAGGCCGCTAAGCAGCACGGCGGCTCGATCGAGGTCGATACGCAGCCCGGCGAGTATGCAGAAATTAGGGTGATTTTGCCGCGAACATCATCGATGTAATTCGCCAAGTGCACCGTTTTGCTGCGATGCACTTTATCCGGTTCTGGCTTAGCGCGTCAGATTTTGCGGCGCAAGCAAATGTCGGCGTTCAGGGTGATTCTGTTGCAAAACTCTTGTTGAGACGATCGACGACCCGTGATTCCGTCGATGAGCGATGATTCGCGGAGGCGGCGCATGATGGGTCGTCGGGGCGTCGGGCAAGGTCAATTCTTTTATTCGTT